>Ga0247738_10000133_pt1 | contig 33416 bp, 29 predicted proteins | sample UWRJL013104B2_FD_180936 | JGI IMG/M metagenome (GOLD analysis project Ga0247738, IMG submission 180936) | Plant litter microbial communities from Arlington Agricultural Research Station in Wisconsin, United States - UWRJ-L013-104B-2 | ecosystem: Environmental > Terrestrial > Plant litter >...
GGCCCCGGGCTCGGTGGCCCAAGTGCGCGAGTGCGCGGCCCACCTCACGCGCGCGGCCAAAGCCAGCGGCACGGCCATCGTGCTGGTGGGGCATGTGACCAAGGAAGGCGCGTTGGCCGGCCCGCGCGTGCTGGAGCACATGGTGGACACGGTGCTGTACTTCGAGGGCGACACCCACAGCAGCTTTCGCCTGATCCGCGCGATCAAGAACCGCTTTGGCGCAGTGAACGAAATCGGCGTCTTCGCGATGACGGAAAAAGGCCTCAAGGGCGTGAGCAACCCGAGCGCGATCTTTCTCTCGCAACATTCCGAGCCGGTGCCCGGCAGTTGCGTGATGGTGACGCTGGAGGGCACACGTCCCATGCTGGTGGAGATCCAGGCGCTGGTGGACAGCGGCGGCCCCAGCCCCCGGCGCCTCTCGGTCGGCCTGGACCGCGACCGCCTTGCCATGCTGCTCGCGGTGCTGCACCGACACGCCGGCGTGGCCTGCATGGACCAGGATGTGTTCGTCAACGCGGTTGGCGGCGTGCGCATCAGCGAGCCGGCGGCCGACCTGGCAGTGATGCTGGCCATCACCTCCAGCCTGCGCGGCAAGCCGCTGCCCAAGGGGTTCCTCGCCTTCGGCGAAGTGGGTCTGGCGGGCGAGGTGCGCCCCGCGCCACGGGGCCAGGACCGGCTCAAGGAAGCGGCCAAGCTGGGTTTCAGCGTGGCGGTGGTGCCCAAAGCCAACCTGCCGCGCAAGAACGACAAGGCCTTTGAAGGCCTCACCGTGCACGGTGTGGACCGGATCGAGGAAGCCATGGAACTCGCGCGCAGCCTGGCCTGAGCCTGCCCTTCATTCGTACTAGCCGCAGAGTGGCTCTCGCCACGAGCAACGACAATCCTTCCCTATGCGATTTCAGAAACTGCTTTACCTGGCGGCCGGCCTGGGCCTGCTCTACCTCTCCCACCGCACCTATGGCTGGCCCGGCGTGGCCGCCGTCGGCGGCGGCCTGACGATGTGGCTGCTGCTGCACTTCACCCGCCTCATGACGGTGCTCAAGCGCGCGTCCGACCGCCCCATCGGCTACGTGGACAGCGCGGTGATGCTCAACGCCAAGCTCAAGCCTGGAGTCACCCTGATGCACGTGATGGCCATGACCCGCTCGCTGGGCGAACGTCTGTCCGAAGAAAGTGTGCAACCCGAGGTCTACCGCTGGCGCGACAACGGCGACTCGACGGTGACGGCCGAGTTCCAGAACGGCAAGCTGCAGGGCTGGAAGCTGCACCGGCCCACCACCGAGGATGCTCCAGTGGCACCGGAGGGCGGCGGTCCGACGCCGTAAAATCGTGGGTTTGGCAGCCGGCCTGCCTCCACGAACAATCCAAGGACCCCACATGAGCCCCATCGTTCCCTCGATGTCCGACCGCGACGGCAAGATCTGGATGGACGGCCAGATGGTGGACTGGCGCGACGCCAAGATCCACGTGCTGACCCATACCCTGCACTACGGCTGCGGCGCCTTCGAGGGTGTGCGCGCCTACAACACCCAGGGCGGCACCGCGATCTTCCGGCTCGAGGAACACACCGAGCGCCTGTTCAACAGCGCCAAGATCCTGCGCATGAAGATCCCGTTCACGCAGGACGAGGTGAATGAGGCCCAGAAGGCCGTGGTGCGCGAAAACAAGCTGGAGAGCTGCTACCTGCGTCCACTGACCTGGATCGGCGACAAGAAGCTGGGCGTCTCCCCGAAAGGCAACACCATCCACCTGATGGTCGCGGCCTGGGCATGGGGCGCCTACCTGGGCGAAGAGGGCCTCAAGCGCGGCATCCGCGTGAAAACCAGCAGCTACACCCGCCACCACGTCAACATCACCATGACGCAGGCCAAGGCGGTGAGCAACTACAGCAACAGCATCCTGGCCAACATGGAAGCAACCGACGACGGCTACGACGAGGCCCTGCTGCTGGACTCCAGCGGCTTCGTGAGCGAAGGCGCTGGCGAAAACATCTTCGTGGTGAAGAACGGCGTGATCTACACGCCCGACCTCTCGGCCGGCGCCCTCAACGGCATCACACGCAACACGGTGTTCCACATCGCCAAAGACCTCGGCCTGGAGATCATCCAGAAGCGCATCACCCGCGACGAGGTCTACATCGCCGACGAGGCCTTTTTCACCGGCACGGCGGCCGAAGTCACCCCGATCCGCGAACTTGACCGGATCGAGTTGGGCAAGGGCGACTACGTGGGCAGCCGTGGCCCGATCACCGAGAAGATCCAGAGCGCGTTCTTCGACATCGTGAACGGCCGCAACCCCAAATACGCCCACTGGCTGGCCAAGGTCTGAGGAACACGCCATGAGCAAAGCAGCTGTTGAACTCAAGGCCTCCGACCTCAATGCCCATGGTGGTGTGTTCTGCCCGAGCCCGCTGGCCGACATGAAGCTGTGGAACAGCCACCCCAAGGTCTACCTGGACGTGGCTGTCACGGGCGAAGCGAAGTGCCCATACTGCGGCACGGTGTACCGTTTGAAGGCAGGCGAGACCGTTTCACACGGTCACTAATGGAACACGGCGGTCGCCCGGAAGCCCCGGGAGACCGAAGATAATGCGGTGGGCCAGGCGCCTTGACAGGCGCCTGAAGACCAACACCCAAGGGATAACCGATGATTCTGGTCACTGGTGGCGCCGGCTTCATCGGCGCCAACTTCGTGCTCGACTGGCTGACGCTCCACGACGAGCCAGTCATCAACCTCGACAAACTCACCTATGCCGGCAACCTGGAAACCCTGGCCAGCCTGCAGAGTGATGCACGCCATGTGTTCGTGCAAGGTGACATCGGTGACCACGCCCTGCTGACCGGCCTGCTGGCGGAGCATCGGCCCCGCGCGGTGTTGCACTTCGCGGCCGAGAGCCACGTGGACCGCTCCATCCACGGTGCCGAAGATTTCATCCAGACCAACGTGGTGGGCACCTTCCGCCTGCTCGAGGCGGTGCGCGCCCACTGGGCCGGTCTGCCCGCGGTGGACCAGACCGCCTTCCGCTTCCTGCACGTGAGCACCGACGAGGTGTACGGCAGCCTGGCGCCCGACGCGCCGGCATTCACCGAAACGCACGCCTACGAGCCCAACAGCCCTTACTCGGCCAGCAAGGCCGCCAGCGACCATCTGGTGCGGGCCTGGCACCACACGCACGGTCTGCCTGTGCTGACCACGAACTGCAGCAACAACTACGGCCCCTTCCACTTCCCGGAGAAGCTCATCCCGCTGATGATCGTCAACGCACTCGCGGGCAAGCCCCTGCCGGTGTACGGCGACGGCCTGCAGGTGCGCGACTGGCTGTATGTGAAAGACCATTGCAGCGCGATCCGCCGCGTGCTGGAGGCCGGTGCGGTGGGCGAGGTCTACAACGTGGGTGGGTGGAACGAGAAGCCCAACATCGAGATCGTGCACACCATCTGCGCCCTGCTCGACGAGCTGCGCCCGCGTGCAGATGGGGCGCCGTATTCGACGCAGATCACCCACGTGAAGGACCGGCCCGGCCACGACCGGCGCTACGCCATCGACGCGCGCAAGCTGGAGGCCGAACTCGACTGGAAGCCGGCCGAGACCTTCGAGACCGGCATCCGCAAGACGGTGCAGTGGTATCTGGACCACCCCGACTGGGTCGCGCATGTGCAGAGCGGCGCCTACCGGCAATGGGTACGGACGCAATACGGGGCGCCGACCACCGCATGAAGACCCTGCTGCTTGGCAAGAACGGTCAGATCGGCTGGGAGCTGCAACGCAGTCTCGCGCCGCTGGGCGAGCTCGTCGCGCTTGATCGCCGCAGCACCGAGGCCGATGGCGGCTGCGGGGACCTCACCAACCTCGATGGCCTGCGCGAAACGGTGCGGCGGCAACACCCCCAAGTGATCGTCAACGCCGCAGCGCACACGGCTGTGGACCGAGCCGAAAGCGAGCCCGGGCTGGCGCGCACGGTCAACACCCTGGCCCCCGGCGTGCTGGCCGAAGCCGCACAAGCCGTTGGGGCCCTGCTGGTGCACTACTCCACCGACTACGTCTTCGATGGCAGCGGCAACGCGCCCTGGCGCGAAGACGCCGCCACCGCGCCGCTGAGCGTGTACGGCATGACCAAGCGCGACGGCGAAGACCTGATTCGCGCCAGCGGTGCGCGGCACCTGATCTTGCGCACCAGCTGGGTCTACGCCGCGCGCGGCGGCAACTTCGCCCGAACCATGCTGCGCCTGGCCCAGGAACGCGAACGCCTCACGGTGATCGACGACCAATGGGGTGCACCGACCGGCGCCGAGCTGATCGCCGACGCCACGGCCCACGCCATGCGACAGGTGCTGCGCGAGCCGACCTCTGCCGGCACCTACCACCTGAGCGCAGCCGGTGAAACGAGCTGGAACGGTTACGCCCGCTTCGTGCTCGACACTGCGCGGGCCCTGCAACCCGACCTGCCCATCAAGGCACAGGACGTCGCGCCGGTCCCCACCAGCGCCTTCCCGACGGCGGCCCGCCGCCCGCTGAACTCGCGCCTGGACACCACGCGCCTGCGCGACACCTTTGGACTGGCCTTGCCCCACTGGCAGGTTGGCGTGCGGCGTATGCTTGCCGAAATCCTTTGATTCATGGGCACAACCGCATGACGCAACGCAAAGGCATCATCCTCGCTGGCGGCTCAGGCACCCGCCTGCACCCGGCCACGCTGGCCATCAGCAAGCAATTGCTGCCGGTGTACGACAAGCCGATGATCTATTACCCGCTGACCACGCTGATGTTGGCCGGCATTCGCGAGGTGCTCGTGATCAGCACCCCGCAAGACACACCGCGCTTCCAGCAATTGCTGGGCGACGGCAGCGCCTGGGGCATGAACCTGCAGTACGCGGTGCAACCCAGCCCCGACGGTCTGGCGCAGGCCTTCATCATCGGTGCCGACTTCGTGGGCAACAGCCCCAGCGCCCTGGTGCTCGGCGACAACATCTACTACGGACACGATTTCGCCAACCTGCTCACCAGCGCCGACCAGCAGACCGGCGGCGCCACCGTGTTCGCGTACCACGTGAACGACCCTCAACGCTACGGCGTGGTGGCTTTCGATGCCCAAGGCAAGGCCCGCAGCATTGAGGAGAAGCCCACCGAGCCCAAGAGCAACTATGCGGTGACCGGCCTGTATTTCTACGACGCACAGGTGATCGACATCGCCCGCGCCGTGAAGCCCAGTGCGCGTGGGGAACTGGAGATCACGGCCGTCAATCAGGCGTACCTGGACTGCGGTCAGTTGAACGTGCAGATCATGCAGCGCGGCTACGCCTGGCTCGACACCGGCACGCACGACAGCCTGTTGCAGGCCGGACAATTCATCGCCACCCTCGAACATCGTCAAGGCCTGAAGATTGCCTGCCCGGAAGAGATCGCCTGGCGGCACGGCTGGATCGATGGCACACAACTGGAAGCACTGGCGCAGCCGGTGCTCAAGAACGGCTACGGCCAGTACCTGATGCGCCTCCTCAAGGAGCCGGTGCTGCGATGAAAGCCACACCGACCCGCATTCCCGACGTGTTGATCATCGAACCCAAAGTGTTCGGTGACGCACGGGGCTTCTTCTTCGAGAGCTTCAACCAGAAAGCCTTCAACGAAGCCACCGGCCTGGACGTGAACTTCGTGCAGGACAACCACAGCCGCAGCGCGCGGGGTGTGCTGCGCGGCCTGCACTACCAGGTGCAGCAAGCGCAAGGCAAGCTGGTGCGGGTGGTGCGTGGTGCCGTGTTCGACGTGGCGGTGGACATCCGCCCGGGATCACCGACGCTTGGGCAATGGGTCGGCGTCGAAATGAGCGAGAACAACCACCGGCAACTCTGGGTACCTGCGGGTCTCGCCCATGGCTTTCTGGTTCTCAGCGAGTCGGCGGACTTCCTGTACAAGACCACCGACTACTACGCCCCTCAGCACGAGCGCTGCATTGCCTGGAACGACCCGGCGATCGGCATCGAGTGGCCAGATGTCGGCGCGCCACCGGTCCTTTCGACCAAAGACCGCGAAGGCCCCTATTTTTCGCCCTTTGCGGCATTCACCCACGCATGACTTCGCCATTCCACCTCATGTCCCCGTTCACCGCCGCCGAGCGCCGCATTCCCTCGCCCGCCCCTCGCGCACATGAGCCACAGGAGGCGCGGCCATGAGACAGGTGCTCGTCAGCGGCGGCAAGGTGCACCTGGAGGACGTGCCGGCACCTGGGGTTGAACCGGGCACCGTACTCATCCAGATGGATCATTCGTGCATCTCCATCGGCACGGAGATGTCGGGCGTGAAATCTTCAGGCGTGCCCCTATGGAAGCGGGCCATGCGCCAGCCACAGCATGTCAAGAAGGTGGTCGACATGCTGATGAACGATGGGCTGGCGCAAACGCGCAAGCTGGTGCAGGAGCGCCTGTCGGTCGAACTGCCCCTTGGGTACTCGGGGGCAGGCACTGTTCTGGGCGTCGGTGAAGGCGTGGACGAGTTCGCACCGGGAGACCGCGTAGCCTGTGCCGGCGCTCAGTGCGCCTTCCACGCCGAAGTGGTGCGCGTTCCCAAGAACCTCGTGGTGCCCGTGCCCGATGCCGTCGGACTGGACGTTGCCTCTTCAGTCGCACTCGGCGCCATTGCCATGCAGGGTGTCCGCCGCGCATCGCCGACGCTGGGCGAGACCTTTGTCGTCATCGGGCTGGGCATCCTCGGCCAACTCACGGTCCAGATGCTGCGTGCCAATGGTTGCCGCGTCATCGGGGTGGATCTCGATCGGGAGCGCATCGCGCTGGCCAGCCGCCACGGCATGAGCTGGGGCGTGCACCCCGACGATGCCGACGACGTGGCCCATGTGGCACGGATCACCGGCGGCACAGGTGCCGACGGCGTCATCATCACGGCCGCGAGCCCATCCGATGCCATCGTCTCGGCCGCCTTCCGCATGTGCCGGAAGAAGGCGCGTGTGGTGCTGGTGGGCGATGTGGGTCTCGATCTGCAGCGGGCCGACTTCTACGTCAAGGAACTGGACTTCCTCATCTCCAGCTCCTACGGCCCCGGCCGCTACGACGCCCGCTACGAGGAAGGTGGTCTCGACTATCCATTGGCCTACGTCCGCTGGACCGAGGGCCGCAACATGGCCGAGTACCTCCGGTTGATTGCCGACGGCACGCTGGACGTGAAGTCCATGGTCGCCGCCGTGCATCCGATCGACCAGGTCGATGAGGCCTACCGCTCCCTCCAATCGGGAACGGAAAAGCCCCTGATGGTGCTGCTGTCGTACCCGCAACGATCCGAGGCAACGGGACGGCGCACACCCTTGGCACCTCAGCGTGCCGCCCCCCAAGGGCCTGGCCCGATCCGGGTCGCCCTCATTGGTGCCGGCGGCTTTGCGAAGGGCATGCACCTCCCCAATCTCCAGGAGCTGAAAGACGACTTCATCCTGCGCGCGGTCGCCAGCCGAACCGGGCACAACGCCGCATCCACCGGCAAGCGCTTCTCGGCAGACTACTGCACCACCGACCACCAGGAAGTCCTGAAGGACCCCGACGTCGACGCGGTGATCATCGCGACGCGGCACGACAGCCACGCTACCCTGGCGCTGGATGCACTGCGGGCAGGCAAGCATGTGCTGCTCGAAAAGCCCATGGCCCTGACCGAAGACGAGTTGCAGGCCATCGAAGCGTTCTACGACGAAGCCCAGGGGCCCACGCCCGTACTGCTGACCGGCTTCAACCGGCGCTTCTCCCCGTATGCGCAACGCATCGGATCCCTGGTTCAGAAGCGTTCCAACCCGATGCTGATCAACTACCGCATGAACGCCGGCTACATCCCATTGGACCACTGGGTCCATGGACCCGAAGGTGGGGGGCGCAACCGGGGCGAAGCCTGCCACATCTACGACCTGTTCACGTTCCTGACCGGGTCGCCGGTGAAGTCGGTGCAGGCCACGGCTCTCAAACCGACCACGCGCTACTACTCCGCCACGGACAACTTTGTCGCCACCCTGGGTTTTGAAGACGGGTCGGTGGCCAGCCTCACCTACACCGCACTGGGGAGCGCTGAGTTTCCGAAGGAGTCCATGGAGGTCTTTGTAGACGGCATGGTGATTTCGCTCAACGACTATCGCGCCCTGACAGTGACTGGCAGCCGACACAAACCCCTCGAGACACGCGCCTCCGACAAGGGGCAGAAGGAAGAACTGCAAGCGTTTGCCGCCGCCATCCGGGGACGGGCCGACTGGCCAATTCCCTTGTGGCAGCAGCTGCAGGCGACCCGCATTGGTATTGATGTCGACCGGTTCCTGGCTGGGGCCCATTGCAGTGCATAGGCTCAACAATTTCGATCTGATCAGGCTGCTTGCTGCGGTGCAAGTGTTCTTCATGCACTCGGTTGTTTGGCTGAAATTGCCAATTTCACCGATGGTCGCTGAAGTCGTGGACTGGTTCCCGGGGGTCCCCGTCTTTTTCATGATCAGTGGGGTGCTGGTCACCCATTCTTTCGTCCGACTTCCCACACTGCGGCAGTATCTCCGCCATCGCGCACTGCGAATCTTCCCCGCGCTCTGGGTTTGCTTGGCCATATCCTTCTTGTTAGCCGCCTGGCAGGGGAATTTGACCCATTCTTCGCTATTTTTACAGACTGTAATTTGGGCTGTCATGCAGGGCAGCTTTTTCCAGTTCGTCAATTTTTATGTGAACCCTGGTGTGACGAATGGGGTTTTGTGGTCCATTGCAACAGAACTGCAGTTTTACATTGTATTGCCACTGCTCATCTCCGGCGGAAGTCACCTTTTCAAAGGCAAGGCACGAATCAGTGTGGCCCTCATCGCACTGGCGGCCGCATCCTCCGCTTTTCACGCATGGAATTTAAGCCACCAAGCACAGCTTCTGCCCAAACTATTTCCCATTTTCTATGCCTCGGTGCTTGCCAATGGGTATCTCTTTATATTTGGCGCCTTAGCTTATCTTTGGCAAGACCGATTGCACCACTGGTGCCAAGACAAGTTTCTGATTTTCCTCGCCATCTATTTGATCGTGCGATCGACCCTCTTCGCAACCGGCATTCCTGCATATCAGCTTCATTCGTCGATGCTGGGTATGCTGGTGTATCCGCTGCTGGGTTTGGTTATCTATTCTTTTGCCTTCTCATTTCAAGGCCTGTCGCAGAGGATTCTGAAAGGAAACGATTTTTCTTACGGCATTTATATCTATCACATGCCAGTGATCTACGCATTAATTCACTTGAAGATCGAAGGAGCAAGCGGACTTGCTCTGGCAACGATCGCAGTCGCATCGCTGGCAGCCTTGTCCTGGCTCTTCATTGAACGCCCGGCTCTGAGTCTCAAAAGGGAGGAGCACTCCCCTGCCACCAGACACACATGGATTGGGGCTCGGCGATGACTGCGGATCTGCCGCATTCTCATTGACAAGGAAACAAGTAACAGATGTCCTTACCCGACACCACATCCATCCATGAGTCCACCTTTGCTTTACACGTTGATCATCTTGGCTTACTTGCCTGGTTTGATTGCGCTTGTCGTGTGGCAAAAATGCTGGCGATTTCCCATTCTGTTTGCGGCTTTTGTGGGCATGCTGGTGTTCAATGCCTTGGGCAGCATCAGCGTACTCTCGGACGAAAAGATCTATCGATTAGCATTTGACAGCGGTGAAGTTCGGGAAGAATTTACCCTGATCATCGTATATCAAGCGTTGATTTTCTATATCGTGGCAGGCACCTACATCGGATTGAGGAAGCCGGTCGCCGTCGAACCCCAGGCATCGCGCATTGACATCTTGTTCTGCTCGATCATTGCGCTGCTGATACTGCTGATCGCGGGCCTGTACTTCCTCGAGACTGGCACATTTCTCCTTTTTTCCAGTCTTGATGGCAGCATGACCATCGAAAATGCCTTGTCGTTTCGGGATAAATATGTTTATGGCCTCAAACACTGGCCGTTCTATAATGTCGGATTCATTTTTCTTCCAATCTTGCTGTCGAGCTACGGCTTGATTCTTGCTAAAAGTCACCGACGCTTTCGGACACTTTTTTCGGCAGCCATCATCATCAGCTTTGCCGCAAGCGCTTCGCTGGGATCCAAGGCCGGCGTGATTAATTTTGTTTTGTCACTTGGAATCGCCTATATGGCCTATCTGGGGATGACTGGGCAATCCATTTTTCGCGTGATGCGAAACCCTATCTTCTTGTGCTTTATAGCCGCGTCACTGGCACTTTTGATAGTTGGTTATATTTGGGCCACTCCAGAAACCCTGGACGCCAATTCATTGCTTCAACGCCTCTGGTACAGGGTTTTTGTTGCCTATCCTGACACCATCGCTGCGGCCATTAGTTACGCCCGAGAATATGGGGAGCTTCGTGAGTCAATGCTGCCAACAATTCGAGGCCTGCTCCCGCACGATCAAATCAATCTGTCATTGGCTTTGCATACGTATCAAGCGGGATCATCGGGAGGCGTTAGCGTCCCCATGGCGGGTGAAGCATTTATTGCCGCTGGCTGGGCGGGTGTTGTCTTGATATTGCCACTCATTTACTTGACGCTCATTTTTCTTCAAGAATTGACTTTTTGCCTGACACAGGGACTCACGTCCATTGCATTCGCGGCCTTGTACGCATACCTCGCCATCGGACTTTCGCAGAATGGAATGTTCTCCACCCTATTCAATTTCATGTACCCGGGTACGCTCATTTTTCTTGGATTGATCGCCTTACTTCTGTCTTGGAGTCTGAGAAAAATGCACATCGCGTCACCCAGGCTGCACGTCGCACAACATGAATAATCTAAGCACGATATTTCACAAATTATTGCGATTGCATTTCCGCCTCTATGCAACAATTGCAACGGGCAGCTTTCTGCTGGCATTCGGATTGCTGTATTTTGCCACTGCACCTCAATGGCAAGTTTCGGGGTTGGTGCGCATTGGTCAAACACCCATGCTGAATAGCGAACAACAGCTTCAAATCGAATCGCTGATGCCAAGGGATGTCTCCATCGCACTGATACGCCAAGAGGCCAATAAGTTCATCCAAAACGGGACCTCTTCAAATAGCGACTGGAGTCTGAGGGTTAGGCCCGTCGCCGACGACTTACTGGAAGTTAAAATTCAAGCGCGATCGATCGAAGAGGCGGCGGAACGTTACGCCGCACTGATCCGGCGTCTTAAAGTCCTGCATGATGAAATCTACGCCGCTCGAAACGAATTTTGGATAGCGCAGAATTCCCGCCTATCCGCCGATATTGCGATCGAGCAGAATGCTTTGGCATCCCAAGCCAGCACCTGCAAGGCATTTGCGAACCAACCATCCGAAAAAGGGCTTCTATGCGCCAACTTGCTGGCGAACGAATCCGCGAGATTGGATCGAAAGAAACAATATCAAAGTAAAATTCAAGAGTCCCTTTTGCCTATTTGGTCCTACCCTACAAACACCCTTGGCAGCCTGAACCATTCGGATCGCCCCGTCTACCCCAAGGGCCTGACTTCGGCCGCCCTTAGCCTGTTCATCACGCTGGTCCTGCTCATGCTGCTTTTGATCTTCGGCAGCATCTGGACGCTCCTGGGTCAGGAAGATCGACAAACCAGATGAAAATTGATGCCAATCTGTCCGCGCATGTACCTCGTGTGTCAGACAGTGGCACCGCCCTCATAGGAGAGAAAAATTCAAGTTCCATTCATCGACCTGAAGCGCTATGAAAGCGGCTTCCAAGAAGCGCTGAACGCCAAGTTCAGCACCATGACGGCCAACGCCCAGTTCATCGGCGGCGAGGAGGTCTCACGTCTGGAGACCCAACTGAAAGAACTCCTGGGCGTGGGGTTTGCAGTCTCCTGCGCCAACGGCACCGATGCGATCCAGCTGGCCTTGCGCGCACTGGGCGTGGGCCGGGGTGACACGGTGCTGGTGCCCAACGTCACTTTTTGGGCCACCTTCGAGGCCGTCGTCAATGTGGGTGCCGATCCGGCAACGCTGGACGCGGACCTGTCCGACGGTGGCATTGCCCTCCAGGCGCTGGAGGAGGCCATCGACAGCCTGAAGCCCAAGGCCGCCATCATCGCGCACCTGTACGGCTGGGGCACGGCCCAACTGACCGAAATACGCGCTTTGTGCAAGACGCGTGGCGTGCTGCTGGTGGAAGACGGTGCGCAATGTTATGGCGCCACCTTCAAGGGCAAATCCATCTATGAAGGCGCACTGATCTCCACCACCTCGTTCTACCCCGCCAAGGTGCTTGGCGCAGCCGGCGACGGTGGCGCGGTGTTCACCGACGACCCCGAGCTGGCTGACCGCGTGCGCCGCCTGAGCAACCACGGCCGCACCACGCACTATGGCTATGGGCTGCTGGGCTGGAACTCGCGCCTGGATTCGCTGCAGGCCGCGTTCCTGAATCTCAGTCTGGCCCACATCGACCAGCGCATTGCTTCGCGCCGACAATCTGCGGCCTTCTACCAGGCCCACCTACCGGCACTGGGCATCGAGCTCATGGCCCCTCCCAAGGAATATGAAGAAAACGGCTACTGCAACGTCTGCCTGATCCGCGACCAGCGCCTGAAGAGCACCATGGAGGCCAGGCTCAAAGCCGAAGGCATCGGCTTCGGCAACATCTACCCGGGCGTGATGTCGCGGCAACCCGGCGCCGAAGGCGTCAGCAAAGGCCACTTTGGCAGCGACGCGGGCGAGATCCTCTGCGCGTCCGTGCTCAACCTGCCGCTTTTCCCGTACATGCAACAGGTCGAGCTGGAACGCGTGCTCGACGTGGTGCGCTCGGTCACGGGCAAGTAAACCATGCGAGACAACGTCTACATCCACCCGACCGCCAACGTATCGGACAAAGCGCTTATCGGGGCGGGCACCAAGGTCTGGATCAACGTCCAGATCAGGGAAAACGCGCAGATTGGCGAAGGCTGCATCCTGTCCAAGGACGTGTACGTTGACCATGCCGTGCGCATTGGCGACCGCTGCAAGATCCAGAACAGCGTCTCGGTCTACAACGGTGTGAGCATTGGCGATGACGTCTTCGTCGGACCCAACGTGGCTTTCACCAACGATCGGGTGCCGCGCGCGTTCAACACGGACTGGCGCATCACGGAAACAACCGTGGAGACGGGCGCCAGCCTGGGCGCCAACTCGACCATCGTCTGTGGCATCACCATCGGCGAGTACGCCATGGTGGCGGCCGGCAGCGTGGTTACCAAGGACGTTGCGCCTTACACGCTGGTCATGGGCAACCCCGCCCGACCGGCAGGAAAGATCGACAAGATGGGCAATCGCATTGCGGAGGAAAGTGGCAATGAGCAGTAAAGCGGTCCGAATCGGCCTCATCGGCCTGGGACGAATGGGGCAGAACCACCTGCGTGTTCTCTCGCTTCTCAAGGGCGTCGAGCTCGCCTTCATCGCGGATGTTGACGCAGCGGTGGCTCAACGACTGGGTGCCCAGTTCGACGTGCCGGGCGTCAGCGATGTCGATTCGGTGTTGGCCTCCGCCGACGCGGTGGTCATCTGCACGCCCACCGTGACGCATGCGGACTACATCCGCCTGGTGGCGGGGAAGGTCCGCAACATCTTCGTCGAAAAGCCCCTGGCCGACACGCTGGAGGACGCCGAATCGGTGGCCCGCTTCGTGGCCGACAAGGGCCTGAACCTCCAGGTGGGCTTCATCGAGCGCTTCAACCCCGCAGTGCAAAGCCTCAAGCAGGTGCTGGACAAGTCCGAGCGTGTCATCAGCATCGATTTCACCCGCACCAACAAGCTCAGCGCGCGGATCACAGACGTTGACGTGGTCACCGACCTGATGATCCACGACATCGACCTCGCCCTCTACCTGAACGGGCCGGCGAGTTCGGTGGCCGCCCATGGTTTTGCACACGGCGAGATGATCGACTTCGCGTCCGCGCTGATCACCCACCAGAACGGTCGGTTCTCGCGAATCCAGGCCAGCCGGATCACCGAGAAGAAGATGCGCCTGATCGAGGCCACCTGCGTCGACATGTTCGTGGACTGTGAGTTGCTGAGAAAGGAAATCCTCATCAGCCGGCAATCCGAAATCCGCCAGGCCGAGGGACAGCCGTACACGATTTCTGCCGTGCAGGAAGCGATCGAGGTTCGGCCCCAGGAAGCGCTGCTGTCCGAGTTGCAGGCTTTCGTGGCCAGTTGCCGCGGCCAGCAGTCCACCGACATTCCAGGTGTGCAGGACGGCCTGGCCGCCATGCGGATCTGCGAAAACATCCAGAAGGCGGTGGCGTCATGCTGAATCCCCGCGAGATTTCTGGAAAAACGGTGCTTGTCACCGGTGGGGCTGGGTTCATCGGCAGCCATCTGGTGGACCGTCTGATTGTCGAAGGCGCGGCCCATGTGGTGGTCATCGACAACATGTTCCTCGGATCTGAAGAGAACCTGGAGGATGCACAGGCCACTGGCAAGCTGACGCACTACAAGGACGACGCCGAGTTCACGACCAGCCTGGACTACATCTTCCAGCGGCACGCCATCGACACCGTCTTCAACTGCGCCACGAAGGCGCTCAACTACTCGTTCATGAACCCGGCGAATGCCTTCGGCACCAACGTGACCGTGGCCTTGAACCTGCTGGAACTGCAGCGCCGTGGTGCCTACCAATCGCTGTGCCATTTCTCCACATCGGAGGTCTATGGATCGGCGGTCTATGAGCCCATGGACGAGAAACATCCGCGCAACCCGACGACAACCTATGCCGCCGGCAAGGCGGCGGCCGACTTGGCCGTGGAGAGTTTCGTGCATATGTTCGGGCTGGACGCCTGCATCGTGCGGCCTTTCAACAACTACGGCCCGCGCCAGAACCACAAAGGCCTGATGGCCGGGGTGATCCCGATCACGGCATGGCGCATCCTCAACCAAGGCACGCCCGAGATTCACGGCGACGGACTGCAAAGCCGGGATTTCATCCACGTGCGCGACACGGTCGATGCCGTGGTGAAACTGTTCCGCGTGCTGCCCGCAGGCGAGTCGGTCAACATCTCAACGGACAACCAGATCACCATCGGCGATCTGGTGACCCGCATCGCGAAGATCCTGGGCCACCAGGGGGAAATCCTCCGCAAGCCAGCCCGGGCGGCCGACGTGTTGTGCCACAACGCCAGCAATCAGAAGGTCCGCTCGCTGATCGACTACTCGCTCACCGATTTCGATACCGGGCTGCGCGAGACGCTGGACTGGTATGTGCAACGACTGGGACCCGCAAAATGAACAACGTCCGTTTGATGAAGCCGTACATCACCTTTGAGGAGGTTGAGGCCGACTTCCGGGGGGTGTTCAACAGCGGCATGTTTACGCGTGGCGAGCACGTCGAAGCCTTTCGCAAGGAGTTGGCGGCTTTCACCGGTGCCAAGCATGTGCATCTCGCCACCTCGGCCACCACGGCGCTCTGGGTGTGCCTCAAACTGCTGAACATCGGCCCGGGGGATGAAGTTGTCGTCTCGGACTTCTCCTTCCCTGCCACCGCCAACGTGGTCGAGGATCTGGGTGCCACGCCCGTCTTTGCAGACGTGTCCCGTGAGACGTACAACGTCCTACCGGAAACACTGGAAGCCCTGCTGACCGCTCGGACAAAGGCCGTGATCTTTGTGGACGCACTGGGCAATCCGTCAGGTCTGCACGCGATCAGCGCGCTGTGCCGCAGCCGGGGTATCCCCTTGATCGAAGATGCCGCCTGCGCCATCGGCAGCGCCGAGTCAGGCCGGCGCTGCGGCTCCATCGCCGACCTCACCTGCTTGAGCTTTCACCCGCGCAAGCTGCTCAGCACGGGTGAAGGCGGCGCCATCACCACCGACAACGACGATTGGGCCAAGTGGCTGGACGTCAAGCTCGCGCACGGCGCACAGGGCATGAAGGGGCCGGGCCTCGACTTCGTCGACTACGGTTACAACTTCCGCCTCCCGGAACTGCAGGCCGTCATGGGCCGCAAGCAGTTGGCCAAGCTCGACGGCATCGTGGACGAACGCAACAAGATTCGCGATGCCTACAAAGCCTTGCTGGAGCCCTTGGACTTTAAGGCGCAGGGTGTTGGGCCCGGCGTGCGCTACAACGTGCAGTCCCTGGTATTTTCGGTACCCGACGGCTGTGATCGCAACGGATTGATCTCATCGCTCAAAGAGCGCGGCATTGAGTCGACCCTCGGCACCTACGCCCTGAGCGCCACGACCTACTACGCAGGTAAGTACAACATCGCGAATCCGGAGGCGCGTTGGCTTGAGGCGAACACCATCACCCTTCCATGCTACAGCGGCGTTGAAGCAAATGTGGTGGGCGATGCGATCAGGGACATCCTCCGTCGATGAACATGCGCCGGCTCCTTTTTCTGGGTAGCAAGGAAGCGGGCCTGATGGCGCTTCGACGGCTGCTGCACGGCCTGCCTGAAGGGACGGTGCCCGCCATTCTGTGCCCCGATGACAGGTCTGACACTCGCAGCGAGTACGAGGCATTCGTGTCGTTGGCACGCCAACACCGGCTCCCCCTGCATCTTGTCCAGACCACCAAGGAAACCTCTGAGCTGATCAACAGCTATGCGCCGCAGACCGTGATCGTGCACGGGTGGTACCGGATGATCCCCGTTGCGCAATTTCCTGCCATTGACTTTCTGGGTTTCCACTATTCGCCACTCCCGCTGTACCGCGGCAACGCGCCCATGGTCTGGCAGATCATCAATGGTGAAGCGCAATTGGGCGTGAGCTTTTTTGCGCTGACCGAGGGCATGGACGACGGCGACCTCGTAGATCAGGCGGTGTTTGAACTGGCGCCTCGCGAGGATGTCTCGGACGCTATCCGGAAGGCCAACGAGCGCGTGGCAGCGATGCTCGACAACTTCATTCCAAGGTGGCTGGCTGGCGAAGTTTCAAAGCGACCTCAACCCGACCGCGCCGCCAGCTACTGCGGACTTCGGCTACCGGAAGATGGCCGAATCGACTGGCGCACAGACGCCGCACGGGTGAACAATTTCATCCGTGCACAGACCCGTCCCTATCCCGGCGCTTTTTCCCTGCTCGGGGAGGGGCGTGTCGTCCGGTTCTGGCGCTCGGAGATCGACTCCCGATGCTTCTATGGCACGCCCGGCGCGGTGGTGGAAGTTGCCTCTGACGCTATCGTCGTCGCGTGTGGCGTGGGCGCGGTGAGAGTGCTCCACGCCGATCTGGACGGCGAGGCCACGGCATCTGCCACCTCCGCATTGCGCTCGCTCAAGGTTCGCTTCCAATGAGATTCCTCCTTTTATGATCACCGTCATCGACTACGGCGCGGGAAACATCGGGTCTGTGCTCAACATGATCAAGCATGTGGGCGGGACGGCAGAGGTGGCGCGTGATGCGGCGGGCGTCCTGGCCGCCAGCAAGATCCTGCTGCCCGGCGTGGGCAGCTTCGATAACGCGATGACACGCCTGGCGAACCTCGATCTGGTCGAGCCCTTGAAGACGCGCGCAAACCAAGGTATCCCCTTCCTGGGCATCTGCCTCGGCATGCAACTGCTGGCCAACGGGAGCGAAGAAGGTTCGATGGCAGGACTCGGGCTGGTTGCGGGCCAGGTTCGCCGGTTCCGTTTTGAGGGGGAAGCAGCGGCACTCAAGATTCCGCACATGGGCTGGAACCGTGCCACGCCAGTGGTGGACCATCCGTTGACCCACGGCCTGGGAGCCGATGCGCGTTTCTACTTTGTGCACTCCTACTACTTCGACTGTGAAAACCCTGAAGATGCGCTGCTCCAGTCGGCTTATGGGCTGTCCTTCACGTCCGGTGTCCAGCGAGGCAATGTCATGGGTCTTCAGTTCCATCCAGAGAAAAGTCACCGTTACGGCATGCAGTTGATCAAGAACTTTGTCGGACTTTGAAATGCTGTCCACCCGATTGATGCCCTGCCTGCTCATGAGCAACGGTGCTCTGGTCAAGACCATCCGGTTCAAGGAAGGTCCCTATGTGGGCGATCCGGTCAACGCCGTTCGCATCTTCAACCAGAAGGAAGTCGATGAGCTGATCCTGCTTGATATCCATGCCACCACACAAGAGCGTGGTATCGATTTCGACACGTTGGAGAAGGTCGTCAGCGAGTGCTTCATGCCGATCTGCTACGGCGGTGGCGTGCGCACGATCGATGACATGCGACGCCTGTACGCCCTGGGTATCGAAAAGATCTCGCTGGGCGCCGCCGCATTTGAAGTGCCAGGCCTGGTCCGGCAAGCTTCGCGAGAGTTTGGAGCGCAGGCCGTGGTAGTGACGCTCGATGTCAAGAAGAGCCTGCTGGGGAAACTCACGGTGCGCACGCGCAATGGCACACAGGACACCAAGACATCGCCCCCCGATGCTGCCCGGAACTTCGCGGAACAAGGCGCTGGGGAAATTTTGCTGTACTCGATCGACCGCGATGGGACCTGGAGCGGCTTCGATTTGAAGCTGATCGAGTCGGTAAGCCACAGCGTCACCGTGCCGGTGGTGGCCACGGGCGGCGCAGGCTCGCTCCAGGACATCAAGACCGCCGTCAAAGACGCTGGCGCATCGGCCGTGGCCATTGGCAGCATGGCGGTGTTCCAGGGCAAGGACCTGGGTGTGCTGATCAAATTCCCGGCCCGCAAAGACCAAGACGCATTGTTTGAATAGAACCCACATGGCAAAACACATCTGCACCCGCTGCATCTACGACGAGACGGTCCCGAACATCAGCTTCGACGGTGAACGGGTGTGCAACTACTGCCGGCAGATTGACGGCCTGGAGCAGGAGTACCCAACGGGCGCGGCGGGCGCCGCAAAATTGCAAAAGCTGGTTGACGACATGAAGGCAGCCGGCCGTGGAAAAAAATACGACGCCATCATCGGCGTCAGCGGGGGCTGCGATTCGTCGTATCTTGTGCATCAGATGAAAGAGGTTCACGGTCTGCGATTGCTGGCCGCGCACTTCGACAACACCTGGAACTCGACGATTGCCACGGAGAACATCCACAACGTGCTGGACAAGCTCGGCGTGGATCTTTTTACGATCGTGGTGGACAACAAGGAGTACGACGACCTCTACCGCTCCTTCTTCAAGGCGGGCGTCAAAGACCTCGAAACCCCGACCGACATCGGCCTTGCGACCACCTTGTACAAGGCCGCCGAGAAATTCGGCATCAAGTACATGATCGAGGGGCATTCTTTCCGGACGGAAGGGGTGGCGCCCCTGGGCTGGATCTACATGGACGGGAAATACATCCAGTCCGTTCATCGAGAGTTCGGCAAGGTGCCTATGAAGACGTTTCCCAACCTGTGGTTGCGGGACCAGTTGAAATGGATGCTGTTCGGTCGCATCAAGAAGGTGCGCCCCTTGTACTTCATGGACTACGACAAGGAAGCTGCCAAGGCGATGTTGACCGAGAAGTACGGCTGGCAATGGTATGGCGGGCACCACCTGGAAAACCGGTTCACGGCCTTCTATCACAGCCACTTCCTGCCCACGCGCTGGAACATCGATTTCCGGATCGCCGGGTACTCAGCCTATTGCCGCAATGGCTGGATGACGCGCGAAGAGGCACTGCGACTGATGGATGAGCCGCCTCACATCGAAGCAGGCCTTGTGGACTTCGTGAAGAAGCGGCTTGGCTTCTCGGACGAGGAGTTCGAGCGCCTGATGACCATGCCAAAGAAGACGTACAAGGACTACGTGACGTACAAGAAGACCTTTGAGAGGATGCGTCCATTCTTCTGGCTCATGTACAAGATGGACCTCATCCCGAAGAGCTTCTACATGAAGTACACCGTCAAGTGATCACCTCGGCATGCCCAGTATGACTGCAAAACCGATTCTGCAATACGGCAACTTGGCAGGATGGCCGTTCAAGCTCGCAGAGGGGCTGAAGGCCATTGGACATCCTTCGCTCAATGTCATTCCTGAAGACAGCGATTTTGCAGATCTAAAACGCCGACTGCCATTTCATGAGGCCATCAGTCGACCCGGGGTACCTCGTTTACTGAAGGCGGCTCAGCGGTTTCGCTTCCTCCTGGATATCCCCAAAAAATTCTCCCTTGTCCATTACCACGCGAGTCATTTGTTGCGCGGCAACGTTCACCATCTGTTCGAGGGGCGCTACCTGCAACAGCACAATGTACCCATGATCGTGAGCTTCGCTGGGAGCGATGCACGCAATCTGGCCAAGGCAAATGCCAGGAATCCCTATTTTTTTCGCAGCCCCAACCCTGCCCACGACGCAGCCATCGACAGGTACTTGACCTCGATCTCACGGCACATCCGGTTTGCTGCGACCGATTGCGAAATGGCTGAGTACATCGCCCCGTACTTTGAGCGCGTCTTCACGTTCCGGCAATTGGTCACGCTGAGTGAAATCCACAGCTCAAAGCCACGCGATGACCGCCCCCCTGTTTTTTTGCACGTACCGACTGACACAGAGGTGAAAGGCACTTCGCACATCCTCGCGGCTGTGGCACGTTTGCGCGGGGAAGGCCACGTCTTCGAGTTTCGAACGACGCGTCAACTGACACAGACCGAGCTGTATCGCGCCATTGAGGACTGCGATGTTTACGTCGACGAACTGCGCTGTGGCTCTCACGGTGTGACCGCTGTCGAGGCAATGGCCGCCGGCAAGGCGACCGTGACCTTCATTCGCCCGGACCTGATCGACAAGTACCCCCCCGAATTGCCGATCGTGAATGCCAATCCCGACACCATCTACCAAGTGCTCAAGCGCCTGATTTCCGAACCTGACTTTCGTATTCAGAAGTCGCTTGAAGGCAGAAGCTACGTCGAGAAATACCATGCGTCTGCGGTTGTGGCCCGCGAAATGCTCGATGTATACCAACAGATCGGCTTGAAGTAGGCCATGCAAAGGACCGTGGTGTTCCCGCGCACCGACGTCGCGCGACGTCCTGCGTTCTGCCTATGATCCGCTCCAGTGCGAAGTTTGCGTTGCAGCGTGGATACGTGCAATTCTTTTTCAGCAACATTGCTCAGCAGGGCATTGCGTTCTTGACCGTCTTGGCCATTGCAAAAATTCTGCCGGAGGCTGAGTTCGCCCATGTGCGCATCGCCCAAGCCTATTTGGCCGTGCTCCTCATTGTGGGGGCTGCTGGCGTCACAGCGCCCATTCTTCGCTACAGTGCCGATCAGGGTTTGGGTCCGCTTGAAAAGCAGCGACTCTTTGGCCATGGTCTGAAGATCGCCATGACAGCCTCGATGCTGTTAATGATCGCCACTTTTGCCGCGATAGCGCTTCGATTTCCTTCGGCCTCCACCGAAAGAATGGTGTTCTTGGGCTATGCGGCGCAGCTTCCTGCCTTGGTTGCCCTCAGCATTTCCCTTGTCTATCTCCAGGGACTTCAACAATTCAAGCAACTGGCACTCAGTCAATTTGCATTGAAGCTGATCGCGCTCCTAGGGCTGGTTGGCGGGGCGTACTTCTTTGGCTTGCCTGGCTTGGTGGGGGCTGCGCTGGCCGTGGCAGTCTTCAGCGCGCTGGCCATGCTGATGGTGGCGCCTCCTGCCCTGGCTCGAACGCGCCCTTCCTTTTTACCCACAGACTTCAATAGCCTGGCGCGCTACAGCGTGATCGGCATGCTCCTGTCGGCCCTGGGTCAATCTTCGGATCTGATCCTTCTGGACGCTCTAAGCGTCGACAAGAACGCCATTGGCAGCTATTCCCTTGCCACGGTATTTCTCGTGGCCGCAAGTGCATTGGTGGGAACGGCGCAAAGCGTGGCCACGCCAGCCTTCACGGCATTGATGCAAAACCCGGCACTGTTTCGCCGACGGCTGCGCATCTGGTCCTTCGGGATGTTCGCTGCAGGCATCGTGGCGGCAGGTGGTTTGCTGGCAGCGGCCTGGATACTGAAGCTATGGTTCTTCGGTGCACGCTATGCAGAGTTTCCTGCCCTCTTGAGCTTGCTCATGATCAAGTTCACCCTGTGGTCCACATACGCCATTGGAGGGGCGGCACTCGTGGGCATTGGTGCCATCAAGAAAGGGAGCTACATCGCCGCCATCACCACGGTACTCGCCTTTGCCGCGAGCTATCCCCTGATCAAGGCTTTCGGCGTCTGGGGCGCGGCATCCGCGCAAGTGGTCGTGGCTGTGGCCACTTTTTTTCTGGTCTGGTGGGTGATCCGAAGTGAGCTGCAGTTGCTTGAATCTCGCCACACACCCACGCCAAACCAGGGCGCAGTGGAGTGAGGCCCCCCATGCGTTTGCGCACATTCGCAAGCCGTCTCATCCGCAAGGTGCGCCGGGAGTTCATGGGGTTCTCCGAGAGATTCCACCACCATCTCTGCGCCAGTTTCCTCGCAGAACGCGTTGACGCCCTGCCACAAGGCGCACACCGTTTTGCGTTCCTTGATGCCCTTTTCGTCGAGCAGACATTCTCACGTTGCCCTCAGCAGTCGACCCTGGTGCTTCAACAATCGGAACTCGCTCGGAAGGGCATCTTCGATGTGCTGGGATCAGGCCGATGCGCGGTCTCTCACGGGATGGTGTGCGCAGGTACCGATGGCGTGTCTTACACGATGTCCCAACCTGTCCATGCCGACAGGTCCGGGCAATGGCTGAAAGGCCGCATCAACCGCAGCAACCTGAAAGAATCCCAGCGCCTCTGGCAACTGATCGGCACGGGCTACGTGCCCATCGACTGGCAACTGGATTTCAAATCGGGTTACCGGTGGCGGGAAGACGCCTGGCACCGCGACATCCGCTTTGGTGAGTTGCCGGGAGTAGATGTCAAGGTGCCCTGGGAACTGGCCCGCCTGCAGCACCTGCCGACCTTGGCGCTGGCCTGTCACTTCGCCCGTGCACAAGTGTCCGGTTTTCAGGAAGCCGTGGTGTACGAGCAGGCATTCCGCAATCAGGCGCTGGACTTCATCGCCACGAACCCTCCAGGCTTCGGCGTGAACTGGGCTTGTGCTATGGATGTGGCGATTCGCTGCGCGAACCTGCTGGTGGCCCGCGACATCGTTGTGGCGTCGGGCGCACGGTTGGACGAGGCATTCGAGCGCGCGTTCGCGGCCAGCATCGTGGTCCACGCCCGGCACATCATCAAGAACCTGGAGTGGGCACCCGTGTACCGAGGGAATCACTACCTGGCCAATGTGGTGGGCCTGCTCTTCGCGGCCGCCTACTTGCCCGGAGGCGAGGAAGCCGACAGTTGGCTGGCATTCGCCGCACAGGAATTCCTGACCGAGGTGACCTACCAGTTCCACGAGGACGGCAGCAATTTTGAAGCGTCGGTGTGCTACCACCGCTTGTCTGCGGAGATGGTGCTGTGGGGATGCGCCCTGCTTGCCAACCTTCCGGTGGACAAGCTGTCGGTGCTGACGCAGCCGCACCTCCATCGCATGAAGAAGCTGCCCAGGTTGGCCCCAAAGGCGTGGCAGCTGCATCCTGTGCCGGGAAGCGATCGGACATCACCGGTGCCGGCCTGGTGCTGGACGAAGTTGGGAAGAATGGCGGACTTCACCCAAGCCATGACACGCCCGGACGGCATGGTTGCGCAGTTCGGCGACAACGACAGTGGTCGCTTCATCGTTCTGGGCAGTGGAGAGCAGTTGAAGGTGGCCAACGACCCTTCTGCCATCGGATGGTCGCTGGACCACAGCGCATTGATCGCGGGCATCGGGGCTTTGCTTGGCCAACCACGGAGCCGGGCCGGGATCGACGATCTGGCCGCCAGAGTAATTCGTGGTTTCTCAGACCTTGGCGACATCGAGGCCTCACCTTTACAGCATGGCACGTCACACGCCACGGTAGGCGAGGAAGCCACGTGGATGGCATGCATGGCCAGATACGAGCAAGCGCCGGCAGCAAGCCGATGGACTGGCAGTTTTGCGGCGCAGTCCCACGGGCTGCTGGAGGACATCCAACACCATGCCTTTCCTGGCATGGGCTGTTACGTTTTCCGAAATGAGCGTCTGTTCCTGGCGATCCGCTGCGGCGAGATCGGCGTGGCAGGCCTGGGCGCGCACGCGCATTGTGATCAGTTGGCCATCGAACTGGTGATCGATGGGGAAAATTGTGCGCGCGATCCTGGCACCTACCTCTACACGCCCTCTCCGGACGCGCGCAATGCCTACCGCTCGGCAAGGGCGCACCATGTTCCGCATGTGGCGGGCCGCGAACCCGCGAACCTGGCTCTCGGTTTGTTTGATCTGCGCGGCGCCGCCGAAGGGCAATGCCTCTATTTCGGCCCACGCGGCTTCGTGGGTCGCCACGCGGGATATGGCGCCTGGGTGTACCGGGTCATTGCCCTGGAAAACACACGGGTCACGATCCACGATTTTGCCGAAGGGTCGCTGGCGCTGACCAGCTCGAGCCCGGAGCAGTTGCCCTTTTCTCCCGCCTATGGCCGCACCGTTGGGTAGGCAGACGTTCTCATCGTGAAAATCCTTCTCATCACCTACTCCTATACGCCAGACCTCACACCCCGTGCGTTCCGGTGGGCCGCCTTGGCCGACGAGCTGGCACAAGCGGGGCACGAGGTGCATGTCCTTTGCGCGGCGGAACTCGGGCCGTCGCCCGAGGTGACGGTCGAAGGCGTCCAGGTGCACCGCGTGCGCGACTGGTTGATCAACGCGTCGACGCGGGTGACCGCCGGTGCGGCCTCACCCGGCGCGTCGAGGCCGGGAGGATGGCGCGCGGCATCGCGGTCGTTCCTCCGGAAAACGGCCCGCACCATCTGGCGCGCCACCCATTGGCCTGACTATGCGTGCGGCTGGATCCTGCCCTCAGCCAAGAAAGCCCGCGAGCTCTGCCGAAGCAACCAGTACAACTGGATCGTGTCCGTGTCGCACCCGTTCAGCGGGCATATGGTCGGATGGCTCATTCAGAAAGACGCGCCCGGAGCTCGTTGGCTCGTGGACATCGGCGATCCCTTTTGCCTCATGGAAGAGCCCTCACCGAACAACAGGCGCCTCTACGCCTGGCTCAATCGATGGATGGAGGCTCGCGTTCTGGACCGTGCCGATGCGATCAGCGTCACCACCGAATCCACACGCCAACTCTATGAAGCGCATTTTTCGCGCACGCTAGGCAAGGTGCATCTGATGCCCCCACTGCTCTCCCTGCCTCCTGTTCCTGCAGCCATTGAGCGCACCGGACAAGGTGTCGCCGTGCGTCTTGTGTTCGTGGGCACGCTGTACCGCCGCCTGCGCAGTCCACGGTATCTGCTCGCGTGCTTTGCCGCTCTGATTTCCCGGATGCCCGGGCGCGCCATTGAACTGCATTTTTATGGAGCCACCAACGATTGTGCAGAGGAGCTCAACGCTTGCCCAGAACCGGCCAGGTCGTCTGTGTTCGTGCATGGCATCGTGGGTCGATCCGAAGTGCACTCGGCGATGATGGAGGCCGACATTCTCGTCAACATCGGCAATGACTCCGCATCACAGCTTGCGAGCAAGGTCATTGAATACATGTCCATGGGGAAACCCATCCTGAACATCATCAGCGCCGAAAGCGACACGTCCATGGCTGCCATGGTTGACTACCCTGCGGCCTTGACTCTGTTGAGAGGCGAGACCCCTCCCAGCACGGATCTTGACGCCCTGTGCTCGTTCATAGAGCGACCCCCTTCGGTCAGTCCGACGACTGTGGAAGCGGTGAGAGCCCGTTACTCGGCCGCGCATATCGCGGCGCTTTATCGCTCCATACTCGAACAGGCGGGCAACCCATGAGTTCGGCCCTGTGGATTCCGTCGTTTTTTGAAAAGAAGTGAGGGTGGCAATGGATGAAGACATCGTTTCTCGGCGATACCTGAGCGGCGAATACGCCGACAAGAATCCAGACTGGGATTCTGGCGATGCGCCGTGGAAAGCGGCCCTTGTCAAAGAGATCATGGAGCGCAACAGCGTGCACCCGCAATCACTGGTTGAAGTCGGCTGCGGCTCCGGTGGCGTGCTCGCCGAACTGCGCAGCGCGTATCGGGACACGCGGTTGTCGGGTTATGACATCGCGCCAGGTGCCGCCGGCTTCTGGCCCCGGCACGCAGCTGCCGACATCCAGTTCCAGGTCGGCGACTTTCTTGCCCTCAACGACAAGGTGTTCGATGTGGTGCTCATGCTGGATGTGCTGGAACATCTGGGCGATCCGTTCAGCTTCCTGGAGCGACTGCGCTCGCACAGCCGATTCATGGTGTTCCACATCCCGCTGGATCTTTCTGCACTGAGTGTGTTGCGCGAAACTCCTCTCCTGCATGTGCGGGAGCAGGTGGGACACCTTCACTATTTCACGCGCAAACTGGCCTTGGCCATGCTGGAAGAGTGCGGGTATGAAATCGTCGAAGCACGCTATACGGGTGCATCGTTCTCGGCACCACGCCGATCGCTCAAGACCAAACTGGCAGGCCTGCTTCGCCGTGCCGTCTTTTCCTTGAGCCACGATTTCGGCGCCCGCTTGATGGGCGGTGAAACATTGTTGGTGCTTGCCAGGCCGCGGGTGCAAGCGTGACATTGATCGTCCATGCCCCCAACATCCGCCAGGGTGGCGGACGTACCTTGCTTCTGTCCGCACTGGAGGCCATTTCGAACACAGGTGGCTTTGCGTTTCTGGACCGTCGATTGGACAGCTCATCGGTCCCGCCATCGGTCGTCATCGAAACCGTCGCTCCAACGATCCTGGGCCGGTTGCTGGCGGAGTGGCGCCTGATGAGGCGCGCCGGACCAGACGACACGGTGCTCTGCTTCGGCAATCTTCCGCCCTTGTTTCGCAACAAGGGCCGGGTGACTCTCTTCTTGCAGAACCGCTATCTTTTCGGCAAGCGGGACCTGGGGGCCTTTTCACACGGGGAACGGTTGCGCATCCGGCTGGAGAGGCTCTGGTTTTCGCTAAGGACGGACGCGAGAACCATGTCTATCTTCGTGCAGACGCCATCCATGGCCGAAGAACTCCGGCGCGAAACGGGGATCGAAGCCCGCATTTTTCCTTTCGCCCCGCCAAATGCCACAACCACACCCGCATCCCTGCGCGAGGAGCCGCGGTTTGACTTCATCTACGTGGCCTCTGGAGAACCACACAAGAATCACAGGCAATTGATCGAGGCCTGGAAGCTCCTGGCCAGGCAGGGGTTGTTTCCTTCTCTCTGCCTGACGCTGGATCCAATGGCCCAGCCTCACTTGGTTGACGCCATCCAACGGGCCATGGAAGACCATGGGCTGCAGATCACGAACCTTGGCGTGGTTTCCCATGCCGAGATCGAGCAGTGCTACAGACGGTCGGGAGCGTTGATCTATCCCTCCACACTGGAATCGTTCGGACTGCCGCTGATTGAGGCGTCCGCCCAGGGCCTTCCCATCCTTGCCTCCGAACTGGACTACGTGCGAGACGTCGTTTCACCCGCCACGTCGTTCGATCCCGAATCGCCGCTGTCCATCGCGCGAGCCGTCAAGCGCTTCCTGCATCGCAGCGACGAGTCGCCCAACATCTCCTCCAGCGCAGAGTTCGTCCAGGAAATTCTTCGCGGTCCTGCAACTTCCACGCCCTCCCAAAGCACCCACGTAAAATCGGTCGGTCACACAAGCCAGCGAAGAATATAAACAGAAACAATTGCATCACCTGAAAACTGTTCGTACACGGTTCGTAATGCATAGCCTCCATCCATACCAATGAACAGTACCGACCTGCGTTAGCAGATCTGAATGCAGCAACCTGCTTTACGCGGTACTCCCTCCCCCGAACGCATTTCGGCGCGCCAGGCTCGAAAATCAAATGATTCGCATCCTTTTCACTCTTTTTGCGCTTGCATGCCTTGCGCTTGCAATCATTGCGGGCTTGCAATACGAAGGACAGTGGTACGTCTATGCGATGTTCACGCTGATTGCCAACGCTTTGCTATTCAACGGTTTTCGCAAACGTGCCATCTATTTCGATATTTTTATCGGCATCTTTCTATGGCTGGGATTTTGGTTGAAATTCTCGGTTCGAGTGGCATTCGTGGATGGAAAGTTCAGCGAACCGACTGGGGCTTTTAACGGATCCGCCGGTGCCTTTGACCATGCTTTGCTGATTGCTTCATGTGGATTTGCTGGATTGCTGGCGGCGAGTTTCCTTCGACAGCGATTCTTCCGCTACACAGACACCCCGCCCTCTTGCGCCAACAACGGTTTATTTCAGCTCTATCAAACATATCGCCGGACATTCATCGCACTCTTCTTGTTGCTGGTGCTGGCGATTGCCGCCAGCAATGTATGGCTTGGCATTTATCAGCGCGGCATGGTGGTTCAAACCACCTTGCCATTCGGACTGAATGGCGTTTACAAGTGGCTCCTGCAGTTTGGCCTGGCCTCGATCGCAGCCTTGATCATCCGCTTTGAGATTGAACTTAACCGGAACCTTTCGCTGTGGGCGGTGTTTCCGCCGTTGCTGGAGTGCTTCTTTTCCAATGTCTCTCTGCTTAGCCGCGGCATGATTCTTAACGCCACGGCCCTCGGAATCGGTGGCCTCCGTACCCTTCTCGCCATGAAGATCCGAATGGATCCCAAGATTCTTGCCATTGCTGCCGTCACATTTGGCCTTCTTTTTGCGGGTTCCGTTTTCGCAGTCAACTATCTCCGCGCGAGCAGCGTATTGCAAGGGGTCGAAGCCCTTTCTCGCTCATCGTCTGCTTCGGCCGCTGACTCATATAAGTACGACTCAGCGGCCGCCGCAGACAATGCAAAGGCCATGGCGGCACCCCTCTTCATTGACCGGTGGGTCGGTATCGAAGGCGTGATGTCAGTATCGTCATCCGATCGCCTCGGCTGGGACCTCTGGCGTGAGGCATGGCAAGAACGGTTCCAGGAAGGGCAACTGACCTTGTACGACCGCTACTTCATCGACTCGCCGTACGCCCTTGCCAGCATCGACAAATCAAGACTGCACTTTGTTTCCTTGCCAGGCGTTATCGCTTTCTTCTACTACCCTGGGTCACTCTGGTTCCTTTTCCTGGGTCTTCTGGCGCTCGGTGGCATGGCCGCTATCCTGGAGTTTTTCACCTACCGATTCGCGGGCCAGAACTGGATACTTTGCTCGCTCCTTGCGCAGGTCATCGCGTTCCGGTATGCCAGCTTCGGCTATGTCCCGAGCCAGTCTTACTTGCTGTTCGGCACGCTGGTGCTGAACGTTTTGCTCATCGCAGGTGCCGATTGGGCCATCCGCCAGTTTCTGAAGCGGCGTCGAGCCCATCCATAAGACGCCGAAAACATGGAAAAGATCGGACAGGGACTATCAAAGGGTCCCGCCAGAAGTGCGTTGCTCATCTTTCCGATGGCCGCGCTGCTGAACTCATTCTCGATGACCGCTTTGCTGCTCGTTTTCGGCATTGCGGGCAGGTCGGAAATCGCGGCCAACATCGGCATCGTGCAGGCGGCAACGCTCGCACTCTTTTACGCCTTTTCGGCGAACGCTCGCAACCTCATCCTGGCGGACTCCACCGGTTCTGCAGCGGTGCGCCTGCTTCAAACGCGCCTGCTGCTGCTGCTGCCGCTGTCCAGTGCGGCCTATGTCCTGAGCGTGGGCGTCGGTGATGCCTCCGCTTCGCTGGCGGTGGTGCTGATCGTGCGCCGCATATCGGAATGGATGGGTGAGATCGGGCTCGCGCGGCATGAGCAAAAACAACAGCTCGCCTTCGCGAAGCAGACACTCGTGGCCGAGATCGCCACCTTTGTTCTGTGCCTGCTGCCGCTGTTTCTAGGCTGGAGCCTTGCGCTCAGCGCGATCCCCTGGGCGCTCGCACCGCTGCTGGCGACCCGTGGCGCACAACTCGCCTGGCGCGAACAGAGCAGTCACTTCAAGCTTCAGGCCCTGCTGCCGCATTTCGGATCGACAGCGATCATCGGCACCAGTGTCTATGTCTTCCGCATCTCCATCGTGCTGCTGGCAGGCAAGGCCGTGGCTGGCGATCTGTTCACCGCCTTCGCCATTGGGGGAATGATCCCAACGATCTATGGGCAGGCCTTGGCACCCACGCTCGCCCACCGCTTCGGCGCCGCAGGGCTGCCCCGGTGGTTGCTCATCATCCCGGCAACCATGCTGCTGGCCGCCGCCGGCATCACTGCGGTTGCCATGGCAGAGCCCACCTGGTTGGCGGCGCTCGGCCGCCCACCGCTTTTCTGGTTGGCGGTAGGGCTTTCGATTGCAGGCGGCGCGATGATGAGCGTGGCGGCCGCGCTGCGCACGCGGCTGATCCAGCAAACCAGTGGAGAAGATGTTTTTGGGCCCGATTTGCTGGCCAACGTGTTGATCGCCGCCTGTGTCCCGTTTGTTTTCCACGTGCTGGGGCCGAACTCCATGGCCGGCCTATATGCCTTGAGCGGATTTCTAAGTCTCGCCTTTCTGGCCGGCGTGGGATGGCGGCGGGGGGCAGCGGCCAAACACGCCATGCCTGTTTTGTTTGGCATCGGCTTCTTGTTGCTGATGCCCATTTTTTTCCAGCTTCAGGGTGGCTTGTTTCGCGATCCCTCGTATGTGTTCAACACAGGCGGCAGCATTCTGAGCTTGCCCATCCCCGTGGCGGTTCTGACCTTGTTCGGGGGCATCGCACTGATGGGCAACTACGCAGCAGCGACCAGAACCTTGGTGGTTCTGTTCTTCACGGCACTGCTGTTTGTGGCCACCTCCCTCACGATCGCGCAAGGCAACACGGCGCAGGAAAGCGCCAAACTGATCTTGCTGGCCCAGTTCCTGTTGCCCATGTTTGGCCTCGTCCTTGGACAGATGTACGGCGCCTCCACGCAAGCACCCGCATTTGAACGTGCCGCTCTGTGCGTGTTGCTGTTGATACTGCCCGCCCAGCTGGTAGGCACATGGATCCAGGGCTACACGCTTCTGACACCGACGGTGTTCTTCTTCAGCATCTACCAGCACCTCCAGTACTTCCCGATGATCGTTGTCGCGCTGCTCATGATGGTGAGCCAGTCGCTTTGGAGCGCGGGCCGTGCCTATCGGATCGTGCTGACCGTTCTGCTGCCGATCGCAATGATCTACATCGCGGCATCACTTTCCTGGGGTGCTGTTGCAGGCGCAGTCATCTGCCTGGTCTGCTTTGCAATCACCCAGCTGCGCAAAATCCGGCTCAGTCGCCGGACCCTTTACACCATGGCACTGGCGCTGGTGTGCACCGTCTCCTACGTGGCCCTGTCCGAAACGGGCGTGCTGTCCAGGTCACTGAGTGACGTCAACGGGCCTCGAACCACCCTGCAATGGCGGGACAAGCTGGCCACGGTGTTCGAGCGCACGGGGAATGCGTCGGTGGCCGATGGAAGCCGCATGGGACATTGGCACTTCTATGCCAGCGGCATTGTGGAGTCACCGCGCACCTTCTTCCTGGGGCATGCCAGCCCGCCCGACCGGAACGAGCACCCCAGCGCACACAACTACTGGCTCGATGCCTGGTACAACTTCGGCGCGGTCTCCATTCTGCCGTTGGTCATCCTGTTGCTCACAACGATCCAGCAAATCTGGCGACGTCGCACGGACGTGCTGTCCGATCCGATGCTGCTGGGCGCCGCCATAGCCACCCTTTATCTGCTGGCCGAGAACCTGCTCAAGGTCGGCATGCGCCAGCCGTACCCTGGCATCATCACGTTCTTCATCTGGGGCTTGCTGATCGCGCGCCTGCAGGCGAATGCCGCTGACAATCCCAAGGCAGTGCCCGTGCCATGAAGGTTCTGATCGTCAGCCAATATTTCTGGCCAGAAACCTTCGGCATCAATGCACTGGCGCGAAGTCTGAAGGAGCGCGGTGTCGAGGTGACGGTGTTGACCGGCAAGCCGAACTATCCCGAAGGCCTCATCTTTGAAGGACACACGGCGTGGGGCGTTCGCCGCGAGCGTTTCATGGACGCTGAGGTCATCCGCCTGCCACTCTTTCCTCGCGGCATCCGCTCACCGATCCGCCTGGTGCTCAACTACCTGTCTTTCATCGCCGCCGGCACCTTCATCGCCCCCTGGCTGCTGCGTGGCAGACCGTTCGATGTGGTGTTTGTTTATGCCCCATCACCCCTGCTGCAAGCCCTTCCTGCAATCGCACTGGCTCGGCTCAAGCGTGCTCCCCTGGCTGTATGGGTGCAGGACCTCTGGCCCGAAAGCCTTTCGGCGACCGGCTTCATCAAGAACCGCAGGGTTCTGGATCAGGTGGCGCGTGTGGTGCGTTTCATCTACAGGCATACCGACCGTGTGCTGGTGCCTTCAGAAGCTTTTCGGGCACCCATTGAAGCGTTGACCAAAGGCGCCGCTGACATTCACTACTACCCGAATGCCTGGGTCGAGGAGCCGGTCGCGGAAGCACCAGGAGACACCGTCGCCACGTTGGCAAACGAAATCGCCTCTGGGTTTTCCGTCGTGTTTGCGGGCAACCTGGGCACCGCCCAATCGCTCGACACCGTCGTTGCTGCCGCAGAAATACTGCAACGAGCCGAGTCGAACGTGCGCATCTTCCTGATCGGCAGCGGCAGCCTGTCGGGCTGGCTGCAGGCTGAGATCGAACGTCTGGGTTTGCGCAATGTGATCCTGCCCGGCCGCTTCCCCCCCGCCGACATGCCCCGCCTCTATGGCGCCGCGTCGGCCTTGCTGGTCTCTCTGCGCGACGAACCGATTTTCGCCTACACCATCCCGAGCAAGGTCCAAGGCTACCTGGCCGCTGGCCGGCCTGTCATTGCGGCGCTGAATGGCGAGGGCGCACGGGTGGTCGACGCAGCCCAGGCCGGCGTTACTTGTCGCGCGGGCGATGCCCAGGCGCTGGCCGAGGCGATGCAATCCATGGCCCGTTTGAGCCCGAGCGAGCGCACCAAAATGGGGGACAATGCCCGCCGATACGCGCTCGACCACTTCTCACTGGACCGGCTCACCTCGGACCTGGTGGCTCATTTCAACGACATGGCGAGCGCACACTCACAAACAACTGGGGAGGAAGCGCTGTGAAGATACTGGTTCTGGGCGCATCGGGCATGTTGGGCAACGCCATGCTGCGCACATTGGCTGCTGCGGATGGGCTCGACGTGCATGGCACGGCGAGGTCCGCGAACGTTCTGAAGCAATTCGATCCGGCAGTGAGCCAGCGCATCGTGACAGGCGTGGACGTCGAGAACACGGACGCGTTGATGGCATTGTTCGCAGAGATCAGGCCCTCGGTGGTGATCAATTGCATCGGACTGGTCAAACAGTTGGCTCAGGCGGACGATCCCCTGAACGCGCTGCCCATCAACGCCCTGCTGCCACACCGTCTGGCCCGCCTGTGCAAACTGGTGGGAGCGCGCCTGGTACACATCAGCACCGACTGCGTGTTCAACGGCCGCCAGGGCAACTACCGGGAGTCGGACCCATCGGACGCCGAGGATCTGTACGGCCGCTCCAAATTGCTGGGCGAGGTCAGCTACCCCCACACGATCACGTTGCGCACGTCCATCATCGGTCACGAGTTGGGCAGCGCGCATGGGTTGGTTGGCTGGTTTCTCGCGCAGCAA
>Ga0247738_10000134_pt1 | contig 33321 bp, 30 predicted proteins | sample UWRJL013104B2_FD_180936 | JGI IMG/M metagenome (GOLD analysis project Ga0247738, IMG submission 180936) | Plant litter microbial communities from Arlington Agricultural Research Station in Wisconsin, United States - UWRJ-L013-104B-2 | ecosystem: Environmental > Terrestrial > Plant litter >...
TGATGTGCCCGGCTCGCTCGCCATGGGCGTGCGCCAGCCCGCTGGCGTGGTGCTCGGCATTGCGCCGTGGAACGCACCCATCATCCTCGGCGTGCGCGCCATCTGCGTGCCGCTGGCCTGCGGCAACACCGTCATTTTCAAAGGCAGCGAAAACTGCCCGCGCACCCACCAGCTCATCGTCGAAGCGTTTCAAGACGCGGGCTTCCCACCTGGCGTGGTGAACTACATCACCAACGCCCCGGCCGATGCCGGCGCCGTGGTCGAAGCCATGGTGGCCCACCCCGCCGTGCGCCGCGTCAACTTCACCGGCTCCACCAAAGTCGGCAAGATCATCGCCATGACCTGCGCGAAATACTTGAAGCCCGTGGTGCTTGAACTCGGCGGCAAGGCGCCCATGGTCATCCTCGACGACGCCAACATTGAAGACGCTGTGAACGGCGCCGCCTTCGGCTGCTTCGCCAACAGCGGCCAGATCTGCATGAGCACCGAGCGCCTCATCGTCGACCAGAAAATCGCCGACGAATTCGTGAAGAAATTCAGCGACAAAGCCAAGGCCTTGCCGCTCGGCGACCCGCGCAAACCCGAGCCCGTGGTGCTCGGCTCCGTCATCGGCCAGGGCACGGTGGACCACTGCAACGCCCTCATCGACGACGCCCTCGCCAAAGGCGCCAAGCTGCTCTGCGGCGGCAAGGCCGACAGCACCCTCATGCCCGCCACCGTGCTCGACCACGTCACGCCCGCCATGCGCATCTACCACGAGGAAACGTTCGGCCCCGTGAAATGCGTGGTGCGCGTGAACGGCGTGGAAGAAGCCATTGCCTGCGCCAACGACAACGAATACGGCCTGTCATCCGCCGTGTTCGGCGGTGACATTGCGCGCGCGTTCAACGTGGCGCGCAAGATCGACAGCGGCATTTGCCACGTGAACGGCCCCACCGTGCACGACGAGGCGCAGATGCCGTTTGGTGGTGTGAAGGGCTCGGGCATCGGGCGCTTTGGCGGCAAGGCCGGCATCAATGAGTTCACCGAGCTGCGGTGGATCACGCTGCAGACGACGCCTCGGCACTATCCGTTCTGATTCGCGCTTGGCGATGTGAAAAGCCCCGAAGCCGGAAGCCTCGGGGCTTTTTTCTTTTGACGCCTGCTGCATTCAGGCAGCATCGTTGCTTGTGTGGCTGCTTCAGACTGGTCTCGGACTTTCGTTGCCAAGACATTGAAGAATCCGGCCGATGACTACCCGCCGTTGGGGCATGCGGTATTCGAACGGCGGCAGATGCACACAAACCTGCCGCTCGATGGCAGCCGGCTAGGGGTGTGGCCCGACTTCCTGCGTGCGTTCGATGCATATGAGGCAGGTGTGAACCCAATCAGATTTCTGTCTGCTCAGTGAGCTCCAGAGCGTCATCGAGCTCGATGCCGAGGGTGTAGCCTGCCAACCCCTTCCCTTAGACTTGCGCCACAACAATCTGGAGGCTCTATGCGGAAACTACTTCTTGCCATTGCTGTGACGGGTAGTCTTGCCGGCTGCGCCATCCCGCTGAAGCAGATGGACGCTGACTTCTTGTGTCAGCACTACGGCGCCAATGCAGCAAACAAGACGGACCGTGTGTCCTCCATTCGCGCTGAACTCAACGCGCGCAAACTCATCAGCGAAAAAGACTGGGGCTTCGTCGACCGCCAGCAGCTTTATGTCGGCATGCCGACATGTGCCATGTTTGCCATCCAAGGTGGCCCTTACTCGCAGAACCGGACAACGACTGCCGCTGGCACGTCGATTCAACACGCGTTCACGAACCACCGCACGCTCAAGCGTGAGTACTTGTACACGACCAACGGCCTGGTCACCGCCTGGCAGAACTGATGAGCGCGCACGTCACTCGCCGAGCTGCTCTCAGCACTGCCGCTTTACTCGCGCCCAGCTGGGCACTGGCGTCGGTTCCGACAAAGGGCCCACTGACTCTAGCTGGCGCCAAAACCACTGTCTGGGGCGCTTACGACATTCGCCCAATGCTGTTTCCCCATGAGACGTGGACCTTCCACGTTGTCGTGGTGCCAGCAGATGTTCGCCAAGGGACCCTCATTGAGATGGCCAAGGCTTTCTACGCGAAGCATCCGAACACGCGCGCTCGATTCTTCAGTGACGCCAAGCACATCAAGCAGTACGTCGACCGCGACCGGTACGTCAACGACAAAACGGGCAGGGTCAAAGAGGTGGACTTCCCGTCTTCCAAATGGGTGCAGGACCACCTACTTGGGAACATCAACAACCGGTCAAAAGACTTAGGTCGCGCGTGGATGCTCGAGGACCACGGAAATCGGATTTCGCCGCTGACCTGACGGCCATGATTGACCTGCTTCCCGTCCTCGTGAAGGGCACCCCCACGCTGCGGGGGCAGCTGAAGCAATGGTTTTCAAGCTATCCCTCAGGCAATGTTTGGCGTGTGGCGTCTGACTACGCCATTGGCGACCCGAATAAGTTGAACGACGTGATTTCGTTCGTCATGATTGCGCCCCATGCAACCGATGCGGATGTGCAGCAGTACGTCGGTGGCGTTGCCCCGAAGGACCTGAAGAAGGTCAGCGCGGTGCCGCTTGGGCTTATGCAATACCTGAACTGCCCGGTGCCGATCACGTTCAGCATGTCATTTGTGCTGCCCAGAGATGCGGCTATGCTTCGCGACCGTCTGCCGCTAGATGGCATGGTCCTCCTCGCACAAGCTGCAATCACTTTCCTCGAACAGCGACTGTCGCTCTACACTGAGCCGACGGACATCGAGTACCACCGCGCCGCAATCAAGCGGTTTCAGTTGTTCGAGCGGGATTTGGCGCGTAAAAGCGTCAGCGAGAAGCTGGCTCGCCAGATTCATGTCGTAGCAGCGACCGCCGCAACGGTGTTCAACTCGCTGAACGATGCCGTGCGTCCCCAAGCAATTCGGTGGATTTCCGACCGGGACAAGCTTGTAGCTGCGCACGACACCGTGGTCTACGACCTTGCATATGTGTACCGCATGGTGCAGGTCATGCAGACCGCCACGCCAGAGCAACAAGCTGCGGGAAATCTCGGCGCATCAATGGCTCCAATCGGCTGTGAGATTCCAGAACCCACGGGAGACCACCGCTTTGATGATTTCGTGCGCCTGCCCGACTACCTTGCGGGTACGCTCGCCGACATAAACCTCGAAACAATGACGTTCACTCGAGACAAGTTCGGAGAAGTGCTGAACAGCGTGCTTGCGAACTCGCCTAACAATTGGATGGTGCAGCTGCTGCGAAGGTCCGATGGAGGGGTCACTGTTCGGTCGGCTCAGTTCAAAGGGTGGAACTAGAAAGCCCCCGAAGGGGCTTGGTGTCAGTCCGGAAGCAACCGTCTCTCAGGTGACATTGGTTCCTTAAGCAAGGCGATGAAGCCTTGGACGAACTAGCCTTGGACGAACTAGCAGCTCCCCCAAGTCACGACTTGCGCAGGTAACCAACGACCGCGCTGCAGACGGCGTCTTACTTCATTTCGAAAGAGTGCTGGCGCAGGTGGGTGTTTGCGTTTGTGCCTGGTGCGATTGCAGTGCCAGCACGCCGCTACGATGTTGGACGGCGCGTCCGAACCACCTTCACATCGAGCAACAAGATGCTCGGCCGTGCATCGGAGTGGACGCGGGCCCTCGGCTCCTTCGACCCACATCCGTAAGCCGCAATAGAAACACTTCCCAGCCTGTTTCTGGTACGCGATGTGTCGTGAACGCTGAATTGATTTAGCCACGAGGGACTCCAGAAATGGAAATCCCTGAGATGGCTAAGAGCCTGTACACAGGCGCCGGGGCGGAGCGCTCAACCGGCGGTGCTGCCGGGACCCGGTCAGCGGGCCAAGCTCCCCAGCCTGGCGCGAGGAAAGTCTATCGCCAGGTGACTCGCCATGCAAGCGAGAAGGCGAGAATGGTGCGTGCAGCTTGTTGGCAGTCTTATTTCTGCTCAGGTGTCATGCTGGCAAGCGTCTGCTGCAGCGCCTCCAGGCTGTCTCGGTAGTTCAAACAGAATCGAGTGAAGCTGTGGCCGTAAGCGTGTGGTTCAGTAATCCACGATGTAATGTCCCAGCTCGCGTCGATGAGGTCGGACGCAGCAAATGTGAACTCCAGGGCATCTGTAAAGAAAGCGAGATGCGGAGCCATCATGGCTGCATCAATGTCGAGACTGCCGTGCACAAAGTAGTTTCGATACTTGATTGCGTAGCGCAACACCAAGTCCAGGTTCGCCAGGCGAAGTCCGACCTTCTTTCTGATGACGGACTCACGGAGCAGTGCTTTCTTGGTCAGTGACCACCTGCCGATGCGTCCTAGTCCATTCAGGGCATCTTCTCGGTCGAATCCGCCGCTCGACACTGCTTTGAATGCCTTGGTAGCAGTGTCCTTCGCGGCCAACATCTCACCCGAGAGTTCAGGTGTTTTTGGGTAGAAGTCTGGCGGTATAAGGTCGAACATGTTGGCCGAGGCCACCAGGCGTTCAGGGCTGTAGCTGTTTGCTTTCATCAAACTCGCCAAATAGCTACTTCGAGGTATGCGCCAAGTGCTTTGCCGATTCAGCCAGCCGGACATCACCGCCTGGAACTCTGAAGCTCGGCGAATCGGGTCAAGGGGGACGTCACCGGGATGCGGCTGAAACGCACTGACTTCGGAACCGTCTCTCCATTGAAAGCTTGGGATGACGTCGAGATTGACGGCGAACTTCTGCTTGGTCAAGTTCTCTAGCGTGATGCTGAGTTTCTTTACCTTCTGAGCACGGCCTGCGGCCACCACCAGAAAGGCAACAACATCGGACATAGAGTTCATTGCTTCCTTGAAACTCCAAGTCCGAGAAGTATTCACCGTCACAAAAATTTGATTTTTGATGTAGATGCCACGTGGCCCCCCCATGTTTGACGCGGGCCTGTGAGTCACTGAGACTTCGCCGATGGCGGTGTCGACAGTGACAATGTTGTGCTTTCCTGTGAAGTACGCAATTTGCGGGTTGGGTCCAATCTCGATTGGCCGAGTGCTCCTGCTCTCCTTCATCATGTCATCCATCAGATGCTCAGGATGGACAAGGTGGCTGAAGGCATCAAAGTCGTAGAAGAGCTCGTACAGGTCATCTGTGGTGAAGTGAACAGACTTGATGGCCCGACTCTGAGGGTCTAGGTGCTGTGGCCCCACTATCACGAAGTGTGGAAAGTATGAGGCGGTGTAATGCATTTCACTCGAATCTGCACGGTGAAACGTTCCGCCACCCGAGGGCACACAGTCGACTAAGGTCAGATGCTTCCCATCTGAAGAGCGGCCTGTGATGACGGGAAGAGAGCCCGTGTGCTGAAGCTTTCCAGCACCGTGTGCCGTCAGAACCGACTTGGGCCCTTTCACTGTGAGCTCTCCTGGAACAATCTTGCCATTGGCAATTTGAAACGTGCCCAGATGTCGCTTCACCTTTTTCTTCTTTGTTGGCATCTTTGTCTCCAGCCTTGTAGTTCAACATCGAAAATTCACCGTGATGCGTAAGCGCATCACGGTGCGTTGAAATTCGTACTTGCTCAGAACGTTGCTGAGAAGTGCAATTTTTGCGTGATTTGTCTGGAGGTAGAAGCAGCTGAGAAAGGGAGGCGGGTCATCCGGAGGTGTCCGAAACCCTGACATCAAATCTCCATTTGGCAGCACACCTTATGCGAACTCGCCTAACACGGATAGACCGCGTTTCGTGAAGTACCTCACCTATTGAAGCAATCCATGATGTGGAACATAAACAAGTGAGGGACCACTGGACCTCGATGAAGCCTAGACTTGCTCTTTTACGCATGTTCACATCAATACTAGGGGGACCCATATGTACAGCAACTCAAACGTAAAACCGCTGCATTTACATACCGTCGAGAGTTTGTGCAGCGACTTGGTGTCCGGGCTAGCCGTTGGCGTCGGTGCATCCAACAGTGAATTTTCGCTTGTGAATGCGCAAGCGCGGTCTGTGCTGCAGTGGTACATGATGAATCGGCCCAAATGGGCTGGCAATGTGTTTGAAAAGGACTGTGAAGCAATCGTTGATAGCCTGGCGAATCTGCCTGTGGTAAGACCAGTGATTGACTATGTCGGTGGCGTGAAGTCCAAGGAGTTGAACCTCCAGTTCATGCGAGCTCATCGCTTCGCAGGCCTACATCGCTATAGGAGTGCAGTCGATGCCCCAGAGGATTTTGAGCTGAACTTTAAGTCTCCGGTGACTTTTCTTGAGGGCGCGAATGGGGCTGGAAAAACTTCAATTCTTAACGCTATCGTGTGGGCTTTAACGGGTCAGTTGTTCAGGCCTCAGCGGGCGCCCGAATCCGGACAAACAGAATTCAACTGTGAGCTGACCTCGGCTTCAAGTGGCGAAGATGCTCTGACTTTCAAAGCCGTTGCAGTTGTGCCTTTGCCCGACCTAGACATCGAGAGACCAATCGGTCAAGGCGTAGTAGACACGTGGGTTGAACTAACGTTTGTTGACGAAGACGGAAATGCGCTACCCACGGTTCGCAGACATCTGACTAGGACAGCAAAAGGGAAGCTCGATGAGACTGAAAGTGGAATATCTACTTTAGGAGTTGACCCAGTCGTTCTACGAAGTGGAACACTGATGGCCGCGCTTCTGCCCTACATTCAGTTTGAAGGGCCTTCCGCCTTGGGAAAAGCGGTCGCAGAGCTCACCGGCTTGGCGGCCCTTGTGCAGTTGATGAAACATGCAACGAAAGCCAGTACAAAGCTGGCGGTTGACCTTACCAAAGAACGTTACAAAGATATCGAACTCATTGAGAAGGCCTATGCACGGTCGCGCATCGACCTTATTGCGCAAGTTGAGCAAAACCCAAGTCTGGCCTTTTCGCACGCACTTCCGGGACCAGATATGCCGGGCGTTGAAGAAGCGCTCGCACGAACGAAAGGGCACTTCGACACACTGAGTGCTACACGCATGGCTGAGGCAATAGAAGTTCTGGGCAATAGCTTCAATCCGGAGGAAGACAAGGACAGGAAGGACTTGCAGGATTCGATTGAGCCTGCACTGGGAGAGCTTTCACACTTGAAAAATCTTCCTTCGGCCGCTCGCCTTTCGGAATTGGGCGCAGTGTCCTCTGAGGAACGCGATGCGGCGCGAAGTGCACTGGAGCAGGTGCTAAAGCAGGCTGCTGAACTTGTGAAGCTGGCCCAAGATGGAAGTAGGGCTCAGCGGCTGAGGCTTTATGCCGCGGTAGGTTCGTGGATGGAACGGCATCCAGAATTTCACATCGAGAGTGGGAATTGCCCTGTGTGTGACGCATCTCTAGATGGAGTCGTGGATGATGTTACCGGGGGCGCAGTCATCGAGCACCTTGAGAGGGCACTTCATGGCGATGCCGCGTTGGTCGCGCAGACGCTAGTTCAGTGGGCGAAGTCTGCGGCAGCCCAGCTTACATCTCAATTGCCAACAGCTCTTCAGGCTGAGGTCAAGCGAGACCTCCCTGACCACCCCAGCGACTTGGTGAAGGCTGCTTTGGGAGATGAGCTTTGGGACAGCACTTCTCTTAAAGGGGTTCTCGCGGCTCTAAAAGAGCCGACCACTCAGGCCTGCGAGCTCGCTGCGGCGTGTCTAGAGCCAATCGCACAATCTGAACTTCCTGACCTACACGTTGCGCTCCCGGGCTTAACCAGCTTGCAGTTGACGATTTCCCGATTGGACAAAGCCATTCGCTTCTCTGACTGGCGCTCGAACAACAAGGAAGCGATGCGCTCAGTCTTCGAAGCTGTCATCGGAAGCAGCCAAGAGGTCAAAGACATGAAAGTGGACTCGCTGTCCTCAAGGCTCCAAAAACTGCGTGTCATCGTTGAGTCGGTGGGGCCCATAAAGCAGGCATTGGCGCTGTGCGAGCGGCTTTCGGACGACTACGGGCAGCGAAAGGTCAAGGTCGAACGAATTGAGCAGTACAAGCTCGCCTCCGCAGCTCTTCTTGAATGTGCGAGGCTCGGAACGCTGGCTGAAGCCCAAGTAGATGAACTTCAGAGAACGCTGCATCAGAAGACGGTTGAGTGGCGAAGCCGAATCTATCAGGGTGCTTGGCCCGCTACCAATATGGAGTTGGTCGGTCTAAGCACGGGTACTGACGGAAGGTTTGAGTTCCAAGTGGGAGCGTCGGGTGTCACCGCCCCTGCTCAGCACGTATCGAACGCATCTGCACTCAGGGCGAACTTGATTGGCTTTTACCTTGCTTACTGGCAGTACCTGCAACAGGAGCGAGGTGGATTGCCGCTGATGGTGCTTGATGACCCTCAGGAACTGTTGGACGGTGAAAATCGCCATCGACTAGCTGACTCCCTGGTGCTGCTTGCGACTGAGGGCTCGCAGCTTGTCGTCACGACACATGACAAGCCCTTCTCCGAGTTGTTGGTTCAAGCTGGAAAGGCGGATGGCGTGGCTGTTGACCATCGCTCCGTCCACCCGCCATCCAAGGAGCGGCCTACGCTTCAGACGTGCCCTAGCGTTCTTGATATTCAACGCCTCCATGAGGCATTTATCAAAGACGAGAACGATGCCATCGCAGCTCGTGAATACGCGGCTGAGTCCCGTGTTTTCATCGAGACCAGACTGGGCGACCTATTCGATATTCCCGCGTACCACGCAACCTCCGCCACCACCACATCGCTTCCTACTCTCGCCGACTTTCTTTTCCGACTCAGAGGCGCAGTCAAGCCTCCAGCTAGCAACGAACTCTTTCGGTCACCGGTGTTGCGCGAGTTGGCGGTCGACCCGGCTTTGCAAGACCGCTCTCCGACACTCAAGCTCCTCAATAGGGCCCACCACCGGCAGAAGCATCTGATTCAGCCTGCAGACGTCAAGGCCTGCCGAGCTGACTTAGAACGGCTCAGGCGACTGGTGGAGCGTGCTCACGAGCAGCTTCGGTTGTTCCTGCGCCGTGAAAGACTTTCCACTGAATTTGACGATATCGTGGGACTACAGCCTGGTGAACTGCCCAACTTTAGCGTCAATGTACGACCTAACCTACTCGCCTACGTGCGCGGGTCACCCACCGGTGAGTCACAGGAGTTGAGCGCAGGTACGTTAGACCAAACGTGGTTTGAAGACAAAGCCTTCTTTTTTCTCAGAACCCAAAATTTTGGATTTGCTTCCACGATTGAGAGTGTGGCTGTCGTCGAGACTGCAGCAAGTGCTGTGCCTGACCGGCATCTCGTCATTGCACGTCGTGGCAAAGACGTGTTTGCCCGTCGACTGCTGCGCCCCGCAGATTCTGATTTCATAGCTTTGGCATCTGAGACGCCAGACCCTCGGTTCAGCAAGCCGACTTTGCAGTTCCATCAACGGGAGGTCGCTCTACACAAAGTCGTTGGCATGTTCTTCCATGTCGGGGCGCTGGGAAGCAAGGGGAAAGATGAGGCCGTTCAGATAGATGGGAATCTACTTGTGGAGAGGATTAGGAGTGCTTTCAAGGTGGAGGAGCAAAGCGCCATTCCGCTTGCTCTGGAAGGTCAAATTGCACTCGGGGGCGCGACCTTGCGCCCAAGTGATTTTGAGTCGCATATCGAGCAGTACGTCGCACTGAGCCTGAGTGACGGTACCACCATCTTTAAGCGCGTAGGGACCAGTCTTGGTGGGGCTTTGTCTCACGTCAGGCAGTTCGATGCCATCGGTGGTCTCGGTGCCGCAGATGTGCTTGCAGTAGAGGGACAACAAGCGGGACTGACTATGGTCGAGAACGCTGTTCACATTTTGGGCGTGCTCTACAACGCCTGACGGTGTGAGTCACATCTCCGGCGCACCTCAGTACTATGAAATGCTTTTCGGGTCGCAGTACTGTCGTTAGCCCAGTAATTCAAGGATGGAAGGAACGATGGGTAGAGCAAAAGAAATGATGATTCGTGAAAGCGAAAAAGGATTTCGCTCGCGAGACACCTGGGTGTGCACGTCCTGCATCGGGGATGACGCCTTAAAGAGGTATATACGGCGGAACGGCGAGCAAGAGCACGCTTGTTCGTATTGCGACGAAGAATCCCGCGGTCGTAAAGCTGTTCCGTTCGACGTTTTCGTCACGCGAGTGCTTGAGGGCTTACAGAGTGAATGGGGTGACCCGAACGACGAAGGCGTTGCGTGGGAGAAGGGATGGGTCGGAGAAGTGTTTGACACCTACGACATCCTGACCGAGGAGGTAGAAATCGGCTTTCGTTCTGAAGCGCTTTTTGAGCACACGCATTTCTCACTGGGCGACCATCAATGGTGTCAGAAGAATTTCTATGAGCTCGAGCCGCACCAGGCGCTGTCTGCCGGGTGGGAGGAGTTTTCAAATCTCGTGAAACATGAGTCCCGCTACGTGTTCTTTCGAAAAAGGGACGAACGGGCATCAGGACGAGGTTCAGAAGAGGTTCCTCCGTCTGCCTTCTTGGATGAACTCGGTCACCTTCTCCATAGTCTGCGACTGTATTCGGTACTGCCAGCAGGCACAGAAACGATTCGTGTACGGATACATCATCCCGATATCAAACTCTCCACTCATGTGGAGCTTGGACCTCCTCCTGCAAAGCTTGCACGCTTTCCGAACAGAATGAGCGCCGCAGGCATCACTGCTTTCTACTCCGCGTTCGATGTTGAAACCGCACTTGCAGAAACTGTGATGCCCGAATCAAGGAGTCCGATGCTGGCTACTGCAGGAACTTTTCAGTTGCAGCGTGACTTACTTCTTGTTGATTTCAGGTCTCTGCCACCTGTTCCCAGCGTGTTTGAACCAGACTCACGCTCTCGTAGGCATGGCATTCGATTTTTACGAAGATTTCTTCAAGACTTCGAAGCGCCAGTTGTCAAGGACGGTCGTGAGCATGTTGAGTATGTTCCCACTCAAATCATTGCTGAGTACTTGCGCTTTGTGCATCAAGACCCGAAAGGTCAACCAATCAACGGGATTCTGTACAACAGCGCGCGCAAAAGAGGCTCACATGCTTGTGTGCTCTTCTTAGGGCCTGAAAACATTGCCGGCGATAGGTCCAATGATGGTGAGAAGACCCTGCTACTTTGCGCAGTTCAATCACTTGAAGTCCCCGCTGCTTGATGAGCCGAATCGAAGCTTGGCGTGCGCACTTGACTGACCCCGCTCGTCCGTTTCATATGAGTTGCATAGCCGTGGAGGAAAAATGACGGTCCCTTTTGAATTTGTTGCGCTTGGCCGGCCATCGTCAGTCAACGCATCGTCGGACAAGAAGGCGGCGTGGAAGCTCAATGTAAACATGTACGCTGACGCTGAGCTTTTGAACGCTCACTATCCCGACTCAGTCCCAATATCGTATGGGTCGGATGTAACAGTTAAGGTCTTCTACTTCCTTATCAACCACCAGTATGTTGACGTTGACAATGGCTTAAAGCACACCATCGACGCGATATGTCCACCGGTGTTAAAGAACGACCGTCTTGTACAACGACTCATAGTCGAGAGGTTTCTACCAGTTCCAGGTACCAGCATCAGTGCACCGATATCGTTTTGCTCCGACCCTCGTGAAGGCCTTTGACTACGCCAAAGGGCGGTCATCTTCAAGGCCGATACACGCAACCGCGGTGAAGGTCGAAGGCTATATCTCCAATGGGGGGCGCTGTGGTAACTCGACAGTCCCAACGTGCGTCTTTTCGCTACGAGAAACTTCAGCTGAACCTCATCATTCCAACGTCTGCTGCATCTCCAGGAGCTGACTCTCAATCTCTGTGATTGCCAGGACCTGGATGACCGCAACGTGGCAACGACCGCGGGTTCTTCACGCCATCCCCATCGTCCGCAATCGCTGCAATACCGCCATCCACAAACCAACTTTGAACGCCCGAAACCGGTCGAGCGTCCAGTTTCAATAAGCACCCATGTAGTCGCGTTTACCGATCTCAACGCCGTTGTGACGCAAGATGGCATAGGCGGTGGTCACGTGGAAGAAAAACTGCGGCAGGCCGTAGTGCAGCAGATAGGCGCTGGCGATCAGCTTCTTTTCCTTCGGGGTGCCGGGGCGCAATACGATCTCGCGGCTCTCACTGGAATCAAATTGATCAGGCTTGAAGGAGCCGATATGGGCCAGAGCCTTGGTGATCAATGCTTGCAGGTCCGCGAAGCTGGCCTCGGTGTCGGGCCACGACGGCACCTCGGCACCAGCCAGGCGGGAGGTAATGCCCTTGGAGAAGTCTGCGGCGATCTGTACCTGACGGATCAGCGGAAACATGTCGGGAAACAGGCGCGCCTGGAGCAGCGCATTGGGATCGATGTTCTTTTGCGTGGCGTGGTCTTCGGCTTTCTTGAGCACGTCCGACAAGGCGCGCAGCATCTGCTGCAAGACGGGAACGGAGGCGTTGTACAGCGGGCTGGTCATGATGAATTCACTTTTAAATGGGGCTGGGGCTCGATCGCCGGGCTGGCATGGCAGAGGCCTTGCCGACCAGCGAGGCTAACAGCATTGATCCATCCATCGCGTGTGCCGCTTGCATGGACAGAGCTCAAAGACTCGTGCACTCTACCGACCCTTCGCTCAAGTGCAGATCGCTCGGTCTACGGGTTAACTTGAATGCTTTCGGCTTAACTCTCTGGCTATACTCCGCCGTCGCGCCAAAAAAAGGTGCGACCTGGTTTGACGGCCAGAAAAAATAACCGCTGCGACGCAAGTCGTATCTCTTTCGGCGTAGCCGAGTGGCGACTTGTCGTCCGTGTCCGTTTTATGGCGGCTCGGACGGGGTAGCTGCAAGGCTCGCCGGTTTTTTCGCGCAAGCGGTTTTCCGGTCCGTCAAACCCGTTCGAGCTGCCGCCCTCATCACGAGTGAGGCGCGGCGGTCGGTAGCAATCAACCGAACGCAGGAAGCCTCACCATGGCAAAAACCCAACCCGCTTGCAGCGCGTCCACTCGCGTCAAAGCCGAAGCACTCCTCAACCATCTCATCATCCTGGTCGTCCAGGCCAACGAACAGCTGGCGCAGCTGTCGCTGCTAAGGGACACGCGCGCATCGCTGGACGGCCCGCCGGAGGCGCCCCCGCTGGACAAAGACATTTTGAGCATCGCTTCACAGGATGCGCAACGCGCGGTGCTCAAGCAGACGCTCAACGACGAAATGCGGCGTCAGCTCAGGGTGCTGTCGCTCACCGTTGACGCGCTGTACGACTGCACCGACAGGATGACATCCCTGAGCCGCTGATCGGCCTGCTGCAGGTATCCTCTGCTCCGCATTCAGGAGACACCTCACCATGCGGATACTGCTCGCCGAAGACGACGCCGATCTGGGCAACTGGCTCACCAAGGCTTTGGCGCAGAACGATTTCCAGATCGACTGGGTGAACGACGGCCGTTTGGTGCGGCGCAGCCTCAAGGCCACGCGCTACGACGCCCTCATCCTCGATCTCGGCCTGCCCGGGGTGGAGGGGCACGACGTGTTGGCCGATCTGCGCGAGGCAGACCAGCGCCTGCCCGTGTTGATCCTCACGGCCCGAGACTCGCTGATGGAGCGGGTGAGCTGCCTGCATGGCGGGGCCGACGATTTTCTGGCCAAGCCGTTTGAACTCGCGGAGCTGGAAGCCCGGCTCACCGCGCTGATCCGCCGTTCGCACGGCGTGGACCACGCCCGCTTCGCGTGCGGCCCCTTGAGCTACGACAGCGCGAGCCGGCAGTTTCGCTTGCAGCAGGAGGTGCTCGCGTTCACGCCGCGCGAGCACGCGGTGATGCGCGCGCTGATCCAGCACAGCGGCGAGCCGCTGTCCAAGCGGGAGCTGGTGGAGCGCGTGTTTTCCGACGAGAGCGACGTGCACCCCGAGGCGATCGAGGTGCTGGTGCACCGCCTGCGCAAGCGGCTGGAGGCCTCTCCCGTGCGCATCACCACCTTGCGCGGCATGGGCTACGTGCTGGAATGCCCGCCATGAAGCAGCCCCGGCGCTGGCTTCGTTCCAGCATCCGGCGGGCGCTGCTGGTGGTGCTGATCCCGGGCATGCTGCTGGTGTTTTCCGCCGAGCTGTGGCTGGCCTGGCGCACAGCCAGCGACGCGGCCGATGCAGCCTACGACCGCTCCCTGCTGGGCGCGGTGAAGTCGATCGACTCCAGCATTTCCACCGCGAGCGGCGGGCTCGGCGTGGAGCTGCCGTACCGCATGCTGGAGTTCTTCGAGCTCACCGCCAACGGCAAGGTGTATTACCGCGTGGCCTCGGAAGATGGCTTGGTGGAGATTGGCAGCCCCGGGCTTCCCGCACCGCCCGCGCCTTTGAAAACCGGCGTGCCCCAGTTTTACGACGGCGCATATTTTGGCGAAGCGGTGCGCGTGGGCAGTTATGCGCGCGAGCTTTCTCCGCCGCTCACGGGCGAGGCCGGCTCGCAGCGCGTGGTGATTCAGGTGGCCGAAACGCTGGAGGCGCGCAACGAGTTTCGGCAGGCGCTGGTGTGGCAGTCGGTGGCGCGCGACTTTTTCCTGGTGGTGGTGGCGAGCGCCTTGTTCGGCCTCACCGTGGCCTGGGCCCTGCGGCCGCTGGCACGGCTGCGGCAAGACGTGGAGTCGCGCTCCCCGCAAGACCTCACGCCGATCGCGAGCGACGACGTGCCCGCCGAGCTGCTGCCGCTGGTGGGCGCGATCAACCACCACGTGGAGCGCAACCGCGCGCAGAGTGAGCAGCAGCGGCGTTTTGTGGACGACGCTTCGCACCAGCTGCGCACGCCGTTGACCACGCTGTCCACGCAGGTGGCGTATGCGCTGCGCGAAGACGACCCGGCGGCGCTGCGCACGGTGGTGGACGACATTCGCTCGCAGCTGGACGAGACCATTCGCCAGACCAACCAGATGCTGGCGATGGCCAAGGCCGACAGCGCACCGCCCGCGCCCGAGGCGCTGGACGCGGTGGTGATGGCCGAAGACCTGATGCGCCGCTGGTGGCCCGTGGCGCGGCAGCAAGGTGTGGACCTGGGCCTGCACGCACCCATGGCCTCGCTGCCGTTTCAGGGCGAGCCCGCGCTGTTGAACGAGGCTTTGTCGAACCTGTTGCACAACGCCATTCGCCATGGGGGCGAGGGCAGCCGCGTCACGCTGTTCCTGGGGGGTGAAGGCGGGCAGGTGTGTTTCAGCGTGGTCGATGACGGGCCGGGCATGCCGCCGCAGGAGCTGCAGCGGGCCGGGGAGCGATTTTTTCGGGGCAGTGTGGGCCGGCAGGTGCCGGGCTCGGGCCTGGGCCTGTCCATCGCGCGCTCGGTGGCGCTGCGGCATGGGGGCACGGTGCAGGTGCAGCCGGGTCCCGATGGGCGCGGGTTGGTCGTTGTGCTGGCGCTGCCCGCCGAGTTTCCGGGTTAACCCTCGGGGTTTGGCGTTCGCACTGAAAGCGTCTTGAAAGTGCGCATTTTTTACATTGGCCTGCCACGCCGAACCTGCGCGGGCATTCAGCAGCCATACCGAGGAGACACTTTCATGAAATTCCCAACCCGCCTTCTTCTGGCGATGACCGCCCTGGTGACGGGCGCCTTGTCGGCGCATGCGGCCGGTGCCCTGGAGAAAACCGAGTGCGTCGCGCCTGCCAAACCCGGCGGCGGCTTCGACCTGACCTGCAAGCTCGTGCAGAGCGCCCTGGTGGAGGGCAAGTTCATCGCCGACCCGATGCGCGTGACCTACATGCCCGGCGGCATTGGCGCCGTGGCCTACAACACCGTGATCGCGCAGCGCCCCGACAGCGCCAACACCATCATTGCCTTCTCGGGCGGCTCGCTGCTGAACCTGGCGCAGGGCAAGTTCGGCCGATACACCGAGAACGACGTGCGCTGGCTCTCCGCCATCGGCACCGACTACGGCGCGGTGGTGGTGGCCGAGAGCTCGCCCTTCAAGTCGTTGAAAGACGTGATGGCCGCCATGAAGGCCGACCCGACCAAGGTGGTGCTGGGCGCGGGCGGCACGGTGGGCAGCCAGGACTGGATGAAGGCCGCGCTGACCGCGCGCGCCGGTGGGGTCAATCCCAAGTCGATGCGCTATGTGGCGTTCGAGGGCGGTGGCGAGGCGCTCACCGCCTTGCAAGGCGGACACATCCACGTGTTCACCGGTGACGCCGCCGAAGCCCAGCAGCAGATCAAGGCAGGCGCCAAGGTGCGCATCCTCGCGGTGATGCACGACAAGCGCCTGAGCGGCGACATGGCCAACATTCCCACCGCTGCCGAGCAGGGCTTCGATGTGCAGTGGCCGATCATCCGGGGCTTCTACCTGGGGCCGAAGGTGAGCGATGCGGACTACAAGGTCTGGGCCGACACCTTCACCAGGATGATGGCCACGCCGGCCTACAACGCGCTGCGCACGGAGCGCGGCCTGTTCCCGCTCGCCATGACAGGCGCCGAGCTGGACGCGTATGTGAAGAAGCAGGTGGCGGGTTACCGCAAGCTCGCCGACGAGTTCGGGCTCGCCACCACGCCCGCCAAGTAAGGCCCACGGCCTTTCCTTTGCCTCCCGGCCGCCACCTGCTGGCGGTCCGCCTTCCCCCTGTCTGGAGATTCCCATGAGTGACCGTGCGCTTGGCGCGGCGTGTGCCCTTGCGTCTGTGGCGATGGCTGCGGCGGCCCACGACTACACCGCCGCCTTTTCCTACGAGCCGCTGGGCCCACGCGCCTTTCCCATGCTGTTGGCCGTGGGGCTGGGGCTGTCGGGGCTGTGGCTGATGTTTCGTCCCACGCTGGGTGCGCAGGCTTTCAAGGGCGTGCCCTGGAAGCCCACGCTGTGGTGTGCGGGCGCGATCCTGGTTTACGCCGCGCTGTTCCAGGCGCTGGGCTTTGTGCTGGCCACGGCGCTGATGACGGTGCCGGTGGGCATGGCCTTCGGCGGCACCTGGCGCCAGACGCTGGGGGGTGGCGCGGCGCTGGGGCTGGTGCTGTTCCTGTTGTTTGACAAGCTGCTCGACGTGGTGCTGCCCGTCGGCCCGCTGACCGCATGGCTGGGAGGCTTTTGAGATGGACGTTCTTAAACACCTGATGGAGGGTTTCGGCGTGGCGTTCAGCCCCGTCAACCTGGTCATCGCCGCGCTGGGCTCGTTCATCGGCACCATCGTCGGGCTGTTGCCCGGCCTGGGGCCGATCAACGGGGTGGCGATTCTCATGCCGCTCGCGTTCGCCATGAAGCTGCCGCCGGAGACCTCGCTGATTCTGCTGGCGGCGGTCTACATCGGTTGCGAGTACGGCGGGCGCATTTCCTCCATCCTGCTGAACGTGCCGGGCGATGCCGGCGCCATCATGACGGCGCTCGATGGCTACCCGATGGCCCGCCAGGGCATGGGCGGCGTGGCGCTGTCGATCTCGGCCTGGAGCTCGTTCGTCGGCTCGTTGATTGCCACGCTGGGCATCGTTTTGCTGGCGCCGGTGCTGGCCCGGTGGGCGCTGTCGTTCGGCCCGGCGGAGTATTTCGCGCTCATGTGTTTTGCGTTCGCCTGCATCGCGGGCCTCATGGGCGATGCCCCGGTGAAGGCGGGCGTGGCCGCGATGATCGGCCTGGCCATGTCGTGCGTGGGGCTGGACTCGAACTCCGGCGTGTACCGCTTCACCGGCGGGGACATTCACCTGTCCGATGGCATCCAGTTTGTCGTCGTCGTGATCGGTGTGTTCTCCATCAGCGAAATCCTGCTGATGCTGCAAGAGCACCACAGCAGCGCGGGCATCATCACCCAGACCGGCCGCAAGCTGTTCAACCTGCGTGAAATGGCGGCCACCTGGTGGGGCACGGTGCGCTCCAGCGTGTTGGGCTTTGTGGTGGGCGTGCTGCCGGGGGCGGGTGCCACCATCGCCAGCGCCATGGCCTATTCGATGGAGAAGCGGATGACCGACAGGGAAGGCACCTTCGGCAAAGGCGACATTCGCGGCGTGGCCGCGCCCGAGGCGGCCAACAACGCGTCGGCCACCGGCTCCTTCGTGCCCATGCTCACGCTGGGCATTCCCGGCTCGGGCACCACCGCCGTCATGGTGGGGGCGCTCTCGCTCTACAACATCACGCCCGGCCCGGCGCTGTTCACCCAGCAGCCCACCCTGGTGTGGGGTCTGATCGCCTCGCTGTTCCTGGCCAATGCCATGTTGCTGGTGATGAACATTCCGATGGTCGGGCTGTTCACCCGCATTCTTCGCGTGCCCAACTGGTTCCTGGTGCCGTCCATCCTGGCCGTGAGCAGCGTGGGCGTGTACGCGGTGCACGCCACCACCTTCGACCTGATGCTCATGGTCGTGTTGGGCTTCGCGGCGTATCTGCTGCGCAAGCAGGGCGTGCCGATGGCGCCCTTGATCCTGGGTTTTGTGCTGGGCGACCTGATGGAGCAGAACCTGCGCCGCGCACTGTCCATCAGCAATGGCGATGCGGGCATCCTCGTGGGCAGCCCGATTTCCATCGGGCTGTGGTTGAGCGGCGGCCTGATGCTGCTGCTGCCGGTGGTGATGCGGCTGGCGTCCCGGCGCAGGCGTGCGATGGGGGCTGCCATCGCAGCGGTTGGAAAGTAGCCCGGCTTCAAGCTCTGGCGTGCGCTTCTGTCCTACAGCGGCGTGGGGCGGCGGCTGACACGCTCCGGGAGCTTGACCGCCGACGATGGGTGATCAACACATAGGAGCCTGTCATGAACACCATCATTTACATCGTGGGCCTGGTCGTCGTCATCGGCGTGATTCTCAGTTTCTTCGGTCTGCGCTAAGTAGAGCTCAAACCCGGCAAGGGTTTGAGCCCATGAGAACGGCCGCCGCGCGGCCGTTCTCATGTTCAGTGCGCGGAAGCGGCAGGAAACAGCCGCCTCGCCAGGTCGGCGTTGCTCTCGTGAATGAGGTCTTTGTCCAGCGTGTCGACGATGGCGTTGCTCACCTCACTGTGGAACGCCTGCCGCAGATAGCCCAGCAGGCGCGGGGCAGCCACCACGTGAAGTTCGTCGTAGCGTTGCTCGCGTTTGAGTTCCACCAGCCTTTGGGCGATGCGCGCCGCGAACAGCTTGGCGTGGCCGTGGCGTTCCGAGTCGCCGGCGGACACGGTGGCTTGCGAATTGCCGCCGCCTCCTGCACCCGTGCGCCGGCCGTGCGGGCTGTTGTGCAGTTCGCCTTCGCGCGCATGCGCATCGGGGTCGGTGAGTTCTTCCACGGGCATCAGCTCGCTGCCGGCCTTGCGGGGCCGTTCCAGGATGCGTGCGATGGCCTCGTCGGCCACGAGGATCCAGGTTGTTTTCATTGGGTTGCTCCTTCGGGTTTCGCGCAAGGCGCGGGGCCAAAAGTTCATGGTGCTTGATTGAGCGCACGGGGGCTGTAGGACAAGACCGCGCCTGCCCGTGGCGCGTGCCGACCTGATACCGTGTGGCCATTCGCATTTCCCCGAAAGACCGCCATGCACCGCTTCGTTGCCCCCTGCCTTTTGCTGTTTGCCGCCGCCACCCTTCACGCCGAAGAGATCGGCTCGGTGGACACGGTTTTCAAGTTCATCGGGCCGGACCACAAGATCGTGGTCGAGGCCTACGACGACCCCGGCGTCACCGGTGTCGCCTGCTACATCTCGCGGGCCAAGACGGGTGGCATCAAGGGCGCCTTTGGCCTGGCCGAGGACAAGTCCGAAGCGTCCATCGCCTGCCGGCAGGTGGGCCCCATCAGCATCGCCAAACCCATCAAGGCGCAGGAAGAGATCTTCAGCGAGCGCACCAGCCTGATCTTCAAGCGGCTGCGCATCGTGCGCATGGTGGACGCCAAGCGGCACTCGCTGGTCTACCTCACGTATTCAGACCGCGTGATCGAGGGTTCGCCGCAGAACTCGGTGGCGGTGGTGGCGGTGGACCGCGCCACGGCGATCCCCGTGAAGTGACGGCTTCATGGACATTCGTCAGCTCCGCTACTTTGTCGGTATTGCCGAGTCGCGCTCGCTCACCGAGGCCTCGCGCCGGCTGCACATCGTCCAGCCGGCCCTGAGCCAGCGGCTCAACGATCTGGAGAAGGCCCTGGAGGTGCAGCTCGTGGTGCGTGGCCGCGTGGGCACGGCGCTCACGCCGGCGGGCGCCGAGCTGTACGAGAACGCCAAGCGCATCCTCAAGCAGATCGACTACGCCACCGCCGCCGTGAAGGAGAAGGCCGGCGTGGTGGAGGGCGTGTTGACCATCGGCTTGCTGCGCAGCCTCTCGCCCGTGCTCAGCGCGCGCCTGTTCACCGAGCTGCGCGAGGCGATGCCCGGCGTGTGTCCGCAGATTCGTGTGGGCTATTCGGCCGAGCTGGAAGCGATGCTGCACCAGGGCGCGCTGGACCTCGCCACGCTGGTGACGGAGCCAGGGCAGGGCGGTGCCCGCACGATGGCGTTTTCCGAACGCCTGTGCCTGGTGGGTTCGTCGTCGATGCTGGCCCCGATATCCCGGCGGCCGCGCCTGAAGCATGTGGTGGGCATGCCGCTGTTGCTCTCGCCCATGCAGCCGGCGCACCGGCTGGTGATGGAGGCGGCGGAGCAGCAAGGCCTCAAGCTCGATGTGGTGGGTGGCATCGAGGACGTGGCGTCGATCCTGGAGCTGTGCGAGGCGGGCCTGGGTGTGACCATCCTCACGTCCTTTGTGGCCAAGCGCGCGGCCGAGCGACGGGGCATGGCGGTGCTGCCCATTGCAGAGCGTGGGCTGGAGCGCCACTTGCGCATCGCCTTGCAGCACGACGCACACCGTTCTGCCGCCGTGCTGGTGGGCGAATCGATCCTGGACCGCGTGCTGGGTGACGTGTTGCGCCGGGCCTGATTTCCTCGGGTGCAGGCCCGCGCGCCCATCCATTGCGAAGCGTGATGGATGCATCATCACAAAGTATTGGCCGATGCGAAGGGGCAGCGGCACAGTGGCGCCTCCACACCAAGAACGAGGAGACGCCGTGAAGAAGAAAATGATTCGCCAGGCCCTGAGCGGCGCCACGCTGGCGGCCGTTGCCGTGGGTGCCAGCGCCCAGGATGTCCAGATCTACGGCATTGCCGATGTGTACGTGGGCAGCGTGCGCGCAAGCAGCTCGAAGGCCGTGATGGATGACGGTGGCAACGCCGCATCGCGGCTGGGCTTTCGGGGCCGGGAAGACCTGGGCGGGGGCCACGCGGCCTACTTCGCGCTGGAGATGGGCATGCTGGTGGATGCCGGCACGACCGCCGTCAGCAGCGGTTTTGGCCGCCAGGCCTTCGTGGGTTACCGCGCGCCGTGGGGCTCGCTGGAAGCGGGGCGCCAGTACACGCCGCTGTTTTTCAATCTGCTGGCCACGGTGCCCTTTGGCATGAACGTGAATTGGGCGCCGGTGCAGATGTCCACCAGCATGGACGGGCAACCCGCCGCTGTGCGCGCATTGGGGTTTCCGTTGCGCCAGTCCAACCTGCTGCGCTACCGGTACGGGGGTGGCCCCAGTGCCAAGGGGCTGAACGTGGATGTGGTGGCCGCACCGGGCGAAGCCGCCGTCAACAGCGGCAACATGGTCGGCTTCGGTGCCAGCTACCGGGGCGACAACTTCTTCGTGGCTTATGCCGGGCAGCGCATTGAAAGCGGCACGGCCGCTGCGACCCGTTTCGAGAACGAGATCCAGGGTGTGAACGGCAGCTACACATGGGGCGCATGGACGTTTTCGGGTGCCCGCCTGGTGTCCGACACCAGCCTGCCCGGCGGCCGGCGCGCGGCGCACACGGTGCTGGGTCTGGCGCACGACGCAGGCCCGCACCGATGGATGCTGGAGGCCAACCGGCGCGACCTGAAGGGCAGCCCGAACGACGCGCTGGCCATCGCCGTGGGCTACGACCATCGGCTGAGCAAGCGCACTTCGCTGTACGGCCGCCTGCTGCACCTGAGCAACCGGGGCGCGGCGTCCAACGTGCTGGCGCAAGCGGTGGTCAACGCCGGCAGTGGCGACGACGTGCGCGCCGTGGCGCTGGGCATCCGCCACAACTTCTGAGCCCCCGCATGCGCCGTCCCAATTTCCTGGTCATCGTCACCGACCAACACCGCGCCGACTACCTGGGTTGCTATGGCCACCCCATCCTGCGCACGCCCCACATCGATGCGCTGGCCGCACGCGGCACACGCTTTGAACGCTTCCACGTGGCCAGCCCGGTCTGCATGCCCAACCGGGCCTCGCTGCTCACCGGCCGCTATCCGTCGGCGCACGGGTTGCGCATCAACGGTGGTGTGCTGTCGCAGCGCGCCACCACCTTCGTGGAGCTGCTGCGCGAGCAGGGCTACCGAACGGCCAGCCTGGGCAAGAGCCACGTGCAGCCCATGACGGACCGGCCCGCCGCGCGGCAGGACGGCGCGCCCATGGCGGACCTCGACGCCTGGAAGGACGATGGTGGCGATTACACGCAGGAGCAGCCGCACCATTACCAGGGCCCCGGCCGCCACGGCTTCACCACGCCTTACTACGGCTACGACGAGGTGGACATGGTCACCTTCCACGGCGACCAGGCCGGTGGCCACTACCTGCAATGGCTGCGCGCGCAGCGGCCTGACGCCGATCGGCTGCGCGACCCCGCGCACCAGCTGCCGCATGGCTACACCTGCCCGCAGGCGCGCCGCACGGCTGTGCCGGAAGAGCTCTACCCGACCCGCTACATCCGCGACCGCGCGGTGGATTTCCTGCAGCGCGCGCGCGGTGCGGAGCAGCCCTTTTTCGCCTTCGTTTCGTTCCCCGACCCGCACCACCCCTTCACCCCGCCGGGGCGCTACTGGGACCTCTACGACCCGGCCGATTTCCAGGTGCGACTGCCCTACGAGGCGCACCACAATCCGCCGCCGCCCATGCGCTGGTGCCGCGAGCAATGGCAGCAGAGCGTGCGCCACCGCCAGGGCCCGCACGACGGCTTCTTCGCCACCGATCAGGAGCTGCGCGAGGCCATGGCGCTGACCTGCGGAATGATCACCATGATCGACGACGCGGTGGGCGACATCGTGCGTGCGCTGGACGACAACGGCTTGCGTGAGGACACGGTGATCGTCTTCACCTCGGACCATGGCGACTACCTCGGCGAGTTCAGCCTGGTGCTCAAGGGCGCGCTGGCGTCGCAGGCCATCACCCGCGTGCCTTTCATCTGGTCGGACCCGCGCACTCCTGTGCCTGCGGTGAGCCGCGCGCTGGCCTCCACCATCGACATCGCGCCCACCATCCTCGCGCGCAGCGGCATTGCGCCGTACCACGGCATGCAGGGCCGCTCCCTGCTGCCATGCATGGAGGATCGATCGACGGTGCAGGACGAGCTGCTGATCGAGTACCAGGACAACCGCGCGCGACAGGGCTTCGCCCGCCCGGCCTGCGTGCGCACGCTGCTCACGCCGCGCCACCGGCTGTCCGTCTACAAGGACGAAACCTGGGGCGAGCTGTACGACCATCAGGACGACCCCGATGAAACCCACAACCTTTGGGATTCGCCAGCCCATCGAACGCTTCAATCCAGCCTGATTCAACAATTGCTGCACAAGATGCTGGATGCCGTGGACCCGAGTCCACAGGCGCGCTACGCAGCGTGAAGGAGACAAACCACATGCACCGCCGACAACTCATCGTGGGCACGGGCCTTGGCCTGGGCCTGGGCAAGCTCGCTTTTGCACAGGAGTGGCCCGACCGCGCCATCCGTGTGATCGTGCCGGGAGGTCCAGGCTCACCGGCCGACGTCGCCATTCGCGCCATGCAGGACGTGCTGCCCAAGCAGCTGGGGCAGGCCATCGTGGTCGACAACCGCGCGGGTGGCCAGGGCATCATCGGTGTGGATGCCGTGGCCAAGTCGCCTGCCGATGGGTACACGCTGGGCTTGATCAACCTGCAGACGGCGGTGGCGCCCGCGTTGCGCGCGAAAACGCCTTTCGACCTGCAGCGCGATCTCGTGCCGGTGGTGCAGCTCACCTCCGAATCGCCGGTGCTGCTGGCGCGCGAGGGGCTGGGCGCGCGCACGCTGGCCGATCTGGTGGCGCTGGCGAAGAAACAACCGGGCCAGCTGACGTTTGGCAGTGCTGGCGCGGGCACACCCTCGCACCTGGGCATGGCCTTGCTGCAGCGCGCGGCCGGCATCGAGATGCGGCATGTGCCGTACCGCACTGTGGCATCGGCCGTCACCGACCTGGCCGGCGGTACCGTGGACGTGGTGCTGGCGGGCTCGGCCGCCGCCCAGCAAGGCCTCAACGGCGGGCGCATGGTGCCGCTGGCCATCTCGGCGCCCCAGCGCAAGCCGGGCTTCCCCAGCGTGCCCACTTTGGCAGAGGCCGGTTACCCGGGCATCGACCTGCGCGGCTGGACCGGCATCGTGGTGCCCACCGGCGTGCCGGCGGCCGTGACCGCGAAGCTGACCAAGGCGTTCGCGGCGGCCCTGACCCAGCCCTCGGTGATCGCGCGCATCGAGACCTCGGGCGCCGAAGTCAGTGGCGTGGCCGGGGCCGCGTTCCAGGCCTTCGTGCAATCGGAGGCGCAGCGTTGGCGCAAGGTGGTGGTGGACGCCCGGATCACGGCCGACTGAGCCGCCGCCGTTTGGCTGTACCCTTGGCCGGATGACATCCGATACCCGAGAACCCATTCAAGAAGCCCGCCTCTGGAGCGACGACCACTGGACCGCCCGCGTCATCAAGAACGACGACGATGACGGCTGGGCCGTCGCCATGTACCTGGACAACGGCGCGGAGCCCGCCCTGGTGGGCCCCTGGACCATGGGCCGCGACAAGAAGAACCCCAAGCCGCTGGACACGGCAGCGTTCAATACGCTGGTGAAAACGGCCAAGGAGGTGATTCGCCGCTCCGAGCAGCAGCGCCATGCCGAGCTGAACAAGAACGTGAGCGTCACGGTGGACGGCCAGCGCATCAAGGTGGCCTTGGCCATCGTGCCGGACGAGGAGGGCGCCACTGCCACGCTGCGCGCGCTGGACGAGTTCGACGCCGAGCTGGCCTGTGTGCCGGTGCCGCCCACCTTCAAGCTGAACGTGGACAGCGCGCAGGCCTGGATCGCAGGCGGTTTCGAGAAGCCCGCGCGATGATCGACGGACTGGTTGCCGGGCGCCTGATGGGCGAAGCCTCCCGGCGGGTGGACAAGGCGGGGCGCGGCTACATCGTGGCGCGTGTGCTGGCCCGCAACCGGGCAGACGAGGAGTTCATCGTCAACGTGATCGCGTTTGATGAAGCGGCCGGCAAGGCGCTGCTGGCGCTGCGCGACGGCGAGTCGCTCACGCTCTCGGGCGGGCTCACGCCCAAGGTGTGGACGGACAAGCAAGGCATCGTCCGCCCCAGCCTGGACATGGTGGCCACCCATGTGCTGACAGCGCACCAGGCGGGCAGCACCGCCGGTTGACCCCGCTTTCCCCAAGGGCGCGCACCTCTGCGAAAATCGCCCGCATGAACGCGACCAACACCACCGAACTCATGAACACCCTGGGGCTGCAGGCCAAAGCGGCCTCGGCGCTCATGGCCAAGGCCAGCGCGGCCACCAAGCTGGCGGCCCTGCGCGGCCTGGCGGCGCTGCTGCGCGCCAACGTGGATGCGCTGCAGGTGGACAACGCGAAAGACCTGGAGCGTGCCCGCGCCAATGGGTTGAGCGAACCGATGGTGGACCGCCTCAAGCTCACGCCCAAGGTGATCGAGACTTGTGCCCAGGGCTGCGAGCAGCTTGCGGCCATGCCCGACATCATTGGCGACATCAGCGGCATGAAGCAGATGCCCAGCGGCATCCGCGTGGGCCAGATGCGCGTGCCGATCGGCGTGTTCGGCATGGTGTATGAAAGCCGGCCCAACGTGACCATCGAGGCCGCGTCGTTGTCCATCAAGAGCGGCAACGCGGCCATCCTGCGCGGCGGCTCCGAGGCGATTGAATCCAACCGCGCCCTGGCCGCCCTGGTGCAGCGCGCGCTGACCGACGCCGGCCTGCCGGCCGATGCGGTGCAGCTGGTGCCGACGACGGACCGCGCGGCTGTGGGCCAGCTCATCACCATGCCGCAGTACGTGGATGTGATCATCCCGCGCGGTGGCAAGGGGCTGATCGAGCGCATCAGCGCCGAGGCCAAGGTGCCGGTCATCAAGCACCTGGATGGCAACTGCCACACCTACGTGGACGACCCCTGCGACATCGCGCTGGCGGTGAAGGTGACGGACAACGCCAAGACCCAGAAGTACAGCCCCTGCAATGCCACCGAGAGCCTGCTGGTGGCGCGCAGCGTGGCCGCCGACTTCCTGCCCAAAATCGGCGCCATCTTCGCGGCCAAGGGCGTGGAGATGCGGGCCTGCGCCGAGAGCCGGGCGATCCTGGCGGCGGTGCCGGGCGCGAACCTGAAGGAGGCGACCGAGGCCGACTGGTCGGAGGAATACCTCGCGCCGGTCATCAGCATCAAGCTGGTGGCGGGTGTGGACGAAGCCATTGCCCACATCAACCGCTACAGCAGCCACCACACCGACGCGATCATCACCACCGACCATGTGCACGCCCAGCGGTTCCTGCGCGAAGTGGATTCGGCCAGCGTGATGGTGAATGCGAGCACCCGCTTCGCAGACGGTTTTGAGTTTGGCCTGGGGGCCGAAATCGGCATTTCCACCGACAAGTTCCACGCCCGTGGCCCGGTCGGCGTGGAAGGCCTGACCTCGCTCAAGTACGTGGTGCTGGGCGAGGGCGAAGTGCGGGGCTGAGGCCGACCGTGAAACGCCTGGTGCGCTGGCTGGCATTCGTTGCCCTGGCGCACACGGGAGGGGCTCAGGCGGGTGAGGCTTTGCAGAACTGGTTCAACGACCCGTTCTTCCAGATATCGGCCGCTGTGCCCGATTGCCCCCGGCCGGCGGGGCCGTTCATCACCGAACGGGAGCGGCTGGCCCAGACCCATCGGCGCGCCGAGAAGGGCACCACCTGCTGGCTTGCGAAAGCCTGCGATCGCCCCAATGCCTTTGCCTACGACCAGGACATCGCCACCGCCTTTCAGCAGGCCTTGAAACGGCGCCCGCCGTTCGCCGCCAACAGCACGCTCTGGGTGACCGTGCAGGGGCGTGTGGTGTACATCGAGGGCTGTGCGCGACGAAAGACGGTGGCGGCGCAAGCCGAGGCCTTTGCGCGGGCCTTGTCCCACGTGCAGCAAGCCAGCGCGATCATTCGCCACGATCCGTCGGCCCGCCCGCCCTACCGGACACTCACCGACCGGCCCGGCGGGCCCTGACGGCGTTCACCAGGAGTGAAGAAGACCATGTGCCGCAACATCAAGACCTTGTTCAATTTCGAGCCGCCCGCGACCGAGCTGGAGATCCGCGATGCCTCGCTGCAGTTTGTGCGCAAGCTCAGCGGTTTCAACGTGCCGTCGCAGGCCAACGAAGCGGCGTTTGACCGCGCGGTGGAACAGGTGGCCGAGACGGCGCGCGAGCTCATGGCTTCGCTGCGCACCACCGCCGCGCCGCGCAACCGCGAAGTGGAGGCCGGGAAGGCCCGGGCGCGATCGCTGGCGCGCTTCGGCTCGGGCGACTGAGCTTTTCAGCGCCGCCCCGGCCAGTCTGTGCCACCTTCGCCCTCCAACACCGCACGCAGCAGGTTGCCTGCCTGGGAGGCGAGGGTCAGCAAACCCCAGATGAGCAGCCAGGGGCTGGCGCGGGTTGGCCGCATGCCGCTGTCCCACCAGTAGGCGAAGCCGCCCGCCAGGGTGAACAGGGCGCCCAGCAGGAGGAACGCCACCATCAGCAGCACCCGAAGTCCGTTGCTTTCGGGGGGGCGCAGCACGCTGAACCAGGCGGCCAGGGCGGTCATGCAGGCAAAAAAGCTCATCGAAGCCCCTCCTCGGGCATGAAAATCGGCCATTCCAGAAAGCAGGAGCTGGCTTGAAAAGGCGGTCACGCGCCCCCATTACACTGGTTGCCTCCCCTAGCCGCCAATACCCCCTCCCCTATGGTTCCGCACCTCGTCACCGCCCTGACCGGCCCCATCAACGAGCTCGAGCAGCGCATCCTCGAGTCCACCCCGGTGATCGAGCGCTGGTTCCGGCTCGAATGGATGGAGCACACGCCGCCGTTCTACACCTCGGTGGACGTGCGCAATGCCGGCTTCAAGCTCGCGCCGGTGGACACGAATCTGTATCCCGGCGGCTGGAACCACCTCACGCCCGAGATGCTGCCGCTGGCGGTGCAGGCCGCCATGGCCGCCATCGAGAAGATCTGCCCCGAGGCCAAGAACCTGCTGCTGGTGCCCGAGAGCACCACGGACATCTTTTACCTGAGCAACCTGGCGCAGTTGCAGCGCATCTTCTACATGGCCGGGCTCAATGTGCGCCTGGGCTCGCTCTCCAACGACATCAAGGCGCCGACCACCATCGAGCTGCCGGGGGGCGACAAGGTGGTGCTGGAGCCGCTGCTGCGCAGCAAGCGCCGCCTGGGCCTGAAGAACTTCGATCCCTGCACCATCCTGCTCAACAACGACCTGAGCGCGGGCGTGCCCGGCATTCTGGAAGACCTGCACGAGCAATACCTGCTGCCGCCGCTGCACGGCGGCTGGGGCACGCGGCGCAAGAGCCACCACTTCAAGGCTTATGAAGAGGTGTCCAAGCGCTTCGGCAAGTTGCTGGGCATGGACCACTGGCTCATCAACCCGATGTTCAACCAGTGCGGGCAGGTCGATTTCAACGAGGACGCCGGGCTGGAATGCCTGCGCAGCAACACCGACGCGCTGCTGGGCAAGATCCGCCGCAAGTACAAGGAATACGGCATCAACGAGAAGCCGTTTGTCGTCGTCAAGGCCGACAACGGCACGGGCGGCATGGGCATCCTGACCGTGCGCGACGCCAAGGACATCGACAACCTCTCGGCCAAGACCAAGGCCCGCATGGCTGTGGGGCAGGCCGGGCAGGAGGTGCACGAGGTCATCATCCAGGAAGGCGTGCTGACCAACGAGCGCATCAACAGCGCGGTGGCCGAGCCGGTGGTCTACATGATGGACCGCTACGTGGTTGGCGGCTTCTACCGCGTGCACGCCGACCGGGGTGTGGACGAGAACCTCAACGCGCCCGGCTCCAGCTACGTGCCGCTCGCTTTCGAGCAGAGCGCGCAGCTGCCGCAGCCCGGCCAGAAGCCCGGCGCGAGCGTGCCCAACCGCTTCTACATGTATGGCGTGATCGGCCGCCTGGCCATGCTGGCGGCGAGCTACGAACTGGAAGCCACCGACCCGGACGCCGAAGTCTACGAGTGAGTTGCTGCGGCGCAACATTTCGCGCGGGCGCCTTCGTTTAGAGCGCTGAGCCGGAAGACAAGGCGCGCCCGGCGGGCGCACAATCGCGTTCCCTCGACAACCGAACCCCGTGCCAACAGGCCGGGGTTGTTTTGTGTCCGCTTCCAAATCGTCACTGGCTGCGCTCACGCTCGGCGCCATCGGCGTGGTGTACGGCGACATCGGCACCAGCGTGCTGTATGCCGTGAAAGAGGTCTTCGGATCCGGCCACGTTCCTTTCACCCACGCGAACGTCTACGGCATCCTGTCCATCCTGTTCTGGACGCTGACCGTCATCGTTTCGCTCAAATACGTGGTGTTGGTGCTGCGCGCCGACAACAACGGCGAGGGCGGCCTGATCGCCATGCTGGCGCTGGCTTCCATGGCGGTGAAGGAGCGGCCGGCCCTGCGCCAGACGCTGCTGGCCATCGGCATCTTCGGCACCGCGCTCTTCTATGGCGACGGTGTCATCACGCCGGCGATCTCGGTGCTCTCGGCGGTCGAGGGCCTGGAGGTGATCTCGCCCCATTTCAAGCACTACGTGGTGCCCATCACCCTGCTTGTGCTGTTCGCGCTGTTCGCGGTGCAAAAGCGCGGCACCAGCGGCATCGGCCGCTTCTTCGGTCCGATCACCCTGGCCTGGTTCGTCACCATCGCCGCGCTGGGCGTGGCGCAGATCGTGGGGCACCCCGAGATCCTGGGCGCACTCAACCCGCTGCACGCGCTGCGCTTCATGTGGACGCAGCCGGGCACCAGCTTCATCATCCTGGGTGCGGTGGTGCTGTGCGTCACCGGTGCCGAAGCGCTCTACGCCGACCTTGGCCATTTTGGCAAGCGCCCGATCCGCCTGGCCTGGTTCTCGGTCGTCATGCCCTGCCTCACGCTGAACTACTTTGGCCAGGGCGCGCTGCTGCTGGCCGACCCGGCGGCGGTGAAGAACCCGTTTTTCAACATGGCGCCCGAGTGGCTGCTGCTGCCGCTGGTGATCATGGCCACCATGGCCACGGTGATCGCTTCGCAGGCCCTGATCACCGGCGCTTTCAGCGTGACCAAGCAGGCGATCCAGCTCGGTTACCTGCCGCGCCTGAAGATCCAGCACACCAGCGTGAAGCACACCGGCCAGATCTACATGCCGTTCGTGAACTGGAGCCTGTTCACCGCGATCGTGCTGGCGGTGGTGATGTTCAAGTCCTCGTCCAACCTCGCGGCGGCCTACGGCATCGCGGTCACGCTGGACATGCTCATCACCACGGTGCTCACTTTCTACGTGGTGCGCTACAGCTGGAAGTACCCGCTGTGGGTGTGCCTGTTGGCCACCGGGTTCTTCTTCCTGGTGGATCTCGCCTTCTTCAGCTCCAACCTGCTCAAGCTGTTCGCGGGTGGCTGGTTCCCGCTGATGATCGGCGGCGCGGTGTTCACCCTCATGATGACCTGGAAGCAAGGCCGGGTGCTCATGGCCGAGAAGCAGCACGCCGAGTCCATCGAGCTGGGCAGCTTCCTCGACGCCCTGTTCATCGCTCCACCGGCGCGCGTGGAAGGCACGGCGGTGTTCCTCACGGCCGACATCGGCACCGTGCCCAACGCCATGCTGCACAACCTCAAGCACAACAAGGTGCTGCATGAGCAGAACCTGTTCGTGACGGTGCGAAGCCTGGAGGTGCCCTGGATCGGGCTCAACAAGCGGCTGGAGATCGAACCACTGGGGCACGACTGCTGGCAGGTGGTGGTGAACTACGGCTTCAAGAACGACCTGGACCTGCCCGAGGCGCTGTCGGCCATGCGCGGGCGCGGCTGCGACGTGGGCCCCATGACCACCAGCTACTTCCTCTCGCGCGACGTCGTGGTGCCCACCATCGGCAGTGGCATGGCGCCCTGGCGCGAGAAGCTGTTTGCCCAGATGCACCACAACGCCAGCGCGGCGGCCGAGTTCCTGAACCTGCCGAGCAACGCGGTGATCGAGCTGGGCTCCAAGGTCGAGATCTAAGGCGCCCTGGCGCCGCCGGCGATCAGGCCAGGTGCTCGTCCGTGCTGGTGAGGGAGGCGTACCCGAACGCCAGCGCCGCCATGGCGGTGGCATGCACCTGAGCCGCCGGCACTTTCGTCGCGCCGAACTCGAGCGGCAGCGTGGCGCAGGCGTCGTGCACGACCGTGACGGGATAACCGAAATCGGCCGCAGCGCGGGTGGTCGCCTCCACGCACATGTGGCTCATGGCGCCGATCACCACCAGCTGCTCGATGCCCTCTGCGTCCAGCAACTGCTTCAGCTCCGTGTCGCGGAACGAGTTGGGGTGGTTCTTGACGACCACCGGTTCGCCCTCGGCGGGCGCCACGAGCGGCACGATCTGCACGGCGTCGGTACCGGGCGTGAAGATGGGCGCGCCCGGCTTGGCGGATTCGTGGCGGACATGAATGACCCGTTGGCCCTGCGCGCGCGCGGCGGCAATGATGCGGGCGGCGTTGCCCAGGGCCGAGTCAATGCCGGTCAGCGGCAGCTTGCCGGTGGGTAGGTATTCGTTCTGAAGGTCAACAACGATGGTGGCGCGCTTGCTCATGGGAAGGCTCTTTCTTCAAAAGGGGTGGGCTGGATTGTCGAGATGGGTTGCCCCGGGCGCCATTGGCCTGAATGACTCGCTTCAATAGAATCGGGCCAAACTGCCTGTTGCCTTCACCGGAGACTTCCGTGCCACCTGTCCGCGTCGCCGTGCTTGCTTACGAGGGGGTGAGCCTGTTCCACCTCTCTGTGCCCGGCATCGTGTTCGGTGCCGATCGGGTGCCCGGGGGCCTGCTGCCGTACGAGGTGCGCTATTGCGCTCCCGAACCCGGCCGCGTGCGCACCGATCAGGGCATGGAGATCGAGGTGCCCGCCGGGCTGGAGGCGATGGCCGCAGCGGACATCGTGGTGGTGCCGGCGTGGAACCACCCGGAGCAGGTGGCGCCCGTGGCCTTGACCGATGCGCTGCGGCAGGCGCATGCCCGTGGTGCACAGGTCGTCGGCCTGTGCCTGGGGGCGTTCGTGCTGGGCGATGCGGGGCTGCTCGACGGTCGGCGCGCGACCACCCACTGGGCTTGCCGGGGGCTGTTCGCGCGGCGCTTTCCCCGCGCCGACTTTCACCCGGACGTGCTGTACGTGGACGACGGCCACGTGATCACGTCGGCCGGCACGGTGGCCGCGATCGACTGCTGCCTGCACCTCGTGCGCCAGCGCCATGGCGCCGACGCGGCCAACCGCGTGGCGCGCCTGCTAGTGACGCCGCCGCACCGCCAGGGTGGCCAGGCGCAGTACATCGAACAGCCGGTGCCCTCGCTGCCCAGCGAGCACCGTTTGCCGGGTGTCATGGAGTGGGCGCGCGAGCATTTGTCGCAGCCGCTGTCGCTCGACGTGCTGGCCGATGTGGCCCGGATGAGCCGGCGCACTTTCACCCGGCGCTTTCGCGAGGCCACGGGCACGACGGTGGTCAAGTGGCTGGTGGCCGAGCGCGTGGCGAGGGCGCAGCAGTTGCTGGAGACGACCGACATGCCCATCGAGCGGCTGGCGACCGAGGTGGGCTTTGGCACCGCGCTGTCGCTGCGGCAACATTTCGCCGGCCAGATGCGCACGTCGCCGTCGTCTTATCGGCGGGCTTTCCGGGAAGGCAGGCAGCGCGCCTAGGCGCATCGGTCGGGCTGGCTTGCCCCGCCACAGCGCGGGTTGTTGCGGGCCGGCACAATCGCGCGATGTCCTTTTTCCGTGATGTGAACCTCTCGGCCGCCACGGCCGGCTTCGTGGCCGTGCTGGTGGGCTTCACCAGCTCGGTGGCCATCGTCTTCCAGGCCGCGCAGGCCTTTGGCGCCACGCCCGCGCAGATTACCTCCTGGATGTGGGCGCTGGGCCTGGGTATGGGCCTGTGCTCGGCCATTCCCTCGCTGGTGCTGCGCCAGCCCGTCATGATCGCCTGGAGCACGCCGGGCGCTGCGGTGCTGGCCACGGCGGGCCTGGCCGGTGGCTTCACCATGGCCGATGCGGTGGGCGCCTTTCTCATCAGCGCGGCGCTCATCGTGCTGGTGGGCGCCACCGGCTGGTTCGAGCGCGTGATGAACAAGATCCCGATGGCGATTGCCTCGGCCTTGCTGGCGGGTGTGCTCGCGCGCTTTGGTCTGCAGGCCTTCGCCGCTGCGCAGACCGCGCTGCCGCTGGTGGTGCTGATGCTGCTGGCCTACCTGCTGGGCCGG
>Ga0247738_10000135_pt1 | contig 33284 bp, 35 predicted proteins | sample UWRJL013104B2_FD_180936 | JGI IMG/M metagenome (GOLD analysis project Ga0247738, IMG submission 180936) | Plant litter microbial communities from Arlington Agricultural Research Station in Wisconsin, United States - UWRJ-L013-104B-2 | ecosystem: Environmental > Terrestrial > Plant litter >...
ACGGCAAGGCCGCCCACCGCATAGCCATCGAAGCCAATGCCGGTCAGCGCCTGCGCGCTCTGCTGGCGCAGCTCTGCATCGAGCGCGCCCTGCTGGATGCCGAACAAAGCCGCGCGCTGCGCATGATCGCCGCCCGCATCGAAGCCTGCGCGTGATCGCGCCGCCCAACGCATCGATCGCTCCATCGCCCGCATCTGCTCGTCGCGGCCAGTCGTGGTCGGCACCAGCTCATCGAACGCCATGACGATGTCGCTGCCGAGCAGGCGCTGGATCTCCATCGAGCGTTCGGGCGTCAGCATGTACCGCGACCCGTCGATATGGCTGGCGAAGGCAACGCCGTCCTCGGTCACTTTGGCCAGCTTGGAGAGGCTCATCACCTGATAGCCGCCGCTGTCGGTCAGCATCGGCCGCTCCCAGCCGGAGAGCGCATGCACGCCCCCCAGCGCCGCGACCCGCTCCGCGCCGGGGCGCAGCATCAGATGATAGGTGTTGCCCAGGATGATGTCCGCGCCGCTCGCGCGCACCTCGGCGGGGCGCATCGCCTTCACCGTAGCCGCCGTGCCGACGGGCATGAAGGCAGGCGTGCGGATCGTCCCGCGCATCATCGCGATCTCGCCCGTGCGCGCCTTTCCGTCCGTGGCATGCACGCTGAAGGCAAAGCGCGTCGAGCCCGGATCGGCGGGCACGCGGTTGGAATGAGGCTGCTGATGAGTCATCCGGCGGGCTTTAGCGTGCTCGGCCGTCGATAACAGCCCCTGGCGTGCGTAAGCTAGTGCCGCGCCACCAGCCGGGCCGTGATCCGCGTGCCGGGCGGCCCGAAGGCGGAGATGCGGCTATAGCGGCCGATGAAGCGCATGGCGTGGATACCCGCTTCGACTTCGACGCGCGTGCCGTCCGCCAGCCGGAGGGCCAGCGTCACACGGTCGTTCGTCCTGGCTCTCTTCTGTGCCATGCGCCAATCATAGCGCGAGGCGGTTAACAACGGCTCTATCGGGCCATGTGCCGCCACGGCTCACCGCGTTAACCAGCCCTCGAAAGCTTGTCTTGAGAACCGCCTGCCAAGGCTGGTTTACCCTATGCATCACGATCATGATCCTCTCCGCGCGAGGCTCGCGCAATCCGGCAAAGCGCCCGCCACGGCACTGTCCGATATCCTTGGCGCATTCAGCTATGCGCTCGACCTGAGCGAGGGCCAGCCAGAGGGGCATTCGCTGCGCTGCACGTGGATCGCCATGCGTCTTGCCGACGCGCTCGGCGTCTCTGGCGTGGTCCGTCGCGACATCTATTATGCCGTGATGCTCAAGGATCTGGGCTGCTCGTCCAATGCCGCGCGCATCGCCGAGCTTTATCTGGCCGACGACCGCGAGCTCAAGCAGGCCTATAAGCAGATGGGCACCGATCTGGGTTCCGTGCTCGGCTTCGTGTTCAAGAATACCGGCGAGGGCCATGGCTTTGTCGAGCGCGCCAAGGCGATCGGCCATATTCTCAAAAATGGCGAGGCCATCACGCGCTCGCTCATCCAGACGCGCAGCGTGCGCGGCGCCGAAATTGCGCGCAAGCTGCGCTTCTCCGAGGATGTCGCCGCCGCGATCCATGGCCTCGACGAGCATTGGGACGGCAGCGGCAGGCCGCAGGGTCTCTCGGGCGAAGACATTCCGCTCGGCTCGCGCATCGCGCTGCTCGCGCAGATCGTCGACACGTTCTTCATGGGCAGCGGCGGCGCGGCTGCGCTGGCGGAAGTCGCCAGCCGCTCGGGCCGCTGGCTCGATCCGGCGCTTTGCCGCACCTTCATGGACGTGGCCCAGGATGGCTCGATCTGGCGCGAACTCTGGTCTGACACCATCGGCGCCATGGTCAGCGCCATCGAGCCGCCGGGCGCGAACATGCATGTCGACGAGGACTATCTTGACGATATTGCCGCCGCCTTTGGCGAAGTGATCGACGCCAAGAGCCCCTATACGGCTGGGCATAGCGTGCGCGTGGGCGATTATGCCGATCGCGTCGGGGCCGTGCTCGGCATGGACGAGGCCTCGCGCCGGAAGCTGCGCCGCGCCGCGATGCTGCACGATGTCGGCAAGCTCGGCGTCTCCAGCGCCATTCTCGAAAAGCCCGGCAAGCTGGATGCCGACGAATGGCATGTGATGCAGAACCACACAGTGCATACCGCCGCGATCCTCGGCCGCATCTCCGTGCTCGGCGACATGGCGATGATCGCCGGCGCGCATCATGAGCGGCTGGACGGCGCGGGCTATCCGCTGCGCCTCGACGCGCGCAGCATCTCGCGCGAGACGCGCATCATCACCGTGTGCGATTTCTACGATGCGTTGACCGCAGACCGGCCCTATCGCGCTGCCTTGTCCCGCGCGGAAGCGCTGGAGGTCATGGCGCAGGAAGTCGGCAAGGCCATCGATGCAGACTGTTTCGCGGCGCTCAAACAGGCGGTCGAAGGCGAAAGCTGAGCCCTATCCCAGAGTATATATGCGTCCGGGAACTCTAACTGCTATAGCCTCTGGACACAAACGGCCCGCGCAGCGTTCTACAGGCTGTGAAGTCCCGCCGTCCGGAGGAAACCGTTTGCGCCATCTTATTACTGCTCTCGCCTGCCTACTCACTGTAGCCGCCACCCCGGCCGCCGCGCAGACCGCGGAGCGTGACGATGCTTCTGGCGGGGATCTCCTGATGGCTGGCCTCGGCATCGCGACCATGCCCGCTTATGAAGGCTCCGGCCAGGGGCGCATCGTGCCTGTGCCCGGCGTCGTCGGACGTATCAACGGCACCAAGTTCATGCTGCTGGGCAACCAGGTCAATCTCGACCTGATCAAGGACAAGTCCGGCCCCGGTTGGGATTTTCAGCTCGGGCCTTATGCTGCCGTCGGCCTCAATCGCACGATGCTGAGCGCGATTGACGATGTGCGGATCCGTGCGCTCGGCAAGGCTAGCATGGCTGTCGAACTGGGCGGCTATGTCGGCATTGCGCGTCAGGGCGTCATCACCAGCGACTATGACCGGCTGTCCATCTCGGTCAGCGCGCGTCACGACGTCGCCGGTGCGCATGACGGCACGCTCATCGTGCCCACGATCAGCTATATGACGCCGCTGAGCGAGCGGGCACTGGTCACGCTCTATGCAAGCGCCACCCATGCCGACAGCCATTATGCCCGCACCTATTATTCGATCACGCCCACGCAGAGCGCCGCAAGCACGCTGCCGGTCTTCAATGCGGATGGCGGCTGGACCAACTGGATGGTCGGCGCTGGCGGGCTTGTCTCGCTCACCGGCACGCTCGAACATGGCCTCCAGCTTGCCGGTGGCCTCTCTTATGGTCGCATGCAGAATGATTTCGCGCGCAGCCCCGTCGTCAGCATTGCCGGCTCGCGCAATCAGTTCATGGCCGCGCTTGGCCTTGCCTACAGCTTCTGACGGTTGATGCCGCGCGCGATGGGACGTTTGCCGCTTCCCATCGCGCGCTGCTACCGCTAGGATCACAGCCTTCCCCGGGGAGCCTGCGTCAAGGCTGAGAGGGGCGCGTCGCGGCGCCCGACCCGTTGAACCTGAACCGGCTCGCACCGGCGGAGGGAGTGGAGCGGGTCGCCCATGGGCTTTCCTCGTCTTCTCGCCTTTCGTGCCGCGTCGATGCCATGATCGAGAAGGCGCACGGCATGGTCACGACTCTCATACCGCTGACGCTCTATCTGGCTCAGGCCATCGGGCTGTATCTCATCCTTCTGGGGCTTTCGGCTCTGGTCGCGCCCGGCCGCTGGCGGCAGGTCTTCGACGAGTTCGCCGCCTCCGCCGCGCTCCCGCTCGTCACTGGCATCTTCGCCTTCGTAGTCGGCGCGATGTTCATCCACATTCACAGCATCCTGCGCGATCCGTTCGCGATCATCGTCACCGCGTTCGGCTGGGTCGTGCTCATCAAGGGCGCATTGCTCATCGTCGTGCCGCATCTGCTCGTGCGCACCGGCGCGTGGGTGCTCAACTATATCCGCATCTGGGCAGCGCTCATGCTCGTCTTCGGCATCCTGCTTGCGCTCGCCGGCCTCACCGGCACGGCAAGCATTTACAACATCGTCTCATTGAAAGGGCTCCCGCTCCATGGCTGACATTCCTGCAAAAGCCGAGATCGGCGTCACCACCGGGCCTATCCGCGGCTCGCGCAAGGTCCATATCGCGGCCAAGTCCGGCAGCGGCATCCGCGTCGCGATGCGCGAGATCGATCTGGAGCCGAGCAGCGGCGAAGCGCCGATCCGCGTCTATGACACGAGCGGTCCTTATACCGATCCCGCCGCGCAGATCGACATCATGGCCGGGCTTCCCAACCTGCGCGGCGCGTGGATCGAGGGTCGCGGCGATGTCGAGCGCTATGATGGCCGCGCGCTCAAGCCGGAGGATAACGGCCAGCTCGGCCCGGATCGCAGCGGTGGCGTGCGTCCTTTCCCCAATGTCATCCAGCGGCCCCTGCGCGCCAAGCCCGGCGCCAATGTCAGCCAGATGCATTATGCCCGCCGCGGCATCATCACGCCCGAGATGGAATATGTCGCCGAGCGCGAAAATCTCGGCCGCGAGCGCCTCGCCAGCTATGTGCGCGATGGCGAGAGCTTTGGCGCCAGCATCCCCGATTATGTGACGCCCGAGTTCGTGCGCGACGAAATCGCCCGTGGCCGCGCGATCATCCCGAACAACATCAACCACCCTGAATCCGAGCCAATGGCGATCGGCCGCAACTTCCTGGTGAAGATCAACGCCAATATCGGCAACAGCGCCGTCGCATCGGATGTGGCGAGCGAAGTCGACAAGATGGTCTGGTCGATCCGCTGGGGCGCGGACACGGTCATGGACCTCTCCACCGGCCGCAATATTCATGACACACGCGAGTGGATCATCCGCAATTCGCCCGTCCCCATCGGCACCGTGCCTATCTATCAGGCGCTGGAGAAGGTCGGTGGCGTCGCCGAGGAGCTGAGCTGGGAGATCTTCCGCGATACGCTCATCGAACAGGCCGAGCAGGGCGTCGACTATTTCACCATCCATGCCGGCGTGCGCCTCGCCTATATCCCGATGGCCGCCAAGCGCGTCACCGGCATCGTCTCGCGCGGCGGATCGATCATGGCGAAATGGTGCCTCGCCCATCATCGCGAGAGCTTCCTCTACGAGCATTTCGACGACATCACCGAAATCATGAAGGCCTATGACATCGCCTATTCGCTCGGCGATGGCCTGCGCCCCGGCTCGATTGCCGACGCGAATGACGAAGCGCAATTCTCCGAGCTGTACACGCTGGGCGAGCTGACCCACCGCGCCTGGCAGCAGGACGTGCAGGTGATGATCGAAGGGCCGGGCCATGTGCCCATGCACAAGATCAAGGAGAATATGGACAAGCAACTGCAGGTCTGCGGCGAGGCGCCCTTCTACACATTGGGCCCCCTCACCACGGACATCGCGCCGGGCTATGATCATATCACCAGCGGCATCGGCGCTGCGATGATCGGCTGGTACGGCACGGCGATGCTTTGCTACGTCACGCCCAAGGAACATCTGGGCCTGCCGGATCGTGACGACGTGAAAGTCGGCGTCGTCACCTACAAGCTCGCGGCTCATGCGGCCGATCTCGCCAAGGGGCACCCCGCCGCGCAGGTCCGCGACAATGCGCTCTCAAAGGCGCGCTTCGAATTCCGCTGGCGCGACCAGTTCAACCTGTCGCTCGATCCCGAAACCGCCGAGCAATATCACGACCAGACGCTCCCGGCGGAGGGCGCCAAGACCGCGCATTTCTGCTCCATGTGCGGCCCCAAATTCTGCTCGATGCAGATTTCGCAGGAAGTCCGCGAATTCGCGGTGAAACAGAACCAGGGCGTCGAAGGCTTCATCGCCACCGGACCCACTGGCGCGGAGACGGCAGCGGCAAGCAAGGCGGCGGCGCTCAAGGGCATGGAAGAGATGAGCGCGAAGTTTAAGGCGACTGGCAGCGAGCTTTATATGGGCGCGGGTGGACGGGAGCACGATTGAGAAAAGATAAGCTTTAGGAGTCGCAAATGCCAGAATCGACCAGTTGTCCGGTTTGCCTATCCGCCGACGGGTATCTGTGCTCAGCGGAAAGATATGGTGACAGAGACGCCACTCTCTTCAACTGTCAGGTGTGCGGTCGTTATGCGGTAACCAGAACGGTCTTGGACGATCACGACGGCTTAAGAATAAATGGCTTGAACAAAGCCAAAAGAGCGGCGCTTTCACATCAACTGAGACTTAGTCAGATGGCGAAGCGTGACCTACGCATGCTTACGTCATACGACTTCGATGAAGCGGCGCTTAGAGATTTGGTCCTGCCTTCACCGATTCAACAGTCCGCCAACGCGATTCGTGCGATTGGCGACTATGTTTCCGAACATGGCGAACCTATAGATGAACTAGGCCCGGAATTTTCCGCACTTATCGGCGCTCCTTCTCGTGTATCTGCATTTAATCTTTTGCAGGAGATTAAGGACTACGGCTTAATCACCATGATTTCTCAGCAAATGCTGAACGGTTTTGTGGCGATGGATATAAATCTATCGTTGAAAGGGTGGGAGCATTACGAAACCGAGAAGCGAGGAAAAATTTCCGGAAATTACGGTTTTATTGCACTTAAATTTGGCGACCCTATTCTGGATCCATTTCTCCAAGAGCATATCAAACCGGCCATCAGTGGCATCGGCTACAATTTAATAGATATGAGGGATGTCGCTAAAGCGGGTATCATTGATAACCTAATGAGAATTCAAATTAGAGATGCGGCATTTGTATTAGTTGATCTTACGCACGAAAATGCGGGGGCTTATTGGGAGGCAGGCTACGCGGAAGGTCTCGGCAAGCCAGTCCTTTATATTTGTGAAAAAGGTAAGTTTGACCAGAAGCAGACTCACTTTGATACAAATCACTGCACTACTGTCGTTTGGAGTGCCAGTGATCCTCAGAAATTTCGCGTCGAGTTGGTGGCTACCTTGAGGCGCAGTTTGGCGATTTGACTACCGTTCTCGTAGCCCGACGAGAACCTACGTCCGCGCCCACCGCGCCACCGCTCAACTCAATAATGATACCGACACTGCGCCACTTCGAGCGCCTTCGTCTCATCTTTGCCGCTCACCCGATAGACCAGTCGATGCTCGCCATTGATCCGTCGAGACCACCATCCTGAGAGATTGCCGCCCAGCGGCTCGGGCTTGCCGGTGCCGCGAAAGGGATCGCGCATGCATTCCTTGAGCAGGCCGTTTAGCCGCTCCAGAACCTTCCGGTCTTCACCCTGCCAATAGAGATACTCGTCCCATGCCTGGGCCGAGAAGATGATCCTCACGGCTCGATCAACGCGTGTTCTTCGCCTTTTCCGGCATCCAGAGCCGCGATGCTCTCAAGCAAGCGTTCGGCATTTTTTGGCGAGCGCAGCAGATAGAATGTCTCCTCTATCGAGGTCCATTCGCTCTCCGAAATCATGACGACGCTCTCTGCCTTCTGGCGCGTGATCGTGATCGGCGCCTTATCGGCGACCACCTTTTCCATCACCGCCTTGAAATTGGCGCGGGCATCCGAGAAGCTGAGACTCTGCATGCGCTCAGTATGTACATATTTCTGTACAAATGTCCATCTATTTTCAGCGTCTCTCGGAGACACAACTCCCAGCCCTAAACCGCCGCCCCATGCCTGTGCTGAAGCAGGTCGCTCATCCGCACATCGCCGCGCCACACGCGTTCGTGGAAGAAGAACACCACCGCGTTCACCAGCGGCTCGATGAGCGCGATGCCACTGGCCATGGCCAGCGATCCGGTCACCAGATAGGCGACGGTGAAGCCCACCGCGAGGTGGAGTGTCAGGAAGCTCGTCGTTTTTGCCAGATCGCGTGCCATCATCTTGTCCCTTTCGCCCTGCATTTAATGCGAATGGATCGCAATAGAAAACGGACATATATTGCGACACTGATCGACTGAGGCGATCAACCGCGCTCGAGCGCCATCATGCTGGCGCCCGATCATGCTGGCCCCCCTCATTCCGGCTAATGCCGCCCGCGCGCGATCTTCGCAGCCGCTGCCCGACAAAATCCACCGCCGCCCTGTCCGAACCCGCGCTCACTCGCTAAAGGCCATGCTCATCACATGAAGGAGCCAGCATGGCCGATCTCTATCTCAAGGCGCTGGAATCCGAGCGCAAGGTCCTGTGGGCGACATGCCGGCTGAAAGGCCTGGCGATTCACGAGCCGGAGCGTCAGCGGATCATCGCGCTGGATGCGCTCATCGCGGCGCATAAAGCCAAGAAGAAGTGACAAAGCGACCTCTGCACGGCGCGCGCGGGGCCTGATGTCCTGCCCACGCGCCTAGGCATTCACGATGTCGACCACCGCCGAACTCGCCATCCGCGCCCGCCGCGCCGCCTTCAATCTCGCCATTGCGGAGGGTGACGCCGCCGCCATCGGCCCGATCCTCGCGCGCGATTGCGTCATGCTCACGGGCACGGACAGCGCGGTCATCGCCGGGCGCATGGCGCAGGTGAAGGTCTGGGCGCGGGAATTCGCCGCGAAGGGCGGGGCGTCGGGTCGCCTCGTCTATGTGCGTATGCCCGGCGCGATCACCGTCTCGCCGGTCGAGCCAATCGCGCTCGAACAGGGCGACTGGCACGGCACCGACGCAACCAGCGGCGCGCTCGCCGCGTCGGGCGTTTATACCGCCAAATGGCGCGAACTTGGCGGACTTTGGGTCATCGAGGCGGAGATCTTCGTCACTTTGGGCTGAATTTGACCTAAGTTTGGCCCGAATTTGGCATGAATTTGGCATGAATTTGGCCTGTTCGCTCACCGTTGCTCGCGTCGCCAGGGCCAATCGACCACGCCGCTCGCCCAAAGCGCCCACCAGATAATCACCGGCTGAAGCGCCAGCCGTGGCCCATGATACCACCAGCTCAGATGCGTCCCGCCCAACGCGATATCATTCACCGCATGTGTAAAGTTCGCCGGCCAGACGCACAGCGCATAGAGCGCCAGCCCCATCCCCGCCGCGCGGCGCAGGCGCGGGATCATGAGGCCCGCCGCACCCGCGATTTCACACAGGCCGGTCAGCAGGATCACCTGCGCCGGCCATGGCACCCAATGCGGCGTAATGGCGATGAACCCGGCAGGCGCGCGGATATGCGCAATGCCCGCGAGCAGATAAGCCGCGGCGAGCACCCAGCGCGCGATGCGCCGGGCCGGCATGTCGGGCGATCTTGCGCGCCCCGCTTCCCGCATCGCCGCCTGCTCGCTCAATCGTTCTTCATATTCTCCAGCCCGCGCACCACGCCGGTCTTCTGGCTGGGCTGCGACGCATTCTGCTTGGGTGGCTTTTCCGCCTTGGGCTTGCGGGTTTCCTTGCTGGATTTCTTCTGGCTCTTGGCCATAGCGCGTCCTCTCGTCGGTGTTATCGGGGCTTCGGTGCCCGAGCGACATGCTCGTTGCCGCGAGCCTACGCCTTTCCCCGCCGATGCGCGCGCTTATTCGGCCGGTTCGACCACGCGCACGTCAACCGTTTGCGAGATCATGCAGACCGGGCCGAATGAAGTGAGAAACGCCACATCCGCCGCATCGCGCCCGATGCCGATCTTGGCCATCTGCCCGGCCGTCGCCATGCCGGTCGCGTCGACCAGATGCCATCCGCCGTCGAGAAACACTTCGGCCACCGCGTGGAAATCCGGCGGATCCACGCCAACCGCATAGACGCTGGCGATCCGCGCGGGGATGGTGGAGGCGCGCGCCATCGTGATGAGCATATGCGCAAAGTCGCGGCACACGCCCTCGCGCCGCACGAAGGTCTCGAGCGCAGTCGTCTCGCTGTTGCTCGATCCGTGCACATAGCGGAAGCGCCGCTTGATGAAGTCGCGCATCGCCGCGATGCGAGGGCCGCCCGATAGCGTGCCGAACTCCGCCTCGACGAAGCTGCGAAACTGGTTTGCCGGGCAATAATGGGAATCGAGCATATACTGGACCGTCTCGCCGGGCAAGCGGTGCGCCGGGAGCGCTTCCAGTCCGCTCACATCCGCGAGCACGCGGGCGATATCCACCGTAGCGCGATAGTCCGCGGTGAAGCGCCCCTGCGTGCGCAGGAAAATCCGCTCGCCAATCTCGTCCTGCGCGGCGACGCGAGCGAAATGCTCGCACGGGCTGAGCGTCAGCACGGCATTGGAGACCGATTGCTCGGGTAGGTGCGCGGCCTCCATATGCAGCAGCATATCGGTCGGTCCGGGCAGCTCATAATCGAGCGTGGCGTGAATCTGGAGTTTCATGAGCCCTCAACGTTCGGCGCGGCACATCGTGGCACGCGTTTGCGCGCCGCCGATTTTGCCGGTGCCAATATGGTCAGTAACATATGTCATGGCAGCGACATTCCCGATGTGATCGGGGCCGCTGCGATCGGGTCAGCGCTTCTTCACGAACTCCGCGCGGAGTACGAGGCCCTTGATACCGTCGAACCGGCAGTCGATTTCCTGCGCATCGCCGGTGAGGCGGATCGACTTGATGAGCGTGCCGCGCTTCAGCGTCTGGCCCGCGCCCTTCACGTCCAGATCCTTGATGAGCGTCACCTGATCGCCGTCAGCAAGCAGATTGCCGACCGAATCGCGCACTTCGACCTTGCCTTCAGCGGCCTGTCGCTCCGCCAGTTCGGCTGCGGACATCCACTCGCCGCTTGCCTCGTCATAGACATAATCGTCGTCGGCCATCGCCCGCTCTTGTCCTGTTGTTCCGCCGCACCCTGCGGGCGGCAGCCCTAATGCGCGCGCTGCCTCGCTGAGTCCAGTGCGAGGCGCCGCGCGGACTCGACTCTGCTGCCCAAAAGGAACAAAATAGCAACATTCATCGAGTCGGACGACTTGATATTCCGAATAGGGAGACCCGTCATGCCCGCAGTCGCTGCGCCCGCGCCGCTGGCCCATCGCTATTTCTTCGCGCTCCTGCCCGACGCAGTGACCGCGCGTCGCATCCATGCCTTTGCCGAGCAGACATTTGGCGCCAAGGGCCTGATGCGGCCCGATCGATTGCACGTGACACTCGCGATCACACCGGATTTCGACGGACCCGATCCGGACCTCACCGCTGCGCTGCTGCGGGCGGGCGAAGCAGTCGCTGCCGCGCCGTTCGATATCATGCTCGACCGGCTTAGCGGGGGCCAGCGAACGGTCGCGCTGCGGCCTGAGTACAGCCTGTCGCCGCTGCGAGCTCTGCAGGCGGGCATCGCTCGCGCCATGGCGGAGCAAGGCGCGGCGATGCGTCCGGACTGGCGCTTCAGTCCGCATCTGACCCTCGTTTATCGCGACGGCGATAATGTCTCGCAAGCCATAGAAGGTTTTAGCTGGGCTGTGCGGGAGTTCGTGCTGATTAAAAGCCTCGTTGGCCTGACCCGGCACGAGGTGCTCGGGCGCTGGCCATTGCGGGCGGCGACGGATCCGCAGCATATGCTGATCTAGAAATGATCTCGTAGCGCGTCGGCTTTTCGCGCGTTGCAAAATCGAGATCATGAGTGTGACTTGAAAAGTGGACTCGCACAGGCGATCAGAGAACGATAAGCTCGGACTTCTTCACGGGGGGAGTTCGGACCATGCTGCTCGGTTTGTCATTGCCTGCTTTCACGATATTGCATGTTATCATCAGCTTGATCGGTATCGCCGCCGGACTCATCTTTTTTGGTGCGCTTTCGAGCGGGCGCTGGAATGGCTTCATGAACGGCACGTTCCTGGATTTCACGCTCCTCACCAGCATTACCGGCTTCATGTTCCCGAACCTCAAGGTCGCGCCGCCCTTCATCTTCGGCGTGGTGTCCCTCGTGCTTCTCGCCATCGCTTTTTATGCGCTCTATGGACGTCGGCTCGCCGGTCGATGGTTCATTGCCTATCTCGTCACGGCCCTGATCGCGCAGTGGCTCAATATGGTCGTGCTGGTCGTGCAGACATTCCAGAAGGTCCCAGTCTTCCATGCGCTTGCGCCCACCGGCGGGGAGCCGGCGGTGCTGGCCGGGCAGGGGTTGATGCTGCTGATCATCCTCTACTTCGCGTGGAAGACCATCGTCAGGCGCGCATGGTCCCCGGCGGTTACGGCCTGAGGCGACCTCGGCGGGTGGGTCGTCTTGTCCCGCGCCGCCATGCGCCTAGATAGGGACGCATGACAGACGCCACCATGCCGAACGCCGCAGCCAAGACCCAGCGCGCGACCCAGCCCAGCCTCTATATCCCGCATGGCGGCGGGCCTTGCTTCTTCATGCCCGATCCGCGTGGCACCTGGACGCATATGGAGGCCTATCTGCGCGGTGTCGCCGCCACCCTGCCGGAGCGGCCGCGCGCGATCCTGATCATCTCAGGTCATTGGGAGACACGCGGTGGCTTCGGCTTCACTGGCGCCGAGCATCCCCGCCTCATCTTTGATTATTATGGCTTCCCGCCGGAGACCTATGCTCTCACTTATCCGGTGCCGGGCGCGCCCTGGCTGGCCCAGCGGGGCGTCGAGCTGCTGAACGCGGCTGGCATACCCGCTGGCATCGATCCCGAACGTGGCCTCGATCATGGGGTGTTCGTGCCCATGAAGGTCGCTTTCCCGGATGCGGATATTCCGCTCGTCCAGATGAGCCTTGAGGTCGGACTCGATCCTGCGTTGCATCTGCGCGCGGGCGAGGCGCTCGCTGCCCTGCGCGAAGAGGGCGTGCTGATTCTCGGATCAGGCATGAGCTTCCACAATCTGCGCGCTTATGGCGATCCGCGCGTCGCCGAGCCGTCCAGTGCGTTCGATCAGTGGCTGACCGGGGCGGCGACTGCACCGCTGCCTGAACGTGCAGACCTGCTTGCCCGTTGGGCGGAGGCGCCACATGCGCGCTTCTGCCATCCGCGCGAGGAGCATCTGCTGCCGTTGATGGTCGCGGCCGGCGCATCAGCATCGGCGGGCGTGCATGATTATGGCGAGCTGGTTCTGGGCGGCGCCGTCTCGGCCTATCGCTTCACCTGAGGCAGCGGGCTGCTTTCTTCCAGTTTTACAAAAATATGATGCGACCGATGTGATTGCAAAAGAAGAACCGAATCAGGTTGTTATTCGTCTGTTGCTGCCGATTTGCCCCAAAATTGCACAAGATTCGCAATGGGATGACGCGTTTTGAGGGTTAACGCGTCTTTACCTACCCGGTATTTCCATCGATAGGGGCCTCGTACAGTTTCTGTATGTGGGAGTACCGAAATGAATAAGTTTATTGCCATGGCGATGGCTGGGGCCGCCATGACTTGCGCCGCTAGTGCTGCACAAGCCGTCACCTTCACCGCCAGCCAGGTCAGCCTGGTTTATTCGAACGTTTCGACCGGGGATCTGCATAAGACCAGCAATCCGTCGACGTACGCGGACAATGTTGCGATCAGCCCGCAGACCCTCCGGGGTACGTTCTCGGACAATCCGTCCGTGACCGTCGATCTGTTCGGCTATTGCGTCGACATTTTCGAGACGTCCGGCACCGGCACGTTCAACATCGTGCCGCTGACCACCTATCTGTCCGCCGCCAAGGCGAACGTGGTCGCGGCGCTGATCAATGCGCAGGGCGACACCAAGAACAAGACGCATGACGCCGCTGTTCAGCTCGCCATCTGGGAAATCATCAACGAGACCCGGGGCACCTACGACCTCGACAAAATGTCGGGCTCTGCCGGTCAGTTCTGGGTTGACGATTTCCGGAACAATCCCGGCACGATCAAGACCCTGGCTGAGACCTTCATCACCGCAGCGGTTGCCGCGGCCGGCAACTCGACGCAGGGCCTCAATATCTACGTTGCACAGAGCCTCGACTCCTACGGCAGGAATAATGGCAAGCAGGACATGCTTTACTGGACACGCACTGCCGTTCCTGAGCCGGCAACCTGGGGCATGATGCTGCTCGGCCTTGGTCTGGTCGGTCACGCGATGCGCCGCCGCAACACGCGCACTGCGGTCAGCTTCAGCTAAGCCGCAGGTTCCACATCGGGAGATGGCTCGCGCCTCTTCCATCGCGGAACTGCCAATCTGATAAGAAAGAGCCTCGCGCCGTCAGGGTTGCGGGGCTCTTTTCTTGTCCGGCTCAGCCCGGTCATGTCTGGCCCGGCGACCAGCCCGGCGGCGCGAGCGTAAACCCGTCGAACCGGAAGCCCGGCGCGACGATGCAGCTCACCAGTCCCCAGCCGAGCGGCGCTTCGGTCGCCTGCCAGTGATCCGGCGCGATGACCTGTTGCGGCACCTGTCCTGCCAAGATGTCGCTGCCCAGACTATGCGTGGTCACTGGCCCCGCATCGTCCGCCGCGATGAGCAAGGTCAGCGGACTGCCGGCATGCCAGAGCCAGATTTCGGAGGCATCGACCCGGTGCCAGTGCGAGCGCTGGCCCTGTTCGAGCAGGAAGTGGATGGCCGTGGCGATTGCGCGCTCGCCGTCCGCCGCCGGTGCCCGCCAGGTTTCGCGATACCAGCCGCCCTCGGGATGCGGCGCAAGGCCGAGCTTTTCGATCAGGGTCTTCGCGTCGTCCATCCGTGCCTCCCTGCGCTTCTCTGGCAGCATCCGCCTCTGTTCGCCTGCGCTCGTGATGCGGAGCAACGGCGGGCGCCAGTCTTCGCCAATTCGACGCTGTTACTTGCTCTGGATCAAGGATTTTCGTTTGCGTCACATACAAAATACATGCCAGATGCACTGAGTCCACCGGGGCGATTCCGTCGCCCCATCAAAGATGGAAGGAGAGGGCCCTTGGCCAAGATCATCGGCGGTTTCGCCGTTTCGCATACGCCTACTATTGCCTTCGCCAAGGATGCGAACAAGCAGAACGATCCGGTCTGGGCGCCGATCTTCGAGGGCTTCGAGCCGGTCAAGCAATGGCTGGCGCGTGAGAAGCCCGATGTGATCCTTTATGTTTACAACGATCACATGACCTCTTTCTTCACGCATTATTCGGCCTTCGCTCTGGGCATTGGCGAGGAATTTTCGCCGGCCGACGAAGGCGGTGGCAAGCGCGATCTGCCCGCGATCAAGGGCGATCCCGAGCTTGCCAAGCATATTGCTGAAGTGCTCGTCGCCGACGAGTTCGACCTCGCTTACTGGCAGGGCATGGGCCTCGATCATGGCGCGTTCTCGCCGCTTTCGGTGCTGCTGCCGCATGACAATGGCGGCTGGCCCTGCAAGCTCATCCCGCTCCAGTGCGGCGTGCTGCATCACCCCATTCCCAAGGCGAAGCGCTTCTGGAATTTCGGCAAGTCGCTGCGCCGCGCGATCCAGTCCTATCCCAAGGACATCAAGGTGGCGATTGCCGGCACCGGCGGCCTGTCGCATCAGGTTCATGGCGAGCGCGCGGGCTTCAACAATCCCGAATGGGATGCCGAGTTCATGGAGCTCCTCACCAACAATCCGGAGGCTCTGCTCAACGCGACCGTGACCGAGCTGGCCAAGAAGGGCGGCTGGGAAGGCGCGGAAGTCGTCATGTGGCTGCTGATGCGCGGCGCATTGTCGGAGAAGGTGAACAAGCTCCACCAGAGCTATTTCCTTCCCTCCATGACCGCCATTGCGACCATGTTGTTCGAAGATACCGGCGACGCGACACCGCCCGCCGAGAGCGACGAGGCCCTGCGCGCCCGTGCCAAGCATGAGCTGGCGGGTGTCGAGGACATCGAGGGCACTTATCCCTTCACGATCGACCGGGCCGTCAAAGGCTTCCGCATCAATCATTTCCTGCACCGGCTGATCGAGCCGGACTTCCGCAAGCGCTTCGTCGAGGATCAGGAGGCTGTGTTCGCGCAATCCGATCTCAGCGACGAGGAGAAGGAACTGATCCGCAGCCGTAACTGGATCGGCATGATCCACTATGGCGTGATCTTCTTCATGCTGGAAAAGATGGCGGCGGTGCTCGGCATCGGCAATATCGACGTTTATGCCGCCTTCCGGGGTCTCACGGTTCCCGAGTTCCAGAAGACGCGCAATGCTGCGATCACCTATTCGGTGGCCGGCAAGAAATAAGTCTTATCGCGAGACCGCCCCGGTAAATGCCGGGGTGGTCAGCGTTTGGATGCAGGCTGCGCGTTAGCGGCCTGTGCGGGTGCGGGCGCTGCCTCTCCTTCGACCGGCGTGGCCGACCAGAGCACCGGCCATTCCCACGCGCCCCGGCAGACCGGCATGGCGCGCGCCTGCATCAGGCGAAACATGGTGCCGTCCCAGCGATATATTTCCGTCGTGCCGCAGTCGCCGAGCGGGCGGCCGCGCGCAAAGCTGGAGAGCGTGGCCTTGGTCGGGTTCCACTGCGCATTGACGATCATCGGCGGCGTGCCCGGCGCGCCTGTGAAGCCGGGCATGAGGTCGAAGCGCGCAATCTGGAAACTGCGTGCGCCCGGCTCGCCAGTGCCGACCATCACGATGCTGGACGCATTATCGGCCCCCGCGTCGCAGGCGAGCAGCGCCAATATGCGGCTGGCGTCGAGCGCATGGATTTCGAGCGGAATGTCGGCACGGGGCCGCCCGCCGCATATGGCTAGTGCGCGCGCGGCCTGCTCCTCCGCTTCGGTGAGCGCCGCCGGTGCTGCGGCAAGCGCCGTTCCGGCCGCGATCATGATGCTGGCAAACTCGGGCAGTGGACGCGCCTGACTGGCGGGCTTGTCACCGATTGCCGCAAGCGCTGCTTCGCTGCCGATCCGGCCCTGCTGCTCGTCAATATAGCGCAGCGCCAGCGCCAGCCCGTTAAGCGACGGCGTGGCGAGGGAGGTCTTGCCCTCGCGCACTTCAAACGAATAGCTGCTGCCCAGCCGCCGGATCAGCTTGAGCGCGTTGGAACCGCTCGCCCGCGCCATGTCGCGCGTGGCGGTGAGTTGTCCGGCCGCCTCATTGTCGACGAACAGGTCGATCTTGCCGCGCAGATCATAGGCGCCGGTGAATTCGATGGTCGATTCGCCATCCGGCCCGCCCTCGCGCGCGATCCAGACCAGTGCGCCATAGACTTCGCTCACGCCCTCCGGCAGCAGCGAGACCGCGCTGCACGATAGGCGATTGTCGCAGGCAACGGCCCAATCCTCGAAGATTCGCAGCCGCCCCATTGCGGGCACGCCGGGCATCGGCACCAAAGCGGCTTGCGCAGACGTGGGCGCCGCTGCCGGAGCAGGGGCGGGGAGCGACGCAGGCCGCTGCGCCATCGCCATGCCGCTCGCCAAAAGCGCGGAAGCCAGCAAGAAACGGGAGAGCAGCCTTGTCATCAGTGTCGGCATAATGCAGTTGCCGGGGTAGCGGTAGAGTCCACATCGATGGAGGACATAAGCATGCAGACCGTCGGTGTGATCGGCGCGGGCCAGATGGGCGCGGGCATTGCGCAAGTGAGCGCACAGGCGGGCTTTGACGTGCTGCTGCGCGATATCGATCTCGCGCGTGCCGAGGCGGGCAAGGCAGGCATCGCCAAGCGGCTGGCGCGCGCGGTCGACGGCGGCAAGCTGGACGCGGGCGACGCTGAAGCGGCGCTGGCACGGATCACGCCGGTGGCGGAAGCGGCGGCGCTGGCGGCCTGCGATCTCGTCATCGAGGCGGCGACCGAGCGCGAAGACATCAAGCGCGTCATTTTCGCAGAAATCGCCCCGCTGCTTGGCCCTGACGCAATTCTTGCCTCCAACACCTCATCGATTCCGATCACGCGCCTCGCACAGGCAAGCGCCGATCCAGCGCGCTTCATCGGCGTGCATTTCTTCAATCCGGTGCCGGTGATGCAGCTTGTCGAAGTGATTCGCGGCCTGGGCACGTCAGACTCGACGGTCGCTGCGGTCGATGGCTTTGCGAAGACGCTCGGCAAGCAGGTCGTGCATGCCTTTGATGCGCCCGGCTTCATCGTGAACCGCATCCTGTTGCCGATGCTGAACGAAGCGGCCTTCGCGCTGGGCGAGGGCGTCGCGAATGTCCGCGACATCGACAATGCGATCAAGCTGGGGCTGAACCATCCGATGGGACCGCTCACGCTGGCCGATTTCGTGGGTCTCGATACCTGCCTCGAGATTTGCAAGGTGCTGCACTCGACGACCGGTGATCCCAAATTTCGGCCCGCGCCGTTGCTGGTCAAATATGTCGAAGCCGGCTGGCTCGGCCGCAAGACCGGCAAGGGTTTCTACGATTATTCGGGCGAAGAGCCGGTGCCGACGCGCTAGCGCGGGCCAGCTTCAGACGCTCAGCATCAACCCCACCAGTGCTGCGCTCATCAGGTTCGAGAGACTGCCGGCCATCAGCGCCTTGAGGCCGAGGCGGGCGATCACGGGGCGCTGGTTGGGCGCCAACGTGCCGGTCACCGCCATCTGGATCGCGATCGACGAGAAGTTCGCGAAGCCGCAAAGCGCGAAGGTGACGACCGCGACGGTGACCGGCGCCAGCGTGCCCTGCATCCCGCCCAGCTCGATGAAGGCCACGAACTCGTTGAGCACGACCTTCGTGCCGAACAGGCCGCCTGCTGCCTGGGCATCCGCCCATGGCACATTGAGCAGCCACATGACCGGCGCGAGCAGCTTGCCGAGGATCAGCTGGAACGAGAGATCGGGATAGCCGAGCATGTTGCCGACGCCGCCCAGAAGCCCGTTGGCAAGCGCCACGAGCGCCACGAAGGCCAGCACCATGGCGCCGACGGCGACGGCGAGCCGCACGCCGGTCTGCGCGCCCTGCGCGGCCGCCATGATGATATTGGCCGGCTTTTCCTCGTCATGGCTCGCTTCGGGCATGGGTTCGCCGGGCGTGCCGCCCTCGGGCAGCAGAGCCGCCGGGCCCTTGCCGCTGATCCGCGCTTCGGACAGCTCGACTTCCTTGTCGAGTATCTTGGGGCTGACCAGATCCGGCATCATGAGCTTGGCCATGAGAATGCCGCCGGGCGCGGACATGAAGGACGCCGCGAGCAGATAGTCGATCTTGATGCCCATCGAGGCATAGGCCGCGAGGATGGTCCCTGCCACGCCGGCCATGCCGCTGGTCATCACCGTGAAGAGCTGCGCCGGAGTCAGTCCTGCCAGATAAGGCCGGATGACCAGCGGGCTTTCGCTCTGGCCCACGAAGATATTGGCCGCCGCGCACAGGCTCTCGACCTTGGAAACGCCGGTCACCTTCTCGATGCCGCCGCCGACCCAGCGCACGATGAACTGCATGACGCCGAGATAATAGAGGATCGAAACGAGGCTCGCGAAGAAGATGATCACGGGCAGCGCGGAGATCGCAAAGCTAGTGCCGCCGATCTTGGGGTCGGCAAGCGGCCCGAAGATGAAATTGGTGCCAGCCTGCGCATAGCCGAGCAGGTCGGCGACGCCGCCCGCCATGGCTTCGATTGCCGCGCGCCCCGCAGGCACCTTGAGCACCAGCACCGCGATACCGGCCTGCAACAGGAAGGCGGGGATGACCACCCGGGGTCGGATCGCCCGGCGATTGCTGGAAAAGAGCGCCGCAATGGCGAGAATCACGGCAATGCCGGCGAGGCCGATCAAAATGGGCATGGCGGGTTTGTTCGTTCCCCTGGCGCGCCCGGAGCGGCCGCGAGTCGAGCCCGTTATACCGGCCTTGCGCTTCGCGGCAATCGGGGAGGGCGTCACGGAACTGTCAAACCAATGCCGCCAGCGAGTCATGGCAGGGCGCTAGCCTGTCGGTGTTCGGGCTCCCGCAGGACGCGCCACCCCCCTGCCACCTGCGGGGCCCGTTCGCACCAGGTACCCCCGTCGGTCACGCCTGACCGGCTAACCTATGGGGCGGCGTCCGCATGCGGCGCAGCCCCATATCTTTGCGCCCGTCTGGCGTTCACCTTGTGCGCGGCATCGCGTGCGCTCTCTGCACGCCCGCTCTTTCCGATCCGGTTCAAAGCCGATAAGGGGCGAACATGGCTGAAACCATTTCTGCGACATCTGCGCGCTCGCTGCCCCGGTCCCTGTTCGTCTTTGCCCTGATTTATGGCGGACTTGTCGTGCTGGCCGGCATATTGGGGACCAAGCTGGCCTCGCTCGGCACATGGCCAGCATTGGGCGGCCTCGCGGTGGAGTCGGGCATTTTCGCATTCCTGCTGCTGGTCGTCCTGGCGAGCGCAACGGCGGAGCTGCATGGCCGCAAACAGGCCGATGCGCTGGTGCGCTGGGGCTTCCTGCCGCTCATCATCTCGATGGTGCTCTTGATGTTCGTCATCCATGTGGTGCCGCCAGCATCCTTCTGGAGCGATCAGGATATTTTCGCCAAGCTGCTCGGGCAGGGCGCGCGCATGCAGTTTGCCGGCCTCATCGCTTATGGCGTTTCGCAGACGCTCAACGTTGCCATCTTCGCGCGGCTCAAGGGCAGCGAAGGCACCGGCAAGATGCTCTGGCTGCGCGCATGGATTGCGGGCCTGCTCTCACAGGTTGTGGACACAGTGTTGTTCATCACCATTGCCTTTTACGGCGTCGATCCGGTCGTCCCCATCATGACGGGCCAGATCATCTCCAAGGTCCTGCTCTCGACGATCCTGGTGCCGCCGCTCATCTATGTCTTCGTGGCCCTCGGCCGCAGGCTCGACAGCTGAAAGTTCTCCCCATGACCAATAATCACGCGCCCGATCCGGCGCTGCTCGCCAAGGCGGAAACGCTGACCGAGGCGCTGCCTTATATGCAGCGTTATGCGGGCGAGACCTTCGTCGTGAAATATGGCGGCCATGCCATGGGCGATCCCGAGGCTGCGCGCGACTTTGCCGAAGACGTTGTCCTCATGAAGATGGTCGGCATCAATGTCGTCGTCGTCCATGGCGGCGGGCCGCAGATCGGCGCGATGCTCCAGAAGCTGGGCGTCGAGAGCAAGTTCGTGAACGGCCTGCGCGTCACCGACAAGGAGACGGCGCAGATTGCCGAAATGGTCCTGGCCGGATCGATCAACAAGGAGATTGTCGGCTGGATCGCAGGCGCGGGTGGCCGCGCCGTGGGCATTTCCGGCAAGGATGCGAGCCTCGTCATTTGCGAGAAGGTGGGCAACAAGCGCGCGCCGGACCCCAATAGCGGCATCGAGCGCAACGTCGATCTCGGCTTCGTCGGCGATCCGGTGAAGGTCGATCGGCGCATTCTCGACAGTCTCTCGCGCGACGGCATCATCCCGGTCATCGCTCCGGTCGGCATCGGCCTGGATGGGCAGACCTATAATATCAACGCCGATACCATGGCCGGCGCGATTGCCGCCGAGCTCAAGGCCAAGCGCTTCTTCCTGCTCACGGATGTGCCGGGCGTGCTCAGCAAGGAGAAGGACCTGCTCTCCGATCTCCAGCCCGCTGACGTGGCCCCGCTGATCGCGGACGGCACCATCTCGGGCGGTATGATCCCCAAGGTCGAGACCTGCGTGAAGGCCGTCGAAGGCGGTGTCGAGGCAGCCGTCATTCTCGATGGCCGCATTGCGCATGTCATGCTGTTGGAAATCTTCACCAAGCGCGGCGCGGGGACATTAGTGCGGGCCTGATTTCTGAGCCTCGCTCCTCGATAGGGCGAGGCATCGGGTGCCGTCTTCTTTTCGGCTCGGCGCTACCCATATCTCCCTTCCACTTGCCGCAGGTGTATTAGCTGCGCTAGACTCTTCGGCAACTGCCGCACTCGCACAGGAATGTTCATGGCCTCCGCCCTTATCGAAACCGCGTACATCCTCCTCAATGTCGCCTGGTGGATCATCATCGTGCAGGCGATCCTGAGCTGGCTGATCGCGTTCAACGTGATCAACACCAGCAATGACGTGATCCGCAGCATCTGGATCGCGCTCGATAAGCTGACCGAGCCGCTTTATCGCCCCATCCGCAAGATCATGCCGGATCTGGGCGCGCTCGATCTGTCGCCCATGGTCGTGCTGATCATCATCATCATCCTGCAGGGTCCGGTGCTCGGCGCGATTGCGCGCGCGACGCTCACCTAAGTTCGCGAGCCGGCCATGCCGCTGCGCCGCGATGGCGCCGATGTCCTGCTGGCCATTCGCCTGACGCCTCGCGCGTCGCGCGAACGGATCGGCGGGATTTTCGTCGATGCGCAGGAGCAGACCTGGCTTCAGGCGAGCGTCACGCCGCCGCCCGACAAGGGCAAGGCCAATACCGCGCTGATCGCGCTTCTTGCCCGGCAGCTGCGCGTTCCGGCTTCGTCGATTTTGCTGGAGACAGGCGATACCAACAGGCTAAAGCGCCTGCGGCTATTGGCTTTGCCGCCAGCGGCCGAAGAGATTCTAAGACAGATCGCCAGCAGATAGAACGCTAATAGGGAGCGGAACGGGACATGACTTTGGGCAAGACGATCGACGGCAAGGCTTTTGCGGAAAAACTGCGCGGACGCGTTGCCATTGGCGTTGCGGATTTCGTCGCCAAGGCCGGGCGCAAGCCGGGTCTCGCCGTGGTGCTGATCGGCGAGGATCCTGCCAGCAGCGTCTATGTGCGCTCCAAGGGCAAGGCGACGCTCGAAGTCGGCATGGAAAGCCTTGAGTTCAAGCGCCCCGCGACCATTGGCCAGGACGAGCTGCTCGAGCTGGTCGAGGAGCTGAACGGCGATCCCAGCGTGGACGGCATTCTCGTGCAGCTCCCGCTCCCCAAGCATCTCGACGACGCTGAAGTGATCGCGAAGATCAATCCCGCCAAGGATGTCGACGGCTTCCATGTCGTCAATGCCGGCAAGCTGGCCGTGGGCGATCCCACTGCGCTGGTGCCCTGCACGCCGCTGGGCTGCCTGATGCTGCTCAAGGACGAGCTGGGCGATCTCTCCGGCAAGGAAGCGGTCGTCATCGGTCGCTCGAACATCGTCGGCAAGCCGATGGCTGCCCTGCTGCTCGCCGAGAGCGCCACGGTCACCATTGCGCACAGCAAGACGCATGATCTCGCCGGTGTCGTGCATCGCGCGGACATCGTGGTTGCGGCGGTCGGTCGTCCCGAGATGATCAAGGGCAGCTGGATCAAGCCGGGCGCCACCGTCATCGACGTGGGCATCAACCGCGTGCCCGCTGACGAGGAAGGCAAGACCAAGATTGTCGGCGATGTCGATACCGCAGGCGCCATCAGCCATTGCGCAGGCATCACGCCCGTTCCGGGCGGCGTTGGCCCGATGACCATTGCCGTCCTGCTGCGCAACACGCTGGTTGCCGCCTGCGCGCGCGAAGGCCTGCCCAAGCCCGAGGGCATTTGATCCGCAGGGCTGCCCGTTACGGCAGCCATGCCGTCGCCGCCGCGCTCATCATGGGCGCGGCGGGCGCGGGCGCCCAGCGCATGGAATTCACGCCCAGTCTCGGCGCGCGCGAGGGCTTTCTCTCCAGCGCCGACCCCAGCAGCATCCTCGCCGCCGAGATTGCCTTCGTGCAGCTCGCCCGCAAGGAAGGGCAGTGGACGGCCTTCCGCAAAACCTCGGACGAGGATGCTGTGATGTTCGTGCCGGGCATCGTCAATGCACAGGCCTGGCTCAAGAAGCAGAAGGATCCCGCCCAGTCCGTCACATGGGCGCCGGACCGCATCTTCGTTTCCTGCGACGCGAGCTATGCGGTCTCGCTGGGCCAGGCCGCCTGGCCGGACGGGCGCAAGAGCCGCTTCGTGACCATGTGGCGCCGGCAGGCTAATGGCAGTTACAAATGGATGCTGGACTGGGGCTCTAATGCGCCTGTGACCCAAAGCGACGACATCAGCATGGTTGACGGCAAGGTCGCCGATTGTCCGGCGCGGCGCACGCCGGGCGTATCGCCGCCCGTCACCGGAGAGACGCCTGCCCAGTCCGAGCAGCGCGAATGGCGCGAAGGCGCAGGGCGTCACAAACGCCCCAAGCCTCCGAAATATGAAGTGACCCGCATCGCTGTTCCCCCGCCCGCGACCGGCGAAGGTCAGTCGCGCGACGGCACGCTGAACTGGCAGTGGGCGACCGACGCGCAGGGCGCGCGCAGCTTCAAGGTGACAGTGCGTTATGGCGGCAAGGTCGAGACCGTCGTCGACGATCGCTACGCGGCGGGAAGCTGATGCTCGAACTGTTCCTGACCGCCTTCGTATCCTTCTTCGTGGTCATCGATCCGCCAGGATGCGCGCCGATCTTCTTCGGCCTGACCAACGGCGCGACGCGCGCGCAGCGCAACCGCATGGCGATTCGCGCGGTGACCGTCGCGACGATCATCCTGCTCGTCTTCGCATGGGTCGGCGAGCCGCTGCTGCGCGTACTCGGCATCGATCTGTCCAGCTTCCGCATCGCAGGCGGCATCATGCTGTTCTTCATTGCGCTGGAAATGGTGTTCGAGAAGCGCACCCAGCGGCGTGAAGATCGCGCGCAGAAGATCAAGGATACGCCGGAAGTCGAGGATGTCTCGATCTTCCCGATGGCCATGCCGATGATCGCCGGGCCGGGGTCCATCGCCACGGTGATGTTGCTCTGCGCGCGCGCACAGGGCCTGGAAGCGAATATCGCCGTGCTGGCGGCATTGCTCGCCAATCTCCTGCTGATGCTGGTCGCGCTTCTGGCGGTCGCCCCGCTGATGCGGCTGCTGGGCCAGCAAGTCGAAGCGGTCATCACGCGCGTGCTGGGCGTGATCTTGGCGGCGCTGGCAGTCCAGTTCGTGGTCGATGGATTGCGCGGCAGTCATCTTTTTTGATCCGCTTGCGCGGATAGACGGCACCGGCGCACTCCCCCTCCCGGCCACCCAAAGCGTACCATGACTGGGTGGCCGGGAGGGGGAGTGGGCCGGTGCCGCTCTGTTTCAGCCACGCTGAAACAGCCAAAAACGTCTAACAGGTTGTCCCCGGCGAGGAAAAGCGGCAAAAGGGGCGGACATATCCATGTCACCGCCACCCACCATAGCGACTTTCCATTGGCTCGATCTCGTGATCGTGTTCGCGTTGATATGCCTGAACGGGCTTTTCGCGCTGTCGGAGCTTGCCATCGTTTCGGCGCGCCGCCCGCGATTGCAGGCCTTGGCGAATGCCGGGCGTCGCGGCGCGAAGGCAGCGCTGGACCTTGGCGCATCGCCCGGGCGCTTCCTGTCGACGGTGCAGATCGGCATCACGGGCATATCCGTCGCGGCCGGTGCTTTTTCGGGTGACAGGCTTGGCGGCCCCCTCGGCGAGGTGCTGAAGGGTTGGGGCATGGCGGACCATACAGCCCAAACCGTGGGCTTCGCCTTCGTCATCGTGCTCACCACTTATGTGTCGCTGATCATCGGCGAACTGGTCCCCAAGCAATATGCGCTGCGCAATCCAGAGCCGCTCGCGGTGCTGACCGCGCCGCCGATGGTGCTGCTCGCGCGCGTCGCCGCGCCGCTGGTTTGGCTGCTCGAAGGATCGACCGCGTTCGTCTTCCGCCTGTTCCGCGTGAAGGGCGAATCGCCCCAGCGTGTCACGGCCGAGGAGTTGCAGCTCATCGTCGCCGAAGCGGGCCGTCAGGGCGTGATCGAGGAAGAGGAGCGCGCGATCATCTCCGGCGTCGTGCGCCTTGCCGATCGGCCCGTGCGCGAAGTCATGACGCCGCGCACTCAGGTCGACTGGATCGACGCCGATGCGCCGCTTGATCAACTTCGCGCGCAGTTGCTCGAGACGCCGCATACTCGCCTGCCAGTCGCGCGCGGGACGGTCGAGAATATCATCGGCATCATTCAGGCGCGCGATGTCATGTCGACCCTACTGCGCGGTGAGGCCATCGATCTCGAAGCACTGATCCGCCCCGTTTCCATCGTGCCCGATCAGGTCGATGCGATGGACGCGCTCAAGGTATTGCGCGAAGCCGATGTGCCGATGCTCATGGTCCATGACGAATATGGCCATTTCGAGGGCATCGTGACGCCGGCCGACCTGCTCTCGTCCATTGCCGGCGAGTTCGCCTCCGATCTAGATCTTTATGACGAGCCGATGGTGACCGAGCGCGAAGATGGATCGCTGCTCGTTTCGGGCCAGATGGCGATCGATTCACTGGCGGAGCGCATTGACCTCAATCTCGACGAAGAGCGCGACTATGCGACCGTTGCCGGCTTCGCGCTCGCCGTGCTGCGCCGCCTGCCGCACGAAGGCGATCATTTCAGCGAGCAGGGTTGGCGCTTCGAGATTGTCGATATGGACGGGCGCAAGATCGACAAGCTGCTGGTGAGCAGTATGCAGGACTGAGATTCAGGCTGCGATCACGGCCTAGCCGGTGATCGCATCGGCCGCCTCGCGCGCCACTTCCCGCCAGCCAATATCATGTCGGCAGAAGCCGCTTGGAAAGGCGATCTTGTCGACCAGCGCATAGGCGCCCTTCTGCGCTTCGGTCACGTTGTTGCCCAGCGCCGTCGCGCACAGCACTCGCCCGCCATTGGCAACGAGCGCGCCGTCCTTGAGGGCTGTGCCCGCATGGAAGATCATGGCGTCGTCCGGCGCGAAGGGAAGCGCAATGGAGCCGCCTTTCTCGGGCGTCCCGGGATAGCCCTTGGCCGCGAGCACCACGGTCAGCGCCGTCGCATCGGAGAAGGCTGGTGGCGCGGCCTCGTCTAGCCGACCTTCCGCCGTCGCGAGCAGAAGCTCGACCAGATCGCCCTTGAAGCGCATCATCAGCACCTGGCATTCCGGGTCACCGAAGCGGCAATTATATTCGATCAGCTTGGGGCCTTCGTCGGTCAGCATCAGCCCTGCGAACAACACGCCGGAATAAGGCGTGTCCCGCGCGGCCATGCCAGCCACTGTCGGCGCGATGATTTCGTCCATGACCCGCTGCGTCAGTTCCGGTGTCAGCACGCTGGCCGGGCTATAGGCGCCCATGCCGCCGGTATTGGGGCCGGTGTCGCCATCGCCGACGCGCTTATGATCCTGCGCCGAACCGAAAGCCAAGATTGCGCTGCCGTCGGTCAGGGCGAAGAAGCTGGCTTCCTCGCCGGTCATGAATTCCTCGATGACGACTTCCGCGCCGGAAGAGCCAAAGCTGCCAGCGAACATGTCGATGATGGCCGCGTCCGCCTCGGCGCGTGTCTCGGCGATGATGACGCCTTTGCCAGCCGCGAGCCCGTCCGCTTTGATGACGACAGGCAGGCCGAAGCCGGGCAATGCCGCCAGAGCCTGCGCCTCGCTGGTGCAACGGACATAGCCTGCGGTGGGAATGTTCGCTTCGACGCACAGGTCCTTGGTATAGCCCTTGGAGCCTTCGAGCTGCGCGGCTGCCTTGCCCGGCCCGAACACGGGAATCCCGTCCGCACGCAGCGTATCGGCAATGCCGTCCACCAGCGGCGTTTCGGGCCCGACGACGACAAAGCCGATGTCCTTCGCGTCGCAAAAGGCAATGACGGCCTGATGATCTTCGAGGTCCAGATCGACCAGTGAAGCAAGCTGCGCTATTCCCGGATTGCCGGGGCTGGCATAGAGCGCCGAGCAGCGCGGCGATTGCGCCAGCTTCCAGGCGAGGGCATGTTCGCGACCGCCGCCGCCTAGCAGAAGGATGTTCATGGCCGAGAATTCCGTCAATGATGAGGTGTCGGGGCGCCTGTTAGCGCAGGAGCGTCAGGGGGACAATCTCGCAGCCCTGACTGTCTCGGAACTATCCGGTCTGTTGAAGCGCACGGTCGAGGATCGCTTCGGCCATGTCCGGCTGCGCGGCGAAATCTCGGGCTTCAAGCGCGCCGCTTCCGGCCATGTCTATCTCAGCCTCAAGGATGAGGGCGCCGTCATTGACGGCATCATGTGGAAGGGCAGCGCCGCGCGTCTCGCCTTTGCCGCGCAGGACGGCATCGAAGTGATCGCGACCGGCAAGCTCACGACTTATCCCGGTCGCAGCAAATATCAGATCGTCATCGAGAGCATGGAGCTTGCCGGGGAAGGCGCGCTCATGCAGCTTTTCGAGCGGCTCAAGGCGCGGCTCTCGGCAGAAGGCCTGTTCGATCCTGCAAAGCGCAGGCCGATCCCGGTGCTGCCGCAGGTCATCGGCGTGGTGACATCGCCTACGGGCGCCGTCATCCGCGACATCCTGCATCGTCTCGCCGATCGCTTTCCCAGCCACGTTCTGGTCTGGCCGGTGCTGGTGCAGGGCGAAGGCGCGGCGGCGCAGATCGCCAATGCGGTGCGCGGCTTCGGCGCCATAGCGCCCGGCGGGCCGATCCCGCGCCCAGACTTGCTAATCGTGGCGCGTGGCGGCGGCTCAATCGAGGATCTCTGGGCTTTCAACGAGGAAGTGGTGGTGCGCGCAGTCGCGGAGTCGCCGATCCCGATCATTTCCGCCGTCGGGCATGAGACCGACACGACGCTGTGCGATTTCGCTGCCGATCTGCGCGCGCCCACGCCCACGGCTGCGGCGGAAATGGCCGTGCCGGTGCGCGCCGAACTGATGGCCTTCGTCTCCGAGCTTCATGCCCGCATGGGTCGCAGCGTCGCGCGCGGCATGGAGCGGTCGCGTGAGCGGCTGGAGGCGCAGCGGCGTCTGCTCCCCCGGCCCGACAATCTGCTCGGCCCCGCCCGCCAGCGCGCGGACGATCTGGGCGAGCGCCTGCGCCGTGGCCTGTCGCACCGGCTGGCCCGCGCCCGACATGAGCTGGCCGATGCCTCCGGCGCGCTGCGGCCGTCGCTCCTCGCCGCACAGGTCGAGCGCGGACGACAAAAGCTGGCGCATGTCCGCCTCAGCCCCGCGCTGCTCGAACGGCGTCTTGCCGAGGCGCGTCGGCAACTGGATGGCCTGTCTCGTCTCGCCCTGTCGCTCAATCCCGATGCGCCGCTGTCTCGTGGCTTCGCCCGCGTGATGGCGGGAGGTGTTCTGGTGCGCGGCAGCATTGAAGCACTGGCGGCGGGTCATGTGACGCTCAAGTTCAACGATGGCGAAATTGCCGCGACGACCGGTCAGGGTGATGTAGCATCTGCGCAACAAACGACCGCTGCGCCGCAACGCCAGAAGCGACCGGACGCGAAGCCCGGGCAGTCGGACCTGTTCGAATAGCGTCTCGTCTTGCATCCTGGCGAACGGCACCCCATTCTTGGTCCATGGTGGTGCCAATTTCCCGCCGGTCTTTTGTAGCCGGCCTGTCGACTTTTCCCTTCGCCGCTCAAGCGTTCGCGCAAGAGCCAGCGTCCAATCCTTTTCATCTCACCGGCACGCCGCGCCAGGGCGCCGCGCTGCTCGGCCGCCTTCCCGATGAGTTGCTGGCCGATGACGTCATGATGCTGATGTTGAGCGATCTGCGCATCGACTTCGCGCATGACGGACGCTTCATCATCGCGTTCGATCGCGATGCCGGGCCTGAGGCTGTGCTGCGCGCCGATACCCGACAGGATGTCATCATCGAGCAAAAGTTGATCGTGGCGCAGGGCCAGTGGCAGATCGAGAATGTCGACGCTCCGCTGCTGGGCGGCGCGGCGAGCAGCGAGGAATTCCAGCAACGGCGCACCGCCGAGCTTGAGCAGATTGTGGCCGCTCGCGCTGTCCGCACAGATGGCGATGGCTGGCGGCAATCGTTTATCTGGCCAATAAAAGCGCGGATTTCCGGGCATTTCGGAGCGCAGCGCATTTTTCGCGGGACGCCGGCAAGCTATCATAACGGCGTGGACCTCGCGGGCGGCGCAGGCGCGACTTATGTGGCGCCGGCCGATGGCGTCGTCGTTCTGGCCGTTGATCGTCCCTTCACGCTGGAGGGTAATCTGCTCATTGTCGATCATGGCATGGGGCTGAACAGCGCGTTCCTGCACAGCCAGAAACTGCTTGTGAAGCAGGGCGACGTAGTCAAGCAGCGCCAACCGCTCGGGCTGATTGGCGCCACGGGGCGAGCGAGCGGACCGCATCTCCACTGGGCGATGAAATGGGATGCGGCGCGGATCGACCCCGTGACACTTGTGGAGTCGCAAGGCGCGCTTTGAGCAACATTGTTGCTCGAATTCGATGGGCCGGATTTTCGCCGGCGAAAAAACCCAATGCCGATAGACGTGAGCGCGGGGTCTGCCCGCGCGCCTAAAATGGCGCGCGCCTTTGGTCCATTATGACAATTTTAAGCTAAGCCTGCGCTGATTGACGTTTCCGTAAACGATAATGACGTTAAATGTGACGGCGGCGTAATTTTATGTTGCGACGTGATGTCAAGCGGCGGTTCTTAATCTCTCGTTCATGTTGCGCAAATGTAACAGAAATGACCGAAAGCGGTAACAGAGGCGTGATCGCGTGCTTTACACCAGCGTTCGCAGCCGCAAGAAATTCCTCATCACGCGAAAGAAAACGCGCCCAGGGGCTTTGGGTTCGTCGTCGCGTTTCGAGGGAGTTAGCAATGAAATCGTCCAATAATTCCAAGGCACTTAGTGCTGTGAGTGCGCATTTGCGCGCTCTTGCACTTGTCGGTACTTCCGTTACGGCAATGGCGCTCTTCGCCACGCCTGCACTTGCTCAGGACAATGCAGTCAATGCACCGGCTGATGAAGCCGTTGATGCAGGCGACGAGAACGCAGCGATCATCGTCACCGGTTCGCGCATCCGTCGTCCCAACCTTGATGCACCCGTTCCGATCGCAACTGTCTCGGGCGCCGAGTTCTTCGAGACCGGCTCGCTCTCGGTGGGCGATACGCTCAACGATCTGCCCCAGCTGCGCAGCACCTACAGCCAGCAGAACTCGACCCGCTTCCTCGGAACGCGCGGCCTCAGCCTGCTCGATCTTCGCGGCCTCGGCACGCAGCGCACGCTCGTCCTGGTCAATGGCCGTCGCCATGTCGGCGGCGACGTTCTGAACAACGCCGTTTCGCCGGACGTCAACACGATCCCGACCGACCTCATCGAGCGCGTCGACATCACCACGGGCGGCAGCTCGTCGGTCTATGGTTCGGACGCGATTGCCGGCGTGGTCAACTTCGTCCTCAAGCAGGACTATGACGGCGTTCAGGTGCGCGGTCAGGGCGGCGTCAGCAAATATGGCGATGCCGGCAACCAGTATCTGTCGGTCCTGGCTGGCAAGAATTTTGCTGACGGCCGTGGCAACATCGCGGTCAACCTCGAATATGCCAAGTCGGATGCCTATTTCGGCTCGGGCCGTCCGAACATGAAGCAGAATGACGCGTTCGTCATCACCGATACCGATCCGGCCGGTTCGGCAAACGGTGCGGACGGGATTTTCGACCGTCTCTTCTACCGCGACATCCGTTCGGCAACGATCTCGCTCGGCGGCCAGACCGGCATTTTCCCTGGCGCAACTGCACCATGCGGACGTGACAAGGATGGCACTGCCTATGTCTGCAACATGCTGTTCCAGGCAGATGGCTCGCTCACGCCGCAGACCGGCCTGCGTGTCGGCCTCTCGCCGAACGGCAACTATATCGGTGGCAACGGCACCAGCAGCCGCGAAGGCGAATTGCTGGCGCTCTCGCCGAACCTCCAGCGCATCTCGGCCAACGTCATTGGCCATTTCGAGATTTCGCCGGCTCTCGTTCCCTTCTTCGAAGCGAAATATGTCCGCACGACGGCCTTCGGTTCGCAGAGCGGCCCGTTCTTCTCGCAGGGCACGACACTGGGCGATCCAGGTGGCCGTGAGCGTGTTCGTCTCGACAACCCTTATCTGAGCCCTGCTGCACGCGCGACGCTGACCACGCAGCTTCTCGCCAGCTCGGTCAATCCGAACACCGGCACGGCGCTGGCGCCGACTCTGGACGACGACGGCAATGTCGTCCGGACTGCCGCTCAGAACTTCGCCATCCAGCAGTCGCAGATCACTGCCGGCACGTTCCGCTTCAACCTGCGTCGCAACTGGGTCGACTTCGGTATCCGCGACGAGCGGATCAAACGCGAAACCTATCGCTTCGTCGGCGGCTTCAGGGGCGAGTTCAACGACGACTGGAACTACGAAATCGCTGTGAACTACGGCAAGCACATCGAGCACAATGAGATCGAGGGTAACGTTAATGCCCAGCGCTACCTGCTGGCCCTCGACACGACCCGGGACACGTCCGGCAACATCGTTTGCCGCTCGAAGCTCAACCCGACGGGCACCATCTCCTATTTGACGGGAAGCCCGGCCTCCGCAGGGGATGACCCGCGGCTGGCAGCTGATATCGCGGCCTGCGTTCCGCTCAATCCGTTCGGTATCGGTTCGGTCAACCAGGCGGCCAAGGATTATATCCTGATGCCGACAACCGCTGTGGGCCGCATCACGCAGTTCGTGGCGTCGGGCTATGTCGCGGGCGATCTCAGCCAGCTCTTCGAGCTACCGGGTGGTCCGATCGGCTTCTCGGTCGGTGGCGAATATCGTCGTGAGACGGCATTTTACGACCTGGATGACGTGACGCAGGCCGGCTATGCGTTCTACAACGCGATCCCGACCCAGTCGTCGCCGGCCTTCGAAGTGAAGGAAGTCTTTGGCGAGATTTCGATCCCGCTGCTCAAGGACGTTCCTTTCTTCCAGGAGCTGACGTTCAACGGTTCGGGCCGCTTCTCGGACTATAAGGGCTCCACGGGCTCGGTGTTCACCTATGCTGCCGACGTGACGTGGCGGCCGATCGACGACATCCGGTTCCGCGCCAGCTATGCTCGCGCCATCCGTGCGCCGAACCTGGTCGACCTCTACTCGGCTCAGGGGCAGAACTTCGCTCCCGCTCCGACTGATCCGTGCTCGCTGCGTAACATCGGCACGGGCGCTTCGACCCGCGCTGCAAACTGCGCCGCGGCCGGCATCCCGACCAGCTACGACTTCGTCTACACCTCCTCGATCGAGATCCTTTCGGGCGGCAACCCCGACCTGAAGGAAGAAAAGTCGAAGAGCTGGACGATCGGTGCGGTCGCGACACCAACGTTCATCCCGGGCCTCACGCTGTCGGTCGACTATTACAACATCACGGTCGACAACGTGATCACTGCGCCTTCGGCTCAGCAGATCATGAATGCCTGCTATGACGCTCCGGACATCAACAACCCGTTCTGCGGCCTGTTCACGCGTAATGGCGCAGGCGAAGGTCCTGATGGCGAACAGCCGTACCAGATCCTGCAGGGCAGCCTGCAGCAGACGGTGCTGAACTACGCCAAGCTGACCGCACGCGGCGTTGATACCGAGCTGAGCTACCGCAAGGCGTTCAGCTGGGGCAGCGCAGGCCTGCGCGCGGTGTGGACCCGTACGCTTGAGCGTAACGAGTATCTGGATCCGGCACGTCCCAACTTCGCCAACCGTATCCTCGGCGAGCTGGGCGATCCGAAGAACCAGATCAACATCAATGCTGATATCAAGTTCGGCAAGTTCACGCTGGGCTATCAGTATCGCTGGATCGACAAGATGTTCCTCAACACCTACGAGGACTACAACAGCATCAACGGCCTCCCGCCGCAGAATGCCGACTATGCCGACACGTTCATGTACCCGGCCGTTTCGTACCATGACGTACGCCTTGGCCTGGACGTCGACACCCGGTTCAACATCTATGCCGGC
>Ga0247738_10000136_pt1 | contig 33242 bp, 28 predicted proteins | sample UWRJL013104B2_FD_180936 | JGI IMG/M metagenome (GOLD analysis project Ga0247738, IMG submission 180936) | Plant litter microbial communities from Arlington Agricultural Research Station in Wisconsin, United States - UWRJ-L013-104B-2 | ecosystem: Environmental > Terrestrial > Plant litter >...
GGAAATTGACCACGCGCAGAAAACTGGTGTCGTCGTGCGGGTTCTCCAGCAGCCGCAGGTAGGCCAGCGCGTGCTTGATTTCGGCGCGCTCGAAGAAGCGCAGGCCGCCGTACACGCGGTACGGCACGGCGGCGTTGAACAAGGCGGTCTCCACCACGCGGCTTTGCGCGTTGCTGCGGTAGAGCACGGCCATCTCGCTGCGCGGGATGCCCTCGCGCGCGAGTTGCTTCATCTCGTCCACCATCCACTGCGCCTCGGCGAAATCGCTGGTGGCCTCGAACACGCGCACCGGCTCGCCCGCGCCCGCGTCGGTGCGCAGGTTCTTGCCCAGTCGGTGCGTGTTGTGGCTGATCAGTTGGTTGGCCGAGTCCAGGATGTTGCTCACGCTGCGGTAGTTCTGCTCCAGCTTGATCTGGTGGCGCACGTTGAACTCGCGCACGAAATCGGCCATGTTGCCCACGCGCGCGCCGCGAAAGGCGTAGATGCTCTGGTCGTCATCGCCCACAGCGAAGACCGCGTTGCCCGGGGACGTGAGTCCTTCGATCGGCGGCGCACTGAACATCTTGATCCAGGCGTACTGCAGGCGGTTGGTGTCCTGGAACTCGTCGATCAGAATGTGGCGAAAGCGCCGCTGGTAGTGCTCGCGCACCGGGTCGTTGTCGCGCAGCACCTCGTAGCTGCGCAGCATGAGCTCGCCAAAGTCCACCACGCCTTCGCGCTGGCACTGTTCTTCGTAGAGCGCGTACAGCTCCAGCTTCTTGCGGGTTTCCTCGTCGCGCGCCGGCACCTCGTGTGGGCGCTGGCCGTCTTCCTTGCAACCGCTGATGAAGTACTGGATCTGCTTCGGTGGATAGCGCTCGTCGTCCACGTTGAACTGCTTGCACAGCCGCTTGATGGCCGAGAGCTGGTCCTGCGTGTCCAGGATCTGGAAGGTGGCCGGCAGGTTGGCCAGCTTGTGGTGGGCGCGCAGGAAGCGGTTGCACAGACCGTGAAAGGTGCCGATCCACATGCCGCGCACGTTGATGGGCAGCATGGCCGACAGGCGCGTCATCATTTCCTTGGCGGCCTTGTTGGTGAAGGTCACCGCCAGAATGCCTGCGGGCGACACCTGCCCGCTCTGCAGCAGCCAGGCGATGCGGGTGGTGAGGACCCGCGTTTTGCCCGAACCCGCCCCCGCCAGGATGAGCGCATGTTCGGCCGGCAGCAGCACGGCGGCCGACTGCTCGGCATTGAGGCCCGCCAGCAGCGGGGAGGAGGACGGGTCGACGGGGTCTTCAAACAGCATGCAGCGATTGTAGGAAGCGCCCCGGCCTCCGGGGGCCATACCGGCATCCGTATACACCTCATAACAAAAGGGCATGATGGGCTGGTCGCGCATCGCTGGCCAGGGCGTCTACAATCGGGCACCGGGCCCAAGCTTCTTGCGCCCGGTTTTTTTTGGCTCCTTGCCAGAGAAACCGGCCAGACCAAGCGCTCACCTGTTCAACAACAGCTTTCTGGAGCTTGGTTTCAAATGGAAATCTTCGACTACGACAACGTTCTGCTTTTGCCCCGCAAGTGCCGCGTGGAAAGCCGTTCGGAATGCGACGCCGGCGTGGAACTGGGTGGGCGCAAGTTCCGCCTGCCCGTGGTGCCGGCCAACATGAAGACGGTGGTGGATGTGCCGATCTGCACCTGGCTGGCGAAGAACGGTTATTTCTACGTGATGCACCGCTTCGACCTGGACAACGTGCAGTTCGTGCGCGACATGCGCGCAGAGGGCGTGTTCGCCTCGATCTCGCTGGGTGTGAAGGCGCCCGACTACGCCACGGTGGACCGCCTGGTGGCCGAGGGCCTGGTGCCCGAGTACATCACCATCGACATCGCGCACGGCCACGCCGACAGCGTGAAGAACATGATCCGCTACCTGAAGGAGAAGCTGCCGGCGTCCTTCGTGATCGCGGGCAACGTGGCCACGCCGGAGGCCGTGATCGATCTGGAAAACTGGGGTGCGGACGCGACCAAGGTGGGCGTGGGCCCGGGCAAGGTCTGCATCACCAAGCTGAAGACGGGTTTTGGCACTGGCGGCTGGCAGCTGTCGGCGCTGAAGTGGTGCGCGCGCGTGGCGACCAAGCCCATCATTGCCGACGGCGGCATCCGCAGCCATGGCGACATCGCCAAGAGCATCCGTTTCGGTGCCTCGATGGTGATGATCGGGTCGTTGTTCGCGGGCCACGAGGAGTCGCCTGGTCAAACGGTGGAAGAGAACGGGGTGCGCTACAAGGAGTACTACGGCTCGGCCAGCGATTTCAACAAGGGCGAGTACAAGCACGTGGAAGGCAAGCGCATTCTGGAGCCGATCAAGGGCTCGCTGGCGGACACCTTGGTGGAGATGGAGCAGGACGTGCAAAGCTCGATCAGCTACGCCGGTGGCACCAGGCTGATGGATGTTCGCAAGGTCAACTACGTGATCCTGGGTGGGGACAATGCGGGTGAGCACCTGCTGATGTGATGTGTTTCGTGGCGTTTCGCGCCACGGCTTTCGCGGGCCCATGAGCGCATGGCGCCCTGCTCCGCGAATGTCCCCCGGCGGCTGGTGCCGCCTCCTCCTTGATTTCGCTGCGCAGAACGCCATGCACTCACGCGCCGAAGTGATGTGGGCGCCCCCAAGTACCGGGTGCCAACGAGGTTCTCGGTGACCGGGGTGGCCGGCGCAGCGAAATAAAGGAGGAGAACCGGCAAAGCCGGTTCGGGGGACATTCGCGGAGCCGGCCACCCCGGCGCCGAGAACCGGAGCCGCCGGAGAAAGACTCAGACCCCGAGAAGCGAACGCACCATCTTGTGCAAGCGCTGCCTGGGGTCGGCCAGCGCATCAACGATGCTGAAGTGGTTGAGGCCGGGAAGCGCCTCACACACCGGCACCACGCGCTCACCCCAGGCGGACTGGATCAGCCGGTTGTGGCGCAGGAACTCGCTGCTCTCAAGCGCACCCACCACCGCGGTCAACTCGCCCCGGCCCTCTCGCACCAATGGCGCGGGCAGCCTGGCCGGACTGGCCTTGACCACCTGCTCCGTCGAGAGCCTGAGCGATGCCTGCACCGACGGCGTGTGCATCACCGGCTCCAGGTCGTACAGACCCGACATGCCCAGCGCGTTCTTCACCAACGCCAGCGGCAAGTCATCCCCCACCAGCGACCAGTCACACGCCAGCATCATCGCCGCGAGGTGCGCGCCGGCCGAATGCCCCACCACCGTGATGCGGTGCGGGTCACCCCCATGCGCGCCGATGTGGCGGTGCACCCAGGCCAGCGCACGCACCATCTGCAGCGTGATCTCGGGGATCGTCACCGCCGGGCACAGCGCGTAGTTCGGCACCACCACACAGGCCCCGCGCTGCACGAACGGCGGCGCGATGAAGGAATGGTCGGCCTTGTCCAGGCTGCGCCACCAGCCCCCGTGAATGAACACCAGCACCGGGGCCGGCGGCTTGCCCGCCTGGCGCGGCGCAGGAAAAATGTCCAGTGTCTCGCCCGCCCCATGGCCGTAGCTCACATCGATCAGGGCACGGCCAGCGACACGCGCCGCCGCCGAATCGCGCGCCCAGCGCTCGAAATGCGCCGGGTGTTCTGGCACCCGGGCCCGGTTGTTGTATTCGCGCTCGAGCCATTCGGCGTCATAGGGGACAGCAGTCTTCATCGCGCGCATTGTGTCATGGGGTTTTTGCCAGGGATGTGACCCATTGCCATGCCGGGCACGTATCCTGCCGGCACGCCATCACTCCCCCACCACAGGCATCACCGTGAACACCGACAACCCAACCACCCCACCCCTGCCCACCCGCATCGCCGTGCTCGGCATCGGCATGATGGGTTTCCCCATGGCGCGCCGCCTCTGCGAGGCTGGCTGCGAAGTCAGCGTGTGGAACCGCTCGCGCGCCAAGGCCGAGCGGCTTCAGCCTTTCGGCGCCACCGTGGCCGACACTCCCGCCGAAGCCGTGGCCCGGGTCGATGTGGTGATCACGCTGCTCGAACACGGTGGCGTGGTGGACGATGTGCTGTTCCAGCAAGGCACCACCGCCGGCCTGCGGCCCGGCACACTGGTGGTGGACATGTCGTCCATCCAGCCGCGCCAGGCGCGAGAACACGCGGCACGGCTCGCCACCCAGGGCGTGCGCCACCTCGATGCGCCGGTGTCCGGTGGCACCGTGGGCGCCGAACAGGGCACGCTGGCCATCATGGCGGGCGGCGACGCGGCCGACTTTGAACGCGTGCTGCCGATGTTCGAGCTGCTGGGCAAGGCGGTGCACGTGGGCCCGCACGGCGCAGGACAACTCGCCAAACTGGCCAACCAGATGATCGTGGGCATCACCATCGGCGCGGTGGCCGAGGCGCTGTTGCTGTGCGAGAAGGGCGGCGCCGACATGGGCAAGGTCCGGCAGGCCATCAGCGGCGGCTTCGCCGACAGCCGCATCCTGCAGGTGCACGGCCAGCGCATGGTGGATCGCGACTTCACCAAGCGCGCGGCGATCGCGGTGCAGCTGAAAGACATGCGCAATGCGCTGGCCACAGCCGGCGAGATCGGCTTCGAGGCACCGATCACCGACCTGTTCGAGCAGCTGTATGCCCAGGCCGGGGACAACGGCCTGGCCGACATGGACCACTCGGCCCTGTTCGTCGAACTGGCCCGCCGCAATGGCATGAACTGAAGGGGTTTGCTACCATTTCGTCCACTGGGGACGTAGCTCAGCTGGGAGAGCGTCGCGTTCGCAATGCGAAGGTCGGGAGTTCGATCCTCCTCGTCTCCACCAACTTCTTTCCGAAGCCGTGGCGTCATGGTGACCCCCGCCTGGTCGGCCAGTGCAGCGCCCTGTTCAACCCGATCGAACCGGCCATTCCGAATTGAGACAGCCACAGAGGTGAAGCGCTGGCAACGCGAATTGCGTCGCGTGGCCACGGAGCGCGACCTCAGGGCCTCACATCAGACCAGGATAGGTGCCGCCGTCCACCTGCACGTTCTGGCCCGAGATGAAGCCGGCGAGGTCACTGCAGAGGTAGGCGCAGATGGATCCGAACTCCTCCGGTGTACCGAAGCGTTTGGCCGCGATGGTGTTGCTGATGGTCTGCCGCGCGTCCTCGAGCGAGATGCCATCGAGCTTCGCCCGGCGCTCGATCATGAACTGCTGCCGTCCGGTGTCGATCCGCTCCGGCAGCAGGTTGTTGATCGTGACGTTGTCCACCGCCACGTCCCGCGACACGGCCTTGCAGAAGGCCGTGAGGCCCGCGCGCGCCGTGGTGGACAGCGACATGTGCACGAAAGGGGCTTTCACCATGGCCGACGTGATGTTCACCACCCGCCCGAACTTGCGTGTGCGCATCCGGGGCACGTAGGCCTGGATCAGTGCGATGGGCGCCAGCATGTTCGACTCCAGCGCCGCCAGCCAGTCCTCGTGCGTGAACTGCGCCCAGTCGCCAGGCGGTGGGCCCGCGTTGTTGTTGACCAGGATGTCCGGATCTGGACAGGCCGCAATGATCCTCTGGCGGCCTTCCAGCGTGTTCAAGTCCGCAAGGATGGTCGAGACCGCTGCTCCGGTGCGCTCCCGAAGCGCCTGCGCGGCCGTCTCCAGCGCCAGCGCATCGCGTCCGTTGAGCGTCACCTCGCAGCCCTCCTGCGCCAAAGCCGTGGCGCAGGCCAGGCCCAATCCTTTGGATGAAGCGCACACCAGGGCGCGTCGACCGGCAATACCGAGGTCCATGTCGGCTCCTGTTCAGCGGGCGTCCCAGCGCAGCCAGGCGCACAGCGCCTCACCGAGCACCAGGGCCTTGTCGCGCTCCGACAGAAAGGGCATGTGCTCGGTCACCAGCGCCACGCCGTCCTTGTAGTCGACACCGTACTTGCCCAGCTGGCGCGACAGGTCGGTGCCCCAGAAGCAACGTTGCGCACCGAAGGCCTCCACCAGCTGCTTCACATACGGCATCACGTTGGTGAAGGGGTACTTCTCGGTGGAGAAGCTCGGTATGTTCGAAATCTTCACCGCGACGTTCGGGTAGCGCGCAAGCTGGGCGGTGTCCTTGATGAAGGGTGCGATTCCGTCGTCGGTGGTGTTGCCCAGGATGCCCATGTGATCGATCGCGATCCTGAGGCCGGGGTGCTTCTCGGCGATCCGCGCCACCTTGTCCTTGTGGTGGGGGATCAGCATCATCACCGGGATGTCGTGCTCTTCGGCATAGGGCCAGAACCAGTCGGCCGTGCCGTCGTGGATCCAGTCGCGCTCCACCTCGAAGCTGAAGGTGAGGCGCACACCGGCAACGGCCGGCTCGCCGCGCAGCGAGCGCAGCATCGCTTTGGCTTCCTCGGGCTTGTTCACGGGAATGCGCGTCATGATCCGGAAGCGGTCCGGAAAGCGGCGCCAGGCCTGCAGGGCGACGTCGATGCGATCGCGGTCCCACGTGGGAGGCACGATGACGGCACGGTCGATGCCGGCCTCGTCCATCTTGCCCAGCAGGAAATCGGGCCCCAGGGAGGTGAGGTGTCCCATGTGGCGCAAGCGCTCCTGGCCACCCGGAATCCACGGGCGGTCGGGCGTCTCATCACCCCAGAGGTGCACTTGGGAATCGGCAATCATCATCTTCAAAGTCCTTGCGGTTAACGGGTCAGGGCACCAACACGATCTTGCCGAGGGAGTCCGGCGTGGCGAGCAGGCGGTGAGCGTCCACCGCGTCCCGCAGCGCGAAGCTGCGTGGCGGCGGGGGACGGATGCGGCCTTGCGCCAGCAGGTCGATCGCGTTGTTCATCAGCTCGCGTCGCCGCACGGGCTCGCGGTCCAGCACGTGCACCGAGTAGCAGCGCAGGGCCAGGCTTCGGTCGAGCCGCTTGCGCAGTTCGGCGACGAGGTTTTCTTCCGGCAGGCCCTGCAGCACGTTGTACGAAAGCAGGGTGCCGCGCGGCGCGAGCAGGTCGAGTTGCGGCAGAAGGTCCGGGCCGCCCACGTGGTCGAACACCATGTCGACGCCGCGCCCGCCGGTGGCCGCCAGCACGGCCTCGCGCAGGTCGCCGTTGCCACGCTGGTGAACGTGGTGCGCACCTGCCTCGCGGGCATAAGCGCACTTCACGTCCGACCCGGCGACCGCGATCACCTCGATGCCGTGCGCAGCGGCGGTCTGCACGAGCGCGATGCCGACACCGCCAGCCGCGGCCTGCACAACGATCGAACGCGGTGTGGCCGACCCGGAGTCGAACAGCATCCCCATCGCGAGCTGGTAGTTGCCCATGCACACGGCGGCGAACGCGTCCACTGACGGCGGCAGCACGAACAGCGCGTCGGCTGGCACACGGATCTTCTCGGCGTAGCAGCCGCCACGGGTCGGCAGTTCCCGCGCGCTGATCAGCACCCGCTGGCCAACCTGCACGCTGCTGGCACCGGGGCCGAGCGACTCCACGATGCCCACCATCTCGTTGCCGAGAATCGCGGGCAGCGGTGGCATCCATGGGTAGACGCCGGTGCGGATCATGACGTCCGGCTTGCCCACGCCGATGACCTCGGCCCGGACGATGGCATCGCCCGACCCAGGCTGCGGGTCAGGCAGATCGACGTGGCGCAACACCTCGGGTTCCCCCGTGTGGTGAATCTGGATCGCTTTCATCGTGAACGTTGGTTGCGCTGGTCAGGAGAACGGGACTCTAGCCGCAGCCCCGCCAGGCAGGCAACGTGCAACTTCGATAAACGTCCATATGGTGGACGTCAGCGCACTCGACGGACCGCCAGTTCCTTGCGACGGCGTGCGATGCGCCGCACGGTGTCCTGCAGTGCAGCGACGACATCGGTCAATCGGTCGTCGGACAGGCGGTCCGCCATCGCCGCGACCGTGACTGCGGCCAGCGCTTCCCCGCGCTCGTCGAGCACGGGGACGGACACAGCACTGGTGTTGGGCACCACGCCACTCGGCGCCCAGGCATAACCGATGGCCTGCGCCTCGGCCACGCGCGCCTGCAGGCCCGCAACCGTCATGCCAAGCCGGGCCAGTCGGCGGGCATTGCCGCTGATGAGCGCCATCGCTTCGGCAGACGGCATGCTGGCGAGCATGACCACGCCGGCAACGCCCACGCCGAGCGGGCGGCGCACACCGGTTTCCGTGGCCAGCACCTGGATCGGGTAACGCCCGGTCACGCGGTCGATCGCGATGCTGTCGGCGCCCTGGCGGATGGTGAGGAACACCGTGTCGCCGACTTTCGCCGCCAGCTCATGCAGGAAGGGTTCGGCGACGCCACGGATCGGGAAGCGGTTGCCGCGCGCCATGCCCAGCAACGCCAGCTCGGCACCCACGCGGTAGCGGCGCGTGTCCTCATCCTGTTCGACCACGCCCTCTTCTCGCAGCACCTGCAGCAAGCGGTGCACCGTGGGGCGGTTCAAGCCTGTGCCCGCCACCAGATCAACCAGCCGGATGCCGTGCTCCTGGGTCTCGGCGACCAGGCGCAGCACGGCCAGGGCACGGCGCAGGCTTTGTGCGCCTTGGGTGGGGGTCTTGGACTTAACGTCCATGTTGTGGACTTTCGTGCATGACCCGGATTGTAGGGACGGGGCTGGCGATCTAAGATTTTTTCGAGCAACCTTCCAACCAACAGATCGAGACAACACGCATGACCTCCCAGCCTATTCCGTTCACCGCCCCGCCGAACGTCGGTCGCCGCTCCTTCATGGCTCTCGCTGCGGGGGCCGCGCTGCTCCCTGGCATGGGCTTCGCGCAAGAGACCTATCCGCAGCGGCCGATCCGGCTGCTGGTCGGTTTCGCTGCGGGCGGCACGCCGGACTCGATTGCGCGCACGATCGCCGAGCAGGTGTCGCGCTCGATCGGCCAGACCCTCGTGATCGAAAACCGCGCGGGCGCCAACGGGATGATTGCCGCGCAGGCACTGGCCAAGGCCGCGCCGGATGGCTACACGCTGCTGCTGACCACGCCGTCCATCGTGATCAACCCCAGCGTGTACAAAAAGGTGCCGTACGACCTGGCCCGCGAGATCCTGCCCATCACCGACGTGGCGCTGGGCGATGGCTACCTCCTGGTGGTGAACCCCGCGCTCGGGGTGGACTCGATCCCGGGTTTCATCGAGTACGCCAAACGCCATCGCCCGATCAGCTTCTCCTCACCCGGCATCGGCAACACCCTGCACCTGGCGGCCGAGACGTTCGCCAGCCGCGCCGGCATCGAGATGACCCACGTCCCGTACAAAGGCGCGGCACCGGCGTTGACGGCGGTGATGTCCGGTGAGGTGCAGGCCATGTTCATTCCACCGACGACAGCGGTCAGCCAGGTCAAAGGCGGCAAGCTACGGGCCATCGGCTTCACGAGCGTGAAGCGCTGGTCCGAGCTGCCGAACGTACCGACCGTCTCCGAATCCCTGCAAGGCTTCACCTTCGACAGTGGCTGGCACGCGGTGTTCGCGCCGGCCGGCACGCCTTCGCCCATCGTGGCGCGCCTGAATGCCGAGTTCCGCAAGGCGCTGAACGTGCCCGAAGTGCGCAACTTCCTCATCCAGGGCGGCTACGAACCATCAGGCAGGCCACAAGCCGAGTTTGCGGCCTTCGTGCAGGCCGAAGAAAAGCGCTACGCGGAGATCGTGCGCACGGCGAAGATCACACCGGAGTGACGGGCCGCGCAACAGGAATCCCATGAAACTCGTCAGCTATCAACACAACGGCCGGGACAGCTATGGCGCCATCGTGGGCGACCGCGTGGTCGACCTGGGGCAACTCTATGGCGCGCGCGCGCCGGATCTGAAGGCGTTCATCGCTGCGGACCTCTTCGCGGACGCGGCCACGAAGCTCACGGATGCGCAGGCCACACTGCCGCTGACCGGCGTGAAACGCTTGCCGGTCATTCCCAACCCCGGAAAGATCTTCTGCATCGGCCTGAACTACGGTGAACACATCCAGGAGACGGGCAAGGCGGTCACGGAGAAGCCGGTGATCTTTCTGCGCGTGGCCGGTTCGCAGCTGGCGCATGGCGACGACATCGTGCGACCCCGCGTCTCCGCGCAACTGGACTACGAGGGCGAGATCGCCATCGTGATCGGCCAGGGCGGCCGCCACATTGCCGAGGCCGATGCCTGGGCGCACATTGCGGGCTACAGCTGCTACAACGACGCCAGCGTGCGCGACTGGCAGTTCCACACCTCGCAATGGGGGCCCGGCAAGAACTTCTGGAAGACCGGCGCGTTCGGCCCGTGGCTGGTGACCGCCGACGAGATCGCGCCCAACCAGAGAATGACGCTCGTCACGCGCCTGAACGGCCAGGAACTGCAACGCGCCACCACCGACATGATGGTGCACAGCATTCCGCGCCAGATCGCCTATCTGTCCACCTTCGTGCCGCTGGAGGCTGGCGACGTGATCGTCACCGGCACGCCCGGTGGCGTGGGCAACAAGCGCACGCCGCAGGTCTTCATGAAGCCGGGTGACGTGTGCGAGGTGGAGGTGGATGCCATCGGAACGCTGCGCAACGGCATCCGCGACGAATGAGCCCCATGAAGCCGGGTGCACTGCACGGGGTGAAGGTGCTCGATCTTTCTCGGGTGCTGGCAGGCCCCTGGGCCACGCAGATGCTGGGGGACCTTGGGGCCGATGTGGTGAAGGTGGAACGCCCCGGCGTGGGCGACGACACGCGCGCCTGGGGACCGCCCTGGCTGGAGGGCGGCGAGGGCGGGGAGGACGGGATGTCTGCCTACTTCACCTGCGCGAACCGCAACAAGCGCTCGGTGGCGATCGATCTGTCATCGGCCGATGGGCAGGCGCTCGTCCGCCGGCTGGCGGCTCACGCCGATGTGCTGGTGGAGAACTTCAAGGTGGGTGGGCTGGCGCAATATGCGCTGGACCATGCGAGCCTGAGCAAGGTCAACCCCGGGCTGATCTATTGCTCCATCACGGGCTTTGGCCAGACCGGGCCCTACGCCCAGCGGCCCGGCTACGACTTTCTCATCCAGGGCATGGGCGGCCTGATGAGCGTGACGGGGCAGGCGGACACCGAGCCCGGTGGCGGCCCGATGAAGGTGGGCGTTGCGCTGGTCGACGTCATGACCGGCCTCTACGCATCGAACGCCATCCTGGCGGCGTTGCACCACCGCCAACGCACCGGCGAAGGCCAGCACATCGACGTGGCGCTGCTCGATGTGCAGGTGGCCGCCCTGGCCAACCAGGCCGCCAATCACCTGGTGGGCGGGCAGGTGCCACAGCGCATGGGCAATGCGCATCCGAACATCGTTCCCTACCAGGACTTCCCCACGGCCGATGGGCACATGATCCTCACCGTCGGCAACGAGGGGCAGTTCCAGCGCCTGTGCAAGGTGGCCGGGCATCCGCAATGGGCTGCCGACGCAAGGTTTCAGACCAACGCGGCCCGCGTGAGGCATCGCGAGGAACTCGTCGCCTTGCTCAGGTCCGAAACGGTGAAGCGGACGACGCAACAGTGGATCGAAGCCCTGGAGGCGGCGGGCGTGCCCTGCGGACCGATCAACAACGTTGCACAGGTGTTCGCCGATCCCCACGTCGTGGCCCGTGGCCTGCGCGTGCAGATGCCGGGCCATGCGGGAGCGGTGAGCGCGGTGGGCAATCCGTTGCGCCTGTCGGCCACCCCCGTGTCCTATGCGCTGGGGCCGCCCGGCCTGGGTGCTCACACCCAGGAAGTCATCCGGGACTGGCTGCATCCCTAGTCGGCGTGTTGGCGCAAAAGCTGCACGCACAGTGAAGACGGGCGCGCGTGTGAGCGCGGCGGTGCCAAGAACAGCCGCTCAACGGGGCGCGAACTGCGGCTTGCGCTTGCCCAGGAAAGCGCGCACGCCCTCGGCAAAAGCCGGCCTGTCGGCCAACTCGGCCTGACGCTCCCGCTCCAGCGCCAACTGTTCGGGCAGGCTGTTGCTTTCGGAAGCCCGGTACAGCTCGCGCACCTCGTGGATCGCATGCGCCGGCAGCTGGGACAGGCGCGCAGCGATCTGCCGGCTCTCGTCGGCCAGCGCCGCATCGTCCACACAGGCCCAGATCAGGCCCCACTGGGCCGCATCGGTCGCGCTCAGCCGGTTCCCCAGCAAGGTCAGGCCCATCGCCCGGGCTCGACCCACCGCGCGCGGCAGGGCCCAGCTCGCGCCCATGTCCGGCACCATGCCCAGCGCCGGGGCGAAGGGCAGGTAAAAGAACGCGGAGCGCGCAGCGATCACGATGTCGGCCGCCAGCGCCAGGCCCACGCCCCCGCCTGCCGCCGCGCCGTTCACCGCGCACACCACCGGCACCGGCAGCGTGCGCAGCCCCATCACGATCGGGTTGCCCGCGTCGGCCATCATGTCGCCGATGGCGCGCCCCGCGCTGGTGCTGCCATGGGCGGGTTGGTCGGGATCGAAGTCGGACAGCTTGGCGCCCGAACAGAATGCCTTGCCGCTGCCGGTCAGGATCAGGGCGCGCACCGAGCTGTCCTCACGCACCCGCTCCAGCGCCTGCAGAAAGGACTGCCGCATGCCGATGCTGATCGGGTTCATCTGCGCGGCTTCATTGAGGGTCAGGGTGGCGATGCCATCGGCCACGTCGAACAGCACCGGGGTCGCGCTCATGTCAGGTCTCCTCCGGTCTTGCCGGTGTATTGCTCAGGGAAGTGCAGCCGCACGATCTCGCCGTCCGTCTTCAGGGCATGGCAGCCTCCGAGCGGTGAGTTGCGGTGCTCGGGCTGATCGGGGTCGGTCACGTCGTCAGCGCCGCTCCACAGCATCTGGAACGCGGTCGTCGCCATGGGGGGCAGCAGCTCGGTCATGTGGGTGCAGCCTTGCTCGTTGCGAAACAGGCGCTTGGCCACCAGGGTGAAGCCGGGCTGGATGCGCAGCCCGATGAGGCGGCGGTAGCTGTCGGTGATCGCGCCGCACACCGCATGCGGCCCCTCCACCGTGTGAGCCACCACGTCGTGGATCAGGCGGTCGCGGTCGATGGTGAGGCAAAGGGTCATGTGGTGGATCGCCTCGTTGCCCGCCACCGTCTTCTCTTGCAGCTCGATCGGGAACGGCTTGGTGTCGATCAGCGTGCCCACGATGTCGAAGAGGCCATCGTCGCGCTCGAAGCCCTCGCAGCTGATGCGCCGCAGGTGGACCTGGCGGCGCAACACCGGGGACGCGGGCGCGTGAGCCATGTCAGCCCGGCACCCCATGCACCACGCCAGCCGCCATGAAGGCATCGATCTCGGCCTCGCTGCGGCCGAGTGTGCGAAGTAACTCACGGCTGTCGCGGCCGATCGCAGGCGCGGCTGGCGGCAGCTCGCTGGGCGTGCGATCGAAACGTGGCGCGGGCGCCGGCTGCACGGTGCCGCCCTGCTCCACGAAGATGCCGCGCGCCCGGTTGTGAGGGTGCGCGGGCGCTTCGGCCATGCTCAGCACGGGCGCCACGCAGGCGTCGCTGCCTTCGAGCACCTCGCACCATTCGTCGCGCGACTTCCGCAGGAACAGCGCGGCCAGCTTCCCGCGCAGCGCGGGCCATTCGGCGCGCTCCCATTGCTGGGCGAAGTGAGGGTCCGTGATGCCGCATTTCTCCAGCAGCAGCCGGTAGAACTGCGGTTCGATGGCGCCCACCGACAGGTAGCGGCCGTCGGCACACGCGTAGTTGCCGTAGAAGTGCGCCGAACCGTCGAGGAAGTTGCTCTCGCGCTCGTTGTGCCAGAAGCCTTTGGCCTGCAGGCCATACTGCGCGGCCATGAGCACGGCGGCACCATCGGCAATGGCCGCGTCCACCACCTGCCCCTGGCCCGAGCCCCGCGCCTCGTACAGCGCTGCAACCACACCGAGCGCCAGCAGCATGCCGCCGCCACCGTAGTCGCCCACCAGGTTCAACGGCACGGCCGGCGGCCGATCGGCCGGGCCCATGGCGTGCACAGCACCCGAGAGCGCGATGTAGTTGAGGTCGTGGCCGGCGGCCTGTGCCAGCGGCCCGGTCTGGCCCCAGCCCGTCATGCGACCGTAGACCAGCTTCGGGTTGCGCGCCATGCAGTCCTTTGGCCCGACACCCAGCTTTTCCGTCACGCCGGGCCGAAAGCCTTCGATCAGGATGTCGGCCTTTTCGACGAGCTGCAACACGGTCTCCACCGCGCGCGGGTCTTTCATGTTGAGCGCGATGGAGCGGCGGCCGCGATCGACCACGCTGTCGTTGCGCATCAGCGCCTCCAGCGCACTGCCGCCGCCGGGTGTGGGAATGCGGTCCACCCGGATCACCTCGGCCCCCATGTCGGCCAGCATCATGCCGGCGAAGGGGCCCGGGCCGATGCCGGCCAGCTCGATGACGGTGACGCCTTTCAAAGGTCCGCTCATGCTGTGTTCACCTCACATGCGCTTGGCGACTTCTTCCAGCATCACCTCGGTGGCGCCGCCGCCGATGGTGAGAATGCGGGCGTCGCGCGCCATGCGCTCGACCGGCGTGCCGATCATGTAGCCCGTGCCGCCGTGCAACTGCAGGCAGGTGTGCACCACCTCCTGCAACGTCTCGGCCGCGAAGCACTTGAGCATCGAGACCTCGCGCACGATGTCCTTGCCCTCGTCGATCATCTGCGCGCACTGGTAGGTGAGCGAGCGCACGGCCGCCGTCTTCGAGGCCATCCAGGCCAGCTTGTTGCGCACCACCTGCTGGTCCCAGAGCGACTTGCCGAAGGCCTGGCGCTGCTTCACGTACTCCACCGTGAGCTCGATCGCGCGCGAGGCCGTGCCCGAACTCAGTGCGCCGATCACCAGGCGCTCGTTCTGGAACGTGCTCATGATGTAGTAGAAGCCCTTGCCCTCCTCGCCCAGCAGCGCGTCGTGTGGCACGTGCAGGTCTTCCAGGTACAGCTCCGCCGTGTCGGACGAACGCCAGCCATGCTTCTCCAGCTTGCGCGCGATCTTCAGACCCGGGTTGCCCTTTTCCACGATGAACAACGAGAGGCCCTTGCTGCCCTTGGCATGCGGGTCGGTGCGCGCGGCCACGATGTAGATGTCGCCGAACACCGCGTTGGTGATGAACATTTTCGAGCCGTTGATCACCCAGCCGCTGTCGGTGCGCTCGGCGCGCGTCTTCAGGCCCGCCACGTCGGAGCCGGCGTGGGCTTCGGTCACGCAGATCACACCCACTTTCTCACCGGCGCAGGCCGCCGGCAGGTACCGCTGCTTCTGCTCGTGCGTGCCCCGGTGCGCGATGTGCGAGAGCGACATGTCGCTGTGCACCGTGAGTGCGGAGGCCACGCCGCCGTAGGTCGAGCGCGAGAGCTCTTCGCCCAGCACCAGCGAAGACAGCGCACCCAGGCCGCCACCACCGTACTCCACCGGGTGGCGCATGCCCAGGAAACCCATCGCGCCCAGGTCCGTGAAGACGTGGCGCGGGATCTCGCCGCTGGCCTCCCAGGCGTCGCCATTGGGGACGATCACCTCATCCACATAGCGGCGCAGTTGTTCGCGCACCATGCGCAGGTCTTCGTCGACGATGTCGGGTTCGCTGAAGTAAGGCAGGGTCATGGGACGGTCTCCAAGTGGTTCTGGAAACTATTATAGTCCGACACGTCGGGTTATTTAAAGCCCTGGGCGTGAGGCGGGCGGGGGAATGCAACAGGTACACTCACAGGCCTCTGAGAGGAAACAGACATGCCACGCGTGCGATCCGACGACTACGACGCCAAGAGCCAGTCCATCATGGACAGCGCCGCCGCGCTTTTTGCGAAGGTGGGCTACCCCAACGCAAAGATGCAGGACATCGCGCAGGCCTGCGGCGCGACCAAGTCCATGCTGTACCACTACTTCCCGACCAAGGACGACCTGCTCAGCGCGATGCTGACGGAACATCTGGAGCGGGTGATCGCGAGCGTGGACGAGGCGGTGGCCGGCAGCCGACCGGCGAAGGAACGTTTCGCCGCCTTCGTGCAAACCTATGCGCAGAAATCGGCACAGTCGCGACGGCGCCACGTCATCGCGATGAACGACGTGAAGTTTCTGCCCAAGGCCATGCAGACGCCGCTGCGCCAGCTGGAGAAAAAGGTGACCGACCAGGTGGCCGACCTGCTGCGCGAGGTCAACCCCGGCCTGGACGATGGCGTCTACAAGCCCTACGCCATGATGCTGCTGGGCATGCTGAACTGGACCGACTACTGGTACCGCCCCGGCGGCCCGATGAAGTCCGACGAGCTCTGCGAGCGCATCACCCGCCTCTTCCTGCTCGGCTTCATGGCCGAGAAGTAGGCGCAGGCCCCGGGGTTACTTCTTCATCTGGTCGTAGTCGAGCACGACCTTCCAGCGGCCGTTCTGCAGCTGCGAGAGCCGCGCCTCGCTGGTGGCCAGGTGGTTGGTGGCCGACCAGCTCATCGCCGGCATGCCGAACATGTCGCTCGGCACTTTGAGCGACTCCAGCGTCTTCGCCAGCGCATCGGTGCTCACGGCCGGCCCGTTCTTCTGCAGTGCGGTCACCAGGCGATCGATGATCACGTAGCCGTAGGTCGAGAACACCGTGGGGTTCTCGTTGTAGGCGGTCTTGTATTTGTTGGCCCAGAAGCGCAGCGGCTGCGAGGCGTCGTCCTCGTAGGGCACCTGCGCCATCATGGTCGAGTACAGCCCGTCCATGCCCTTGCCGCCCAGGCGCGGGATCAGGTCGGTGTAGGCGCCCACCGAGGTCAGGAAGGTCGGGTTGTAGCCCAGCTTGCGCGACTCGGCGATGGCGCCCACGGTCTCGCGGATCACGGTGCCCAGCACCACGAAGTCGCAATTGGCGGCGCGCAGGCGCGCCACCTGTGAAGAGAAGTCGGTCGCGCCGCGCTTGTAGGTGGTGCGCTCGGCGAACTCCACGTTGATGCTCTTCAGGCCGATCTCGGCACCCTTCATCACTTCCTGGCCGTAGTCGTCGTCCTGGTACAGCGTGCAGGCCTTGGTGGCGTTCTTCTCCTTGTACAGGCGCGGCGTGGCGCGCGTCATCTGCTCGATGTAGGACGAGACGAAGGCGAACTTGAGTTTGTCCACCGGCTCGTACATGTCCTTGGCCAGCGCCATGGGAAAGAAGTTCATCACGTTCTTCTGCGCCAGCGTGGGCATGGCCGCGTTGGCGCTCGCAGCGCCCAGCATGCCGACCATCACGAACACCTTGTCCTGGTTCACCAGCTTCTGCGCGGCGAGCACGGCGCGCTTGGGATCGTAGCCGTTGTCTTCCACGCGCAGCAACAGCTTGCGGCCATGCACGCCGCCCTGCTCGTTCACCTCGGCGATGCGCAGGTTCATGCCGTTGCGCAGGTCCTTGCCATAACCCGCAAGCGGGCCGGAGAGGTCGAGGATGGAGCCGATGAGCAACTGGTCCTTGCTCACGCCCTGCTGCTGGGCCAATGCGGGCAGAGCCAGCGCCGCCAGGGACACGGCGGCGAGTGTGATCAGGGTGCGGTGCGTCATGTCTTGTCTCCTGCGGGTGGTGGGTCGGTGTCAGATCGGGTGGTAGCGGCCGTTCGCTGCGGCCATGTCACGCAGCGCCTGGGGCGCCTCGAACCGCTGGCCGTAGCGCTTGGCCATGTGGTCGCATTCCTTGACGAAGCGCGCGGCGCCCACCATGTCGATGTGGCTGATGGCGCCGCCGAGCACGGCGGGGAAGCCCCAACCCAGCAGGGAGCCCACATCGGCATCGCGGATGCTCACGATGCCCTCGGCCACGCAACGCGCGGCTTCGAGCGACTGCGAGTACATCAACCGCTTGCGCACGTCGTCCAGGCTGGGCTGGTCGTCCGCCAGCGGAAAGCGTTGCGCCAAGCCCGGCCAGATCTTCTTGCCGCCCTCGGCGGGGTGGTCGTAGAAGCCCTTGCCGGCCTTGCGCCCCGGGCGGCCCAGCTCGTCCACCATGGCGATCAGCACCTCGTCCTGCGGCTGCTCGCGGTAGGCATCGCCCTGGTCGATGCGGCCCTGCTTCATCGCCTTGTACAACAGCTCGACCGAGAACTCGTCGATCAGCGCCAGCGGCGGCATGGGCATGCCGGCCAGGCGGCCTGCGTTCTCGATCAGGTGCGGGTTCACGCCCTCGGCCAGCATGGTCATGGCCTCGAAGGGGTACATGCCGAAGGCGCGGTTGGCGTAGAAGGCCGGGCAGTCGTTCACGACGATGGGGGTCTTGCGGATGCGCTTGACGAAGTCCATCGCGTGCGCGATGGCGGGCTCGCCAGTCTTCTCCCCGCGAATCACCTCCACCAGCGGCATCTTCTCCACCGGCGAAAAGAAGTGCAGGCCCACGAACTGTGCGGGACGCGACGAGACCTCGGCCAGGCCGGTAATGGGCAAGGTGGAGGTGTTGGTGGCGAAGATCGCATCGGCGTCCATCGCGGCCTCGGCACGGCGCGTCACATCGGCCTTCACCGCGCGGTCCTCGAACACCGCCTCGATCACGATGCCGCAGCCCGCGAGCTCCGCCATGTCGGCCGTGGTCTTAACGCGCGCGAGCGCCTGATCGCGCTGCGCCGCGTCCATGCGTCCCTTGGCCACCAGGCCGTCGAGGATCTTCGCACCGTAGGCCTTGCCCTTCTCGGCGGCCTCCAGGCTCACATCGAGCAGCACGGTGTCCAGCCCGGCCATCGAGCACACGTGGGCCAGGCCCGCGCCCATCATGCCGGCGCCGAGCACCGCCACCTTGTTGAACTTGCGCGGCGGCACGTCCTTCGGCCGGCCGGCGAGCCGGTTTGCGTCGCCCATCGCGTAGAACAGCGTGCGGATCATGTTCTTGGTTTCGGGCGAGGTCGCCAGGCGCGCAAACTGGCGCTGCTCGATGCGCAGGCCGGTGTCGATGTCCACCTGGCAACCGTCGTACACACTGGCCAGAATGGCCTCGGGTGCCGGGTACAGCGCCTGCGTCTTGCCCAGCAGATGACCGGACACACCGAAGAACACCTGCGTGGGCCCGGGCGACTGCGGGGTGCCGCCGGGGAACTTGTAGCCCTTCGCGTCCCAGGGCTTCACGGTGGATTTTTCGCCTTCCGTGAGCAGCCATTGCTTCGCGCGCGCCAACAGCTCGGCCGCCGGCACCACCTCGTCCACGATGCCGGCTTCGAGGGCCTTCTGCGGACCGACCTTGCGGCCTTCCAGCAGGTAAGGCAGAGCCGCCTTGATGCCGATCATGCGCGGCAGGCGCTGCGTGCCGCCCGCAGCGGGCAGCAGACCCAGCGACACCTCGGGCACACCGAGCTGCAGCCTGGCGTCGTCCACCGCAATGCGCCGGTGGCAGGCCAGGCAGACCTCCAGCCCCCCGCCCAGCGCGGTGCCGTTGATGGCAGCCACAAAGGGCTTGCCGGATTTTTCGATGCGCCGCAGCGTGCCGCTCAACAGCGCGGTGATGTCCATCGATTGCTGCGCGCTCGAGATCGTGCGGATCAGTTCGAGATCGCCACCGGCCAGGAACTCGGGCCGTGCCGAGGTGACGATCACACCCCGCACCGCCGCGTCTGCCACCGCCCGGTTCACCGCCTCGTCGAAGGCCGCGATCGACGCCGTGTTCAGCACGTTCATCGGCCGGTCCGCCACGTTCCACGTCAGCGTCGCGATGCCGTCCGCGTCCACCGTGTAATCCACCATTTGTTTCGCTCCAGGGTTGCTTGTTGTTGTGGCGTGCTCAGACGCGCTCGATGACCATGACGGAGCCCATGCCGCCGCCCACGCACATCGTGACCAGGCCGGTGCTCAGGTTGCGCCGCTCCAGCTCGTCGAGCAGGATGCCGAGCAACATGCCGCCGGTGGCCCCCAGCGGGTGGCCCATGGCAATGGCGCCGCCGTTCACGTTCACGCGGTCGTGCGGCACGCCGAGCACTTCCATGAAGCGCAGCACCACGGAGGCAAAGGCCTCGTTGCACTCGAACAGGTCCACGTCGCGCGCGTTCATGCCGGCGCGCTTGAGCGCAGCCTCGGCTGCGGGCGCCGGGCCGGTGAGCATGATGGTGGGTTCGGTCGCCACGGTGCCGAAGGCGCGCACCCGGGCGCGTGGTTTGAGGCCCTGCGCAGCGGCGGCTTCTTTCGTGCCGATGAGCACGGCCGAGGCGCCGTCCACGATGCCCGAGGAGTTGCCCGCGTGGTGGATGTGTTCGATGCCGCCGAGCTGCGGGTAGCGGTGCAGCGCCAGCGCGTCAAACCCCATCTTCTCGCCCTGCGCGATGAACGAAGGCTCCAGCTTGGCCAGCGTCTCCATCGTGGTGTCGCCGCGCACGTGTTCGTCGCGCTCCAGGATCACCAGGCCGTTGAGGTCGCGCACAGGCACCACGGACTTCGCGAAGTGGCCCTCGCGCCATGCGGTGGCGGCGCGTCGCTGGCTTTCCACCGCGTAGGCGTCCACGTCGTTTCGGCTGTAGCCGTAGAGCGTGGAGATCAGGTCGGCCGAAATGCCCTGCGGCACGATGCGGTTGGGAATGGTGAGCTGCGGATCGGTGATCCACGGGCCGCCCGAGCTGAACATGGGCACGCGCGACATGCTCTCAACACCACCGCCGATGGCCAGCTCGGCCTGGCCCGATTTCACCAGCGCCGAAGCGAAGTTGCAGGCCTCCAGGCCCGAGCCGCAGAAGCGGTTGATCTGGATGCCGGGCACCGCCTGGTCGTAACCGGCGGCGAACACCGCGCTCTTGGCGATGTCGGCCGCCTGCTCCTGCACCGGCTCGACGCAGCCGAGAATCACGTCGTTGATTTGCGAGGTGTCCAGACCGTGCCGATCGCGCAGCGCGCGCAGCAGGCCACCGGCCAGGCGCGCCGAAGGCACCTCGTGCAGACCGCCGCTGGCGCGGCCCCGGCCGCGCGGGGTGCGCACGGCTTCAAGAATGTAGGCTTCCGTCATATTGAAAGGAATGGTTGGGGGAGCGGCGCCGTTCAGCGCCCCTGGAACACGGGTTTGCGCCGCTGCTGGAAAGCGCTGATGCCCTCCTTCAGGTCGGCCGTGGAAAACACCTGGGCGAGCTGGCGGCCCTCGTGGTGGAACATGGCGTCGAAATCGCCGCCCTGCAGCAGAATCTCCTTTGACAGGCGCAGCGCCTGCGTCGGGCCGCTGGCGATCGCCTGCGCAGTCTTCGCGACTTCGGCGGCGAGCTCAGCGCGCGCCACCGAGCGGTTGATCAGGCCCAGGCGCGCCGCCTCGGCGCCGCTCAGCAGGCGCCCGGTGTAGATGAGTTCGGCCGCCAGCGGATGGCCCAGGCGGCTCAGCAGGAAGTGGTGGGTGCCGCTGTCGGGCACCATGCCGATGTGGCGAAACGGGCTGCCGAACAGCGCCTCGTCCTCGGCAAAACACAGGTCGCAGCAAAGCGCCAGGCCGAAACCGAACCCCAGCGCCGGGCCGGTGACGGAAGAGATCGTCGGCACCGGCAGTTCGCGCAGGCGGCGGCAGAACGGGCCGACCACGTCGGCGATCATGGCCATCGGGTCGTCGGCGGCGGGGTCGATGGAGCCGATGTCCCAGCCGGCGGAAAACACCGGGCCGGCACCCTGGATCACCAGGCAGCGCGCACCCGATTCAAGCGCCTCGTCCAGCAGCGCGCCCAGGCGCTGCACATCGCTCGTTCGGAAGGTGTTCTTGGGTTGCGCAAGGTCCAGCACCAGGGTGGCGATGGCGCCGTCGGTGCGCAGGGTGATACCGGAAGCAGGCCGGGTTTCGGTGGCGATTGACATGCCCGCCACTCTGCCAGCGGGGGCGCTCCGGAATATCGTCGCCTTGGACGATTAGCGCCCCCCTGGGGCATCCACGACAAAACGCACCAGGTCGGCCAGCTGCTCCTCGCCCAGGCGGGTGTGCCCCCCCGGATACACATGAAGGCGCCGATCGTCGGTGCCCAGCGCGTCGAACAGCTCCAGCTGCCCCTCGCGGCTGAACAGCTCGTCGTGCCACTTCTGCTGGAACAGGACCCGCGCACGCACCGCCTTCGCATCGGCGCGCAAGCGGGCCGAGTTGACAAAGCTCGTGCCCCACATGCCGATCACCGCATCGTGGATGCGGGGCTCCTGCGCCAGCAACGGCAGGCCGTAGGCGGTGCCCATGGACAGCCCGACCCAGGAGATCCGATCGGGATGCCAGGCGTCGATCAACTCATCGATCAGGCGCCGCCAGGCATCGACATGCCCCGCGACGTGCACCGGCTCGTGTTCCCACTTTTCAAAGAACCGTGCACGCACCTCCAGGGGTTCCAGTTTCTCACCCTGGCCCAGGCGCGCCCCGTGCACCGGCCCATCCAGGGCGACCAGCCGGACACCTTTCTGACCGGTCAGCACCTGCGCCACGTCCCACACGTCCGCACCTTCCTTGTTCGAACTGCCGCCGTGCTGAATCAGTGCGATGTGGGCGGAGCGGGCATTCACCAGGGGTTCGAACACGGCCCCGGTGGCGGCACCATCGGGTTGGGATCCGGGCACAAAGCGGCGGCAGCGAACCTGCCCGACCACCTGCGCCTCACCTTGCCAATTCAACATCGGGTTTCCTTTGTCTGGATGAAAGTTCTTCCACGAGCCGCACGTGGTCTCGGTGGAGCTGGTCGATGCGCTGCACGCCCAACAGCCTCAGGGTTCGCACGATCTGGGATTCGAGGATATCGGCTGTGCGGCGCACACCTGCCTCGCCACCCGCCATCAGGCCGTAAAGATAGGCGCGCCCGACCCATGTGAACCGGGCGCCCAGGGCCAGCGCCGCCACGATGTCGGCGCCGTGGTTGATGCCGGAGTCGATCATCACCGCCGTCTGCGAGCCCACCGCATCGACCACCTCGGGCAGCAGGCGCAACGGGATGGGCGCGCGATCCAGCTGGCGCCCGCCATGGTTGGAGAGCACGATGCCGTCGGCGCCGAAGTCCGCCACGCGCTGGGCGTCCGCCAGCGTCTGCACGCCCTTGACCACCAGCGGCCCGTTCCAGGCCTCGCGCATCCACCGCAGGTCTTCCACCGTGGCGCTGGTGTCGTACAGCTTGGCCACGAGCTCGGCGGCACCTTCGTTGTCATTCGCGGAGGCAAAGGCGAAGCGCGGGGGCTCCGTGGTGAGAAAGTTGAACCACCAGTTCGGGCGGTGGGACGCATCCAGCAGCGTTTTCAGGGACAGGCGCGGCGGCATGGTCATGCCATGGCGCAGGTCCCGGAGCCGATTCCCCGCGGTGGGCACGTCGACGGTCACCACCAAAGCGTCATAGCCCCCTTGCTTCGCCTGCTCGATGAACCGGAGCGAACGCTCCCGGTCTTTCCAGAGATACAGCTGGAACCAGCGGCGGGCCTGCGGCGCCTCCTGCGCAAGGTCGGTGATGCTGGTCGTGCCCATGGTGGACAGCGCATAGGGAATGCCTTTGGCCTGCGCCACACGCACAACGGCCCGCTCCCCCTCGGCATGCAGCAGGCGCGTGAAACCGGTCGGGGCGAAACCAAAGGGCAGCCGCAGCGCCTGGCCGAACAGCTCGGTGCCAGGGTCGGTCACCGACACGTCGCGCAACACGCCCGGCTGGAACTCCAGGTCTCGGTAGTACTGCCTGACCCGGTGAAGGGATATCTCCTCGTCAGCGGCACCATCGACATAGTGGAAGGGCCCCGCCGGCGTGCGCCAGCGGGCGATCGCGCGCAGATCGTCAATCGTGTGCGCCTTCGCCAGGCGCCGGGCCGTGCCGTTCCACTCGATCGGCTGGAACGACAGCAGGCCCTTGAGATCTCGCAAACGTGGGAACTGGCGCTGCATGGGCCATCAGTCCACGCGAACGATCTTGCCGGGGTTCAGGATGTTCTTCGGGTCGAGCGCGCGCTTGAGCGTGCGCATCATGTCCACCGCGACGTGACCGGTTTCGGCGCTCAGAAAGTCCATCTTGTGCAGGCCCACACCGTGCTCGCCGGTGCAGGTGCCCCCCAGTTCCAGCGCGCGCATCACGAGCTGGTGGTTCAAGCGCTCGGCCGTCGCGCGCTCGGCCGCGTCGTGGGGATCGATCAGGTAGCCCACATGGAAGTTGCCATCGCCCACGTGGCCCACGAGAAAGTAGGGGATGCCGCTGGCCTCGGCCTCGGCCACCGAGGCCAGCATGGCATCGGCCAGGCGCGAGATCGGCACGCAGGTATCGGTGGAGATCGCGCGGCAGCCCGGCCGGCTCTGGATGGCCGCAAAGTAGAAATTGTGCCGCGCGGTCCACAGGCGCGTGCGTTCTTCCGGCGTGGTGGCCCACTCGAAGGCCGAGCCACCATGGCCGGCGGCGATCTCCTGAACCACCAGGGCCTGCTCCTCCACCCCGGAAGGCGAGCCGTGAAACTCCATCAGGAGCAAGGGCTCTTCGAGCAGGCCCAGCCTGGAATGCTGGTTGACCATGCGAACCGAATTCGCGTCGATCAGCTCCACCCGCGCGATCGGCACCCCCATCTGAATGGTTTCAATGGTGGTGCGCACAGCCGCCTCAAGGCTTGGAAACGAGCAGACCGCCGCCGACACCGCTTCGGGCAAGGGGAAAACGCGCAGGGTGATCTCGGTCATCACGCCCAGCGTGCCCTCGCTGCCCACAAAGAGCCGCGTGAGGTCGTAGCCCGCGCTGGACTTGCGTGCACGCGTGCCGGTGCGCATCACATCGCCCGAAGCCGTCACGACTTCCAGTGCCAGCACGTTCTCGCGCATGGTGCCGTAGCGCACCGCATTCGTGCCGCTGGCGCGGGTGGCCGCCATGCCGCCGATCGTGGCATCGGCCCCGGGGTCGATCGGGAAAAACAGGCCAGTGCTCCGGATCTCCTCGTTCAGCTGCTTGCGGGTGACACCGGGCTGCACCGTCACCGTCAGGTCGTCGGCGTGGACAGACAACACCCGGTTCATGCGCGACAGGTCGATGCTGATGCCGCCCTGCACGGCGAGCAGATGGCCTTCCAGCGACGAGCCCGCACCGAACGGGATGACCGGCACGCCCTGCGCCCCGGCGCAACGCAGCGCATCGGCCACGTCCTGCGTGCTCTCGGCGAACACCACCGCCTCCGGCGGTGGCACGGTCACGTAGGCCGATTCATCGCGCCCGTGCTGTTCGCGCACCGCGAGCGTGGTGGCGCAACGGTCGCCGAATCGCTCGCGCAAGGCGTCGAGGAAAGCCGGTGGCACGGCGCGCGGCTGCACGTCCGGCAACCACCGGCTGATGTCTTCAGGGGCGTTCATGGCGGTCGGCGAGCCTCAGTCCAGGATGATGTGCTTGTCGCGGATCACCGCCCCCCATTGGCGGGATTCGCGCTGGATCACGGCGGCCATCTCCTGCGGCGACGAGCCGATCGGCACCGAGGCGAAATCCTGGATGCGCTTCTGCATGTCCGGCAGCTTCGTGATGCGCACGAACTCGGCGTTGAGGCGCGTGATGACCTCCGGCGGCGTGCCCGCCGTCGTCCAGATGCCCTGCCAGCCGAGCAGGTTCAGGCCGCGCACTGCCTCGTTCATCGCAGGGGCGTTGGGCAACTCGGCGATCCGCTTCTCTCCCGTCACGGCGAGGGCCTTCACCCGGCCGGATTTCACCATCGGAATGCCGGAAGGAAAGGGTTCGATCACCATGGCCACCTGGCCGTTGATCACGTCGGTCATCTGCCCTTGCTTGTAAGGCACGTGCAGCAGCTGGATCTTTTCGCTGTCCTGGATCAGTTCCATGATCAGGTGCGAGGCCGTGCCCGGGCCATAGCTCGCATAGGCCAGCTTGCCGGGGTTCTTGCGCGCATAGTCGATCACGCCTGCCAGGTCCTGGGCCGGCAGGTTGTTGTTGCCCGCCAGCACGTAGGCCGTGCCCACGGTCTGCGTGATGGGAGCCAGGTCTTTCGCCGAGTCGTACGCCAGCTTGGTGAACAGGTGCGGGTTCATGGTGAAGATCTGGTTGTACCCATACAGCAGGGTGTAGCCGTCCGCAGGCGCCTTCGCCACCGCCTCTGCACCCAGGTTGCCAGAGGCGCCAGGGCGGTTGTCCACCACGAAGGCCTGGCCCAGCGCCTGGCCAAGGTGCTGGGCATAGAGGCGCGCCAGCACATCAGGGCCCGTGCCGGCCGGAGCGGGCACGATGATGCGCACCGTCCGGGTCGGGTAGGCCGTTTGAGCGGACACCGAGGCCAGCGCGAGGGCCGCCACACTGGCCGCCACAGCGGCGCGAAGAAGCTTGATCATGGTTTGTCTCCTGTTGTATTGGGTTCGTGGGGGCAGGCGGTCAGGCCGGGGACGTCTCTCGCTGGAAGATGCCCGCTTCGATCAGCCGTTCGATGCCGCCGGCGGAAATCTCCGCCGCCGGTGCGTTGCCGCCGATCATGCCCAGCAACAGGCCTTCGGTTTCGCCCACCGGGGCCTCCACACACTCGAAACGCCGCTGCACCCCCAAGGGGAAAGCGACGAAGTCCAGGGGGTTCAGGATCACGTGCTCATCGCCCTGGTCGCCTTCCCACTCCAGCTTCCAGACGCCCTTCATCACCATGAAAGTCTCCACCGTATCGTGCGTGTGCATGAGAACGCCCATGCCGGGTTCGGCCGCGATGAAGGACACACCGAAGCCGGCGGTCAGATGGGAAACACGGGCTTTCGCGCGGTCGCCAAACGGCGAGAACTTGCCCTCGCCCTTGGGCTGGTCGAAGCCCAGCACGTTGTAGAACGCGCGCTTGCATTCGGGCAGCTGCATGTCCGGCAGGCCGGTCTCGCAGCGCTGCAGATCCTGGAAACGGGCCACGCAGGCGAGCATGGCTTCTCGGGTGGGTTTGACGGCGGGAATGGTCATGGGGGCCTCGGTAAGTTCGTTAGACTTCCGATTCAATCAAGATCAGCGCCCCCGAACAATCAAGGCGATGCAATGTGGCCATTGACTCGCGTGGATAGGAACAAACCCTAGGTGAAACGCAGCAACATCAACCTGCTGGTGTGTCTGGACGCCTTGTTGACCACCCGTTCCGTCACCCGGGCGGCGGAGCGGCTGGAGATGAGCCAGTCCGGCATGAGCAACGCCCTGTCCCGCCTGCGCGAGCTCATCGGCGACCCGTTGCTGGTGCGCTCCGGCAACGAGTTCAACCTCACGGAACGCGCCCAGACCATTGCGCAGAAGGTCCGCAACGGCATCGAGCTCATGGAGGAGATCTTTGCCAACGAGGGCTCGCTGGACCTGGCGCAGACCCAGGCCACCGTCACGCTGGCGGCCGCCGACAACCTGGGCCTGAACTACCTGCCGACGCTCTCGCGCCTGATCGCCGACCAGGCGCCGGGCCTGGTGCTGAACGTGCGCGCACCCGACCCCGACCACGTGAAGGAATGGCTCAGCGAGGGCGAGTGCGACATCGCGATCGGCTACTTCCCCGAGGTCCATCCCGACCTGCGCCGCCTCCCGCTGTACTCCCAGCCAATGTCCTGCATCACCGCGCGCGGCGGCTGCCCGGCCATGACGCTGGAAGCCTACCTCGACCGCCCCCACGTGGTGCTGGGATCGCCCTTTTCACCCCGCTCGACGCTGGAACACACCCTGAGCCATGCGCTCAAGGCCGTCGGGCACGAGCGCGTGCGGTCCGTTCGCGTCCCCTCCGTTCTGCTGATTCCCCACATCGTCGCCGGCTCCAACCACATCGCCACCTTGCCGACCTGGATCTGCGAGCAGTTCGCGGCGCACCTGCCGCTGGACATCTGGCCCGTGCCCTTCCCCCTGGCCGACATCGAGACCGTGATGGTCTGGCACGAGCGCACCCACCGCCTGCCCCTGTTCGTCTGGCTGCGGGACCTCATCCGCCAGATCCCGCCCGGCCCTACAGGCCCTAGTCGCGCCCGGCCGCGATGATCGCCTGCGCCAGTTCGGCCGGGCGCGTGAACCAGGCCTCGTGGCTACCGGGCGCCTCGATGTAGCGGAAAAGGCCCAGCCGCTCCGACAGCCGAGGGTGCCACGGCAGGCTGGCGGGCAGCGCCACGTCCAGCACACAGTTCACATACGACTTTCCGACCGGCAGCGCGGCCAACGGCTGGGTGATGGCGGAGGGCTCGGTGAAGGTGCCGTAGGGGTGCGGATTGAGCTTGGCGTAGGCGGCCTTGGCCAGCGCGAGGTCGGCATCGTTGATGAATGCCTCGCGCCAGATCTCGAACGGCAGCATCACCGCCTGCCCGTTCGCGCCGGCGATCTGGTCGAACAGCGCCTTGAAGTGCGGCGGCACCATGTCGTTGAGGGATTCGCCCGGCTGCGGCACGAAAGCGTTCACGTAAACCAGGCGGGCCAGGCGCGGCAGCAGCCGCTCGGCGGCGCCCGAGATCACCATGCCGCCGTAGCTGTGGCCGACCAGGCGCACCTGCTTCAGGTCGCGGCTTTCGATATCGTCCACCAGCGAGGCAACAGCCTCAGCCAGGCCCACGGTGGCGCGGTCATCGCCTGGCCGGTTGCCGGCCAGTGTGGGGCAGTGCACGGTATGGCCGGCGGCGCGCAAGTGCTCGGCGGTGGCTTCGATTTCGGCGCCGGTGTGCCAGGCGCCATGGACGAGGACGTAGGTGTCGGACATGCTTGTCTCCTGTTGAAAATGGAAAGCACTGTAGGCCGCGACAACGGTGGCGGATGGCCGCTGACCGCCAGGCCCATGGCCGCTGAATGCCGGCGAATGCGTCAGCGCTGGCGGCGCAGGGCGCCCGGCGTCTGTCCGGTGGCGCGGCGGAACGCGCGCACGAAATGCGACGGGTCGAGCAGGCCTGCGCGGCGGCCGATTTCGGCGACCGTCAGGCGGTCGAAGCGCGGATCGGCCAAGAGGCGGCGCGCGCTGTCCATGCGGCAGGCCATGAGCTGCTGCGCGAAGGTGTGCCTCTGGGCCGCCAGCCCCCGGTGCAGGCTGCGCTCGCTGATGCCCAGACTGGCGGCCACGGCGGCGGCGGTGAGTCCGGGCTCGGCGTGGCGCTCACGCACCGCTTCGGCGATGCGCGCGGCCAGGCCGGGACGGGCCAGCGGTACCTCGGCGCCGGCCGCCAGCGCCAGCAGCGCCCCCAGCTGATCGGCCAGCAGCGCCGGTGGCAGCGGTGGCGCCAGCGCCAGCTCGGGCTGCAGCTGGCGCGCGAAGGCAGACAGCGCGGCGCCGAAACCGCCGTGGCCGGCCAGTGCGCGCCCGCAGGCGGCCGCCGGGTCGGGCAGCCAGCGCTCGACCCAGTCCGAGGGCAGCTGGAGCGAGACCGTGTCGCAACGGGTGGGAAAGTGAAACTCGTAGCGGCGGCGTGAATCGACCAGCAGGCAGTCGCCCGGCGCCAGCCGCGTGCCGCGCTCTTCCTGGGCGCCGGCCCAGGGCTCGTCGGTCTTGCAGAGCAGGTAGAAGTAGTTCGGCCCGCCGCGCGACAGGTGCCGGGGCGTGCGGTAGACGTCCTGCGCGCTGCCCTCGACACGGTTGAGCTGCAGCTCGCCCAGCGCGGCTGAGGTCAGCGCGGCCTCGAAGCGCTGCCGCGCGCCGCTGCGCACGTCCATCTCCAGAAAGCCTTCGCAGACCGCCTCCACCCAGTAGTCCAGGGACCGCCCGGCGCCGGCGGCCTCGGTGCTCCAGCGGCGCAGCGGGGTGTTCATGGCAGTAAGCATGGCACGCCCGCCCCCTGGCAGGCAAGCCCGGAAAACCCGCCTTCGAGGGCTTAGAGATCCCGGGCGATCAGCTCTTTCATGATCTCGTTGGTGCCGCCGTAGATGCGCTGTGCCCTCGCATCCACATAGGCCCGGGCGATCGGGTACTCGGCCATGAAACCGTAGCCACCGTGCAGCTGCACGCAGGCGTCCACCACCTTGCCCTGCAGGTCGGTCGTCCAGTACTTGGCCATGGACGCGGCCTGCGCGTCCAGCGTGCCGCGCAGCAGCAAGGCGAGACAGTGATCGACGAAGGTGCGGCCGATCTGGATCTCGGTCTTGAGCTCGGCCAGCACAAAGCGCGTGTGCTGGAAATCGGCCACCGCCTGCCCGAAGGCCTTGCGCTCGCGCACGTAGTCCAGCGTCCAGCGGTAGGCGGCTTCGGCAGCGGCGATGGCCGAGATCGCGATCTGCAGGCGCTCCCACGGCAGCTCGCGCATGAGGTAGACGAAGCCCTGGTTTTCCTCACCCAGCAGGCTGTCGGCCGGCACGCGCACGTTCTCGAAGAACAGCTCACCGGTGTCTTGCGACTTCAGGCCCATTTTTTTCAGCGGCTGGCCCTTGCGCACGCCGGGCAGCGTGGTGTCCACCACCAGCAGGCTCACGCCCTTGGCACCGGCGGCCGGGTCGGTCTTGGCAACCACAATCACCATGTCGCACACCGTGGCGTTGGAGATAAAGGTCTTGGAGCCGTTGAGCAGGTACACGTCGCCCTCGCGCACCGCCGTCGTGCGAACGGCCTTCACGTCGGAGCCGGCGCCGGGTTCGGTCATCGCCAGGGCGCCGATGGCCTCGCCTGTCACCATGCGCGGCAACCAGCGCTGCTGCAGGTGCGCGCCCGCGAAATGCAGCAGGTAGTTGGTGACGATCTCCGAGTGCATGGTGAGCGAAAGGCCAAAGTTGCTGTACGGCGCGGCCTCTTCGAGCAGCACGGCGGAGTACAGCAGGTCAGCACCCGGCCCGCCCAGGGTCTCCGGCACGGTGGGGCACAGCAGGCCGGCGGCACCCGCCGCCTCGAAGAAGCCGTGCTCGAAGCCGCCGCGCGCCTCCCAGCGGTCGATGTGCGGCGCCACCTCGGCCTGCAGGAAGCGGCGCACCGTTTCGCGGAAGAGTTCGTGCTCGGGCTGGAAGATCTCGCGTTGCATCATTGAGGAAGCCTTGTGGGTGGGTGCGCTCAAGCCAACCAGCCCGCGCGCCGGGCGACCTGCACGGCCTCCATGCGGTTGCGGGTGTCGAGTTTCACGTTGATGTTGCGCAGGTGGGTTCGGATGGTGGTTTCGGCGACGAACATGCGTTCGCCGATCTGGTCGTTGGACAAACCTTCGGCCACCAAGCGCAGCACCTGCAGTTCCTTTTTGGTCAGCGCATCGATGGCGCTGGCCGGCGTGGCCGCACCGGCCACGGCGGGCGGCGGCAGCGGTGCCACGGGCGCGCGCAGCAGGCGGTCGAGAAAGGCGATGGGTGCGCCGCCGTCCGCGTCGAGCAGGTCGGTCGGCCCGTTGCGCAGTTCCTGCAGCATCACCAGCAGCAGCGGCCCTTCCACCAGGAAGGCGCGCACATAGCCTTCGGCGGCGCCGAAACACACGGCCTTGGCCAGCACGCGCATGGCGCGGTTGCGCTCACCCAGCTTGTACTGGGCCTGCGCCAGCACCAGGCGCAGCGTCATGGCGCGGCGCTCGCGCTGGGCGCGTTCGGCCGCGTCCACCTCGGCGCGCAGTTCGGCCACCACTTCGGCCGCATGGCCGGCTTGCACGGCCCATCGCGCATGCGCCAGCGCCAGCGTCTCGACCTCATTGGCGCGCAACGAAGAGCGGCTCACGCGCGCCCACAACGCCTTGTCGCCACAGTGGTCGATCTCGGCGCGCGCGCGGCCCAGGCGGCCTTCGGTCACCAGCATGCGCACGCGCTCCAGCCGCGCGCCGGCCACCACGCGCGGCAGGCCATCGCGGTGGCCCAGGTGCTCCAGCTCGGCGAGCAATTGCAGCGCGTGGTCGGTGTCGCCCTGGTCCTGCACGATGCGCGCCATCACCACATGGGCCAGGATCAGCTGGTCCGGAATGCCCACGTGGCGGATCAGCGGGATGTAGACCGCGAGCAGGCGCTCGGCCTGGTCGAGCTGGTCGGCCTCGAACAACGCCTCGGCCAGCAGCACGCCGGCCATCGCGTTGCCGTTGGTGGTGCGCCCGGCGTCGTGCGTGCCGGCGTTGACGGCCAGCCGCAGCCGCGCCAGCGCCTTGCGCAAGCGGCCCTGCGTGAGGTCCACCGCCGCCTCGGCGGCTTCGGAGAGCGTGAAGTTGAAGCTGCTGCGGTGCTCGGGCTGGCGGCTGCGCGCGGCATCGGCGTAGCGCAGCGCCTCGTGGTAACGGCCCGCGATCATCGCCAGGTTGGCCAGGATGATTTCCAGGAAACCGCGCACAAAGCTCACGTGGCTGGGCAGCGCACCCAACAGCGCCGAGGCCAGCTCGGTGGCTTCGTCGGTGCGGTCCGTGAGCACCATGAAAAGCGGCTTCATCGCCAGGCGATGGGCCTTCACCTCTTCGCTGGCGTCAGCGCGCTGCTCCAGCCGATCCAGCAGCGGCGCCGCCGCCAGCGGGCCGCGCGCAAAACACACCGCCCAGGCGTGCACCACCTGCAGCATGGGGTGCTCGTCGAGCAGGCCGCGCTCCAGCAGCGGGTCGAGCCAGCGCGAAAGCAGGCGCATGCGGCCCTGGTCCAGCAGGGCCTGCGCGTGGGTGTTCAGCAGCGGCAGCGCGGTGCGCACGTCACCGGCGGCCAGCGCGTGTTCGATCGCCGGCACCGGCCTGCCCTGGGCGAGAAACCAGCGCGCGGCCGCGCGGTGCAGGCCGGGCACCTCGTCCGGGTACTGGCGCAGCAATTGCGCGCGCAGGAACTCCGCAAACATGCCGTGGTAACGGTAGCCACTGCCCTCGGGCTGCAGCGGGATCAGGAACAGATGCGCCTGCTCCAGCGAGCGCAACATGGCGGCGCTGTCCTCGCGCTCGCAGATCAGGTTGCACAGCGAAGCGTTGAGCACGGTGAGCACGCTGGAACGCAGCAGGAAACCGCGCACGTCCTCGGTCTGGCGGGCGAGCACATCTTCCACCAGGTAGTCGACCACGGCGGCGTTGGAGCCGGTGAAGCCGGCGATGAACTGGCCCGGGTGATCGCGGTGTTCGAGCGACACCGAGGCCAGCCACAGCGCAGCCGCCCAGCCCTCGGTGCTGCGGTGCAGGCGCACGATGTCTTCGGTCTCCAGCACCAGGCCCCGGCGCTCGCGCAGGAAACCCTCGGCCTCGCTGACCGAGAAGCGCAGCTGCGCCGGGTCGATCTCCAGCAGGCGGCCCCGCGCGCGCAGCCGGCCCAGGCTCAGCTCGGGCGCGCCGCGCGAGCCCACGATGAGCTGCGCCCCGCGCGGCAGCTGGTCGATGAGCTCGTTCACCAGGCCCAGCGCCACCGGGTTCTGCAGCGCCTCGAAGTCGTCGAGGAACAGCGCGAACGGCGCCGGGTGCGCTGCCAGGTGGTCGATCACCGAAAACGCCAGCTCCTCCAGGTTGCCCACGGGCGCGCTGCGCGCGCGCGCCAGGCCGGGCACCAAAGGCTCCAGCGCGGCGGCCAGCACGCTCAGGAAGCGGCCCACATCGTTGTCCGCGCGGTCCAGCGTGAGCCAGGCGGTGGGCAGGCCGGCCTCCTCGAAGCCATGGCGCACCTGCAGCATCACCGTGGTCTTGCCGAAGCCTGCCGGTGCGC
>Ga0247738_10000137_pt1 | contig 32853 bp, 32 predicted proteins | sample UWRJL013104B2_FD_180936 | JGI IMG/M metagenome (GOLD analysis project Ga0247738, IMG submission 180936) | Plant litter microbial communities from Arlington Agricultural Research Station in Wisconsin, United States - UWRJ-L013-104B-2 | ecosystem: Environmental > Terrestrial > Plant litter >...
TGCCCATCAGCACCCGCGGCGTGCCGCCCAGGCGCTCGATCAGGATCAGGGTTGCCGCATCCTTGGGCAGCAGGCGCGGCGGTGACGCCACCGCCCCGGGCGGGTTCTCCCGGTCCGCCTCGTTCATGCCGCCGGGTTCTTCGGCTCAAAACTTTCCGGGCTGTCGTCATGGCCGCCGAAGCCATGCATCTTCAGCGCCCATTGCAGACCGATGACGCCGCCCTTGATCGGCTGCAGGCTGGCCAGCGCCGATATCACCCCGAGCGGTGCGAGCACGGCAAGATAGGCCCAGGCGGATGCCGGATAGATGAGATCAAGCATCATATAGCCGCCGACCAGCACGTGGCCGAGCACGAAGATCACCAGATACGGCGGCAGGTCGTCTGCCCTTTGCGGCGAAATGTCCTCGCCGCAGGCCGCGCAGTTGTCGACGGGCTTGACGTAGGCGCGGAACAATCGACCGCTGCCGCAGGCCGGGCAGCGGTTGAGCAGGCCGCGCATGATAGACCGCCCGAGCGGCCGTTCCGGCGCCACGGGTGCTGTGAGCGGCGCTGCAGCGTCGGTATCGAGAGATGACATGGTCTGTCCTTTCAACGGTGCGGATCAGCGGCGTCCGCGCTTTGGCCGCGTGCCCGCCTGTTTGAAGCCACCCGCTGCACTGCGTCGGGCGCCCTTGTGAAACGAGCGAACTGCGGTAGGCATCGCCCGGCCGTCGCTCAGCATCTCGAAGCGCAGGGCGCCGGCCAGTGGCACGGCTTCGGCAAGACGGACCTGCACGGAGTCTCCGAGCCGGAAGCCGAGCCCGGTCTTTTCGCCGGACAGTGCCTGATGGGCCTCGTCGTAGATGTAATAGTCGCGGCCGAGCGTCGAGATCGGCACAAAGCCATCCGCGCCGAACTGTGGCAAGGTGACAAATAGTCCCGATTTGGTGACGCCCGATATCCGGCCTTCAAACTCGTCGCCGACACGGCTGGCAAGGTGGTGGGCGATCAGCCGGTTGACGGTATCGCGCTCGGCCGCCATCGCCCGGCGCTCGAAAGTCGAGATCTCGGCTGAAATATCCTCCAGCGACGCTTCCTCGTCCGGGGTGATGCCGCCTTCACCGAAGCCGAGCGAGCCGACCAGCGCACGATGGACGATCAGGTCGGCGTAGCGGCGGATCGGGGAGGTGAAATGCGCGTATTTCATCAGGTTCAGGCCGAAATGACCGATGTTGTCGGGGCTGTAGATCGCCTGGCTCTGCGAGCGCAGCACCATCTCGTTGACCATGGTCTGGTGCGGCGTGTCGAGCGCCTTGGCGAGAATGCCGTTGAAACTGTTGGCGCGTAGCGCACCGCCCTTGGCCAGCGGGATGCCGATGGTCGCCAGGAACTCGCGCAGCACTTCCTGCTTGGAAAGCTTCGGGGCGTCGTGAATGCGGTAGACCAGAGGCTGGCGTTTCTTTTCCAGGGATTCGGCGGCGGCCACATTGGCCTGGATCATCATCTCCTCGATCAGCTTGTGGGCGTCAAGCCGGTCGGGGATGTGAACCCGGTCGACCGTGCCGTCCTCGTTGAGGATCAGCTTGCGCTCCGGCATGTCGAGTTCAAGCGGCTGGCGCCGGCCGCGGCCGGTCTTCATGATCGCATAGGCGTGCCATAGCGGCTTCAGGATGGGCTCCAGCAGCGGTCCGGTCTGGTCGTCGGGATTGCCGTCGATTGCCGCCTGGGCCTGCTGGTAGGACAGCTTGGCGGCACTGCGCATCATGATGCGATGGAATGTGTGGCTGGCCTTGCGGCCTTCCCTGGAAAAGGTCATCCGCACGGCGAGCGCCGGGCGGTCGACGCCTTCCTTCAGCGAGCAGAGATCGTTGGAGATGCGCTCGGGCAGCATCGGCACGACGCGGTCGGGGAAATACACCGAATTGCCACGCCGCAGCGCCTCGCGGTCGATCGCCGATTTTGGTCTCACATACCAGGAAACGTCGGCGATCGCCACGGTGACGATGATGCCGTCGGGATTGTCGGGCGAGGGGTCTGGTTCGGCATAGACGGCGTCGTCATGGTCCTTGGCGTCGTGCGGATCGATGGTGATCAGCGGCAGTTTCCGCCAGTCCTCGCGGTGCGACATTGTAGCCGGACCGGCGGCATTGGCTTCCGCCATGACCTCGTCGGGGAAGATATAGGGAATGCCGTGGGCATGGATGGCGATCATCGAGATCGCCTTCTCGCTGGCGACCGATCCGATCACCGAAAGCACTTTGGCGGTGGCCAGCCCGAAGCGGCCGCTGCGCAGCACTTCGACATCGACCAGGTCGCCATCCTTGGCTACGCCGAGGTCGAGGCTGTCGATGGTCATTTCCTCGCCGCGCCGGTCGACCGGCATCAGCCGCGCGTTTCCATCCGGCATCAGGCGAATGACGCCAAGCGCTGCACTCTGGCGCTTGTCGATGACTTTGACGACGCGGGCGGTATAGGCCGGGCCGGAGCGGTCCTTGTTGACAAAAATCTTGGCCAGCACCCGATCGCCGAGACCGGCCACCGGCGCCTTGACACGGCTGCGTTCGCCTGACGGGCGGCGGATCAGCACAGCCGGGGCCACGCCGTTTTCCTCCGGCCATTCGGCCGGCCTGGCGATCAGTTCGCCGTCCTTGTCGCGGGTGGTGATGTCGAGCACGGTGACGGGGGGCAGGGCGCCCGGCCGCGACAGTGTCTTGCGGCTCTTCTGCACCTGGCCTTCGCTTTCCAGCTCGCGCAGCGCGTCCTTCAGTTCCACGCGCGCTTCGCCCTTCAGGCCAAAAGCCTTGGCGATCTCGCGCTTGGAGGCGCGGTCGGGATTGTCGGCGATGAAGCTCAAAAGCACTTCGCGCGGCGGAACCTGGCCGTGGATGATCGGCAGGCTTTCACCGGCAGGCTTGGCGCCGGCCGTCTTGGCAACCGCGCGCCGCCCCCGGCCGGGGGCTGCGGCGGGTCGGTTCATGTCGCGCGGTAATTTGCTCACGGATCAACTCTTCTTTGCTTTGGCCGCCGGTTTGGCTTTCGGCTTGGCGGCCGCCTTCTTCTTCGGTTCGCTGGCGGCGTCGCCATCTCCGGCTGCGGCCTTTGCCGTCTTGCTAGTCTTGGCCGCAGGCTTTTTCGCGGAAGCCTTCTTGGCCGCCGGCTTCTTGGCGGGCGTCTTGCCGCCCTTTTCGACAATCAGCGCCAGGGCCTCTTCGACGGAAACCTCCTGCGGATCGCGGCCCTTGGGCAGGGTAGCGTTGATCTTGCCCCAGTTGACATAGGGGCCGTATTTGCCGTCGCGCACGGTGATCGCCCCGCCATCGGGATGGTCGCCGAGGCTTTTCAGCGCCGCCGGCGTGCCGCGCCCGCCCGGACCCTTGGCCTTCTTCTCGGCCAGGACGGTGACGGCCCGGTTGAGGCCGATGGTGAATACGTCCTCGATGGTATCGACATTGGCATAGGAACCGTCATGCAGGATGAACGGCCCGTAGCGGCCGAGGCCGGCGGTGATCATCTTGGCCGTTTCCGGGTGGTTGCCGACGTCGCGCGGCAAGGATAGCAGCTGCAACGCCTTTTCAAAATCGATATCGTCAGGTTTCCAGCCCTTGGGCAGCGAGGAGCGCTTGGCCTCCTTGCCGTCGCCGCGCTGGACATAGGGTCCGAAGCGGCCGCTGCGCAACGAGATTTCCTCATCCGTCGTCGGATCCTTGCCGAGGCTCCTCGGTTCGCTGGACCCCGACGCTTCGGCGTCCGCACCGTTTTCCGACGACAGCTGCCGGGTAAAATTGCATTCCGGATAGTTGGAGCATCCGACGAAGGCGCCGTATTTGCCGAGCTTCAGCGACAGGTTGCCGGTGCCGCAGACCTGGCAGATGCGCGGGTCGCTGCCGTCCTCGCGCTTCGGGAACACCAGTGGCGCCAAGGCTTCGTTGAGGGCGTCGAGTACGTTGGTGACGCGCAGTTCCTTGGTGTCCTCGATCTGGGCATAGAACGCCGTCCAGAACTCCCGTAGCACGTCCTTCCAGTTCAGCTCGCCGGCAGAGATCCGGTCGAGCTTTTCTTCCAGGTCGGCGGTGAAATCGTATTCGACATAGCGGGTAAAGAAGTTCTCCAGGAACGCCGTGACCAGCCGGCCCTTGGTCTGCGGGATCAGCTTGCGCTTGTCGAGGGTGACATAGTCTCGGTCGCGCAGGGTGGCGAGCGTCGCCGCATAGGTCGAAGGCCGGCCGATGCCGAGCTCTTCCATCTTCTTGATCAAACTGGCTTCCGAATAGCGCGGCGGCGGTTCGGTAAAATGCTGGGTCGAATTGACCTTGAGCTTGGCCAGGCGCTCCTTGGCGATGATCTCCGGCAACCGGCCGTCCTCGTCCTCGCCGTCGGGTGTCGGTTCGCCCTCTTCGCGCTGTTCGGTATAGGCAGCCAGGAACCCGTCGAAACGCACGACCGAGCCGACCGCCCGAAGGCCTGCCTTCTCGCCATTGTTGTCGGCGACGATCTCGACTGTGGTGCGCTCGATTTCCGCAGACGCCATCTGGCTGGCGATGCCGCGCTTCCACACCAGTTCGTAAAGCCTTAGCTGATCGGCATCGAGATAGCGCTTCACCATGTCCGGCGTGCGGTTGAAGTCGGTCGGGCGGATGGCTTCGTGGGCTTCCTGGGCATTCTTCGCCTTGGTGGAATAGAAGCGCGCCTTTTCCGGCAGGTAGCGGGCGCCGAACTGATCGCCGATGGCGAGCCGCGCCGCGTCGATCGCCTCGGGCGCCATCTGCACGCCGTCGGTACGCATATAGGTGATCAGACCCACGGTCTCGCCGCCGATGTCGGTACCTTCATACAGCTTCTGCGCCACCTGCATGGTGCGCGAGGCGGAGAAGCCGAGCTTGGAGGAGGCCGCCTGCTGCAGCGTCGAGGTGGTGAAGGGCGGGCCGGGATTGCGCTTGACGGGCTTGGCCTCGACGGTGTCGACGACATAGGAGGCGCCTTCGAGCAGAGCCTGCAGCTTGCCCGCGGCTTCGCCGTCCTTGACCGACCTGGTCTGCAGCCGCTTGCCGTCGGCCGACACCAGCCGGGCTTCGAACTCGTCGCCGCGCGGCGTCTTCAGCAACGCCGACAGCGCCCAGTATTCTTCCGAGATGAAGCGTTCGATCTCGTCCTCGCGGTCGCAGACGAGCCGCAGCGACACCGACTGCACGCGGCCGGCCGAGCGGGCGCCCGGCAGCTTGCGCCACAGCACCGGCGACAGGTTGAAGCCGACCAGATAGTCGAGCGCCCGGCGGGCGAGATAGGCGTCTACCAGCGGCGCGTCGATATCGCGCGGATTGGCCATGGCGTCGAGCACCGCCTTCTTGGTGATGGCGTTGAAGACGACGCGCTTGACGGGCTTGTCGCCGAGCACCTTCTTCTTCTTCAACAGGTCGAGCACGTGCCAGGAGATCGCTTCGCCTTCGCGATCCGGGTCGGTCGCCAGAAACAATGCGTCGCCTTCCTTGATCGCGTCGGAGATATCCTTCATCCGCTTGGCAGACGACGGATCAACTTCCCACAGCATCTGGAAGTCTTCGTCGGGCAGCACAGACCCATCCTTCGCTGGCAGGTCACGGACGTGGCCGAAAGATGCCAATACCTTGTAACCCGGTCCGAGATATTTGTTGATGGTCTTGGCTTTGGCGGGCGATTCTACAACTACTACATTCATTGCGCTTCTCTGTACCTGCGGTCGCACGGGTTATATCGATAGGACCATGGCGGCGTGAACCGGGAATTTGAGTTCCGACATGGACAGGGATTCGGCTGCGGTCAAGAGGGCTTGCAGATTTTCATGTCCTGCAACGAAATACAACCAAAAAGAGAGTACGTTCCGGTTGCAATCCTAGATAATTAGTTTATCGTTTTTGCATACTCAAGCGAGGGGCGTCCGCGACCTCGGACGATCAGGCGCAGGAACGGAAGATGAGCTCAAGATCCGCAAGCCCCGACGACAAAGACAAACAGACCAATGCCAATATAGCCTATATTCGCCAGATGCTCGCAGAACTGCGACAAGTAGCCCACAAGCAGGGTGCCGACATGCTCTGCTATCTGATCGAGATGGCGTATGTCGAGGCCGGCGACATCCAGACAGGGCGACGTACGCTTTCAATCCGGCATCAGCAGGGAAACCATTCCCCCGGGGTGTCTATGCAGCCGGCCGGCGATGTCGAGCTCCAGCAGCACAAGATAGACCGCTGACGCCGCCAGGCCCGTATGACGAATAATGTCATCGATTTCTACCGGGGTCGGTCCGAGCGCATCGACGATCAGTGCCCGTTCAGTGTCGTCCGGCGGCAGGATCATCGGCCTGCTGTCGTCTTCCACAGGCTCATCGGCTTCCGGCGGGGTGAACAGGTCGATATCCGAGATCGGCGCCAAGGCTTCAAGAACGTCCTGGCCAGAGGTGGTGACGATCGCCCCGTCCTTCAAGAGTTGGTTGGTGCCGTGGCAGCGCGGGTCGAGCGGCGATCCGGGGACCGCAAAGACCAGGCGGCCGAAATCGGCGGCGAGCCGCGCGGTGATCAGCGAGCCGGAGCGGCTGGCGGCCTCCACCACCACCACGCCCAGCGCCACGCCGGCGATCAGCCGGTTGCGTCGGGGGAAATCCCGCGCCCGCGCCTCCCAGCCGAACGGCATCTCGCTGATCGCCAACCCGTTGCCGTCGCAAATCTCGTCGAGCAGTGTGATGTTTTCCGGTGGGTAGGGCTGATCGAGGCCACCGGCCATCGCGGCGATGGTGCCGGTGTCGAGGCTGGCGCGGTGGGCGCTCGTATCGATGCCGCGGGCAAGCCCCGAGATTATCGCATAGCCTGCCCGACCGGTCTCCACCGCAACTATGGCCGCGAACTTGGCGCCGCTGATCGAGGCGTTGCGGGAGCCGACGATGCCGACGGCAGGCTGGGTGGCGGTGGCGAGATTGCCCTTCATGGCCAGAAGCGGAGGTGCGCCGTCGATCTGACGGAGCGCTGGCGGATAGTCCGGCTCGCCGATGCCGACGAAGCGCGCGCCGAAGCGCCGCGCGGTCTCCAGTTCGCGGATCGCGTCGCTTTCGCTGGCGATGCGGATTGCCCGGGTCGACCCGCCGCGCCGCGAAAGCTCCGGAAGCATCGATAGTGCCGTTTCGGCCGAGCCGAAATGGTTGATGAGGTCGCGAAAGGTGGCGGGGCCGACATTGTCGCTGCGGATCAGCCGAAGCCAGGCGATCCTCTGTTTGTCCGAAAGCGCAATCCAGTTTCGTCTCGCGCCGCCGAACGACATGTCCTATCCTTTTTGTCCGATCCTGCCTTCGGTTCCCGATATCAGCCGCTCGATATTGGTTTTGTGCTTCCAGAAGGTGATGACCGTCATGACCGCCGTCACGGCTGCTGCCTCCGGGTTGCCAAGTATCCACAATGCAACCGGAATGACAAGAGTTGCAACCAGGGCCGAAAGCGACGAATAGCGGCTGATCAAGGCAATGGTCAGCCAGATTGCCGCAAACAGTAGCGCCATCAAAGGCGCCACGCCGAGCAGGGTACCGAGATAGGTGGCCACGCCCTTGCCGCCCTTGAAGCCCAGCCAGACTGGGAACAGATGGCCGATGAACGCCGCAAAGCCGGCGAGCAGTCCGGCATCGCCACCAAAGATCGACTGGGCGATGACTGCGGCGGCGGTCGCCTTCAGCGCGTCCAGCAGCAAGGTGGCCGCCGCCAGCGTCTTGTTGCCGGTGCGCAGCACGTTTGTGGCGCCGATATTGCCGGAGCCCATCTGCCGCAGATCGCCGAGACCGGCCATGCGAGTCAATATTATTCCGAACGGGATCGAGCCGAGCAGGTAGCCGAGGGCCAGCACGATCAGGATCATCGTCGCATTCATCTGCAGGAAACTGATATCGCTCATTATATCCTCATCAGGTCTGTCTAGTCAGGCTGAATGCACGAGCCGGCCGCCAACATAGGTCGCCATCACCCGGCCGGAGAAGCGCGCATCCTCGAACGGCGTGTTCTTCGAACGTGAGACAATCATATCCTTCGACACCAGCCAAGGCTCATCGAGGTCGATCAGCGTAATATCGGCGCGCGCGCCGGGTGCCAGCGTTCCGGCATCGAGCCCAAAGATCTGCGCCGGGCGGGTCGACATCGCATCGATCAGCCGTGACAGCGAGACATGGCCGGCGTGGTGCAGCCTGAGGGCCGCGGCCAGCATGGTCTCGAGCCCGATGGCGCCCTCGGCGGCGTCGGCAAACGGCAGGCGCTTGGTGTCGACATCCTGCGGATCGTGGGAGGAGACGATGATGTCGATCTCGCCGCGTGACAGCGCCTCCACCATCGCCATGCGGTCGTCTTCGGAGCGCAGCGGCGGCGACAGCTTGAAGAAGGTGCGATACTCGCCGATGTCCATCTCGTTCAGCGAAAGATGGTTGATCGAAATCGCCGAAGTGACGTTGGCGCCGCGGCTGCGAGCTGCCAGGATTGCCTCGGCCGCCTGCGGCACGGAAATTTTTGCGGCGTGGTATTTGGCACGCGTCAGCGTGGCGATCCGCAGGTCGCGCTCCAGCGGAATGATTTCGGCCTCGCGCGGGATGCCGGAAAGCCCCAGCCAGCTGGCGAAAAGGCCTTCGTTCATGTCGCCATTGGCGCCGAGATATTTGTCGCGCGGCTCCAGCGCGATGACGGCATCGAATTCGCGCGCATACGTCATCGCCCGTCGCAGCACCTGGCTGTCATAGAGCCCGTGCCGGCCATTGGTAAAGGCGACGGCGCCGGCTTCCTGCAGCATCCCAAACTCTGTCATCTCGACGCCGTTCAAGCCCTTGGTCAGCGCCGCCGCCGGATAGACGCTGACGACGGCATGGTCCCGCGCCTGCTTCTTGACGTATTCGACCAAAGCGATGTCGTCGATCACCGGATCGGTGTCCGGCATGATGATGAACGAGGTGATGCCACCGGCAGCTGCCGCCCGGCTGGCCGAGGCGATGGTCTCGCGGTGCTCGCCGCCGGGCTCGCCGGCAAACACGCGGGCGTCTACCAGACCGGGGGTGGCAACCAGGCGCGCGCAGTCACGCACGGTGGCGCCGTCAGGCGTGCCCTGGTTCAGCGCATCCGGCCCGGCGGCGAGAATGCGGCCGTCGGCACCGACGATGATCGTGCCGACGGCGTCGATCCCGCGCGAGGGATCGACAATGCGGGCGTTTTTCAGGACCAGCGGGGCGTTCATGCGCGCGGCCCCTGGTTTTCCGAGACCAGCAGGGTTTCCATCACCGCCATGCGCACCGCGACCCCCATTTCCACCTGTTGTTCGATGACGCTCTGCGGACCGTCGGCGACCTCCGAGGCGATCTCGACGCCGCGGTTCATCGGCCCCGGATGCATCACCAGCGCGTCTTCCCTGGCGGCTTTAAGCTTTTCGGCATCGAGCCCGTAATAATGAAAATATTCGCGCACCGAAGGCACGAAGGCGCCGGACATGCGTTCGCGCTGCAGCCGCAGCATCATCACGACGTCGGCGCCCTTCAGCCCGTCCAGCATGTTGTGAAAAACCTCGACGCTCATGTCGGCGATGCCGGAGGGTAAAAGGGTGGCGGGAGCGACGACCCGCACCCGGGCACCCATGGCGTTGAGCAGGATGATGTTGGAGCGGGCGACGCGCGAATGCAGCACGTCGCCGCAGATCGCCACGGTGATACCCGACAGCCGGCCCTTGGCACGGCGAATCGTCAGCGCGTCGAGCAGCGCCTGGGTTGGATGCTCGTGCTGGCCGTCGCCGGCATTCACCACGGCGCAGGCGACCTTCTGGGCCAGAAGCGCCGCCGCACCCGCCGAGGAATGGCGCACCACCAGCACGTCCGGGCGCATGGCGTTCAGCGTCATCGCCGTGTCGATCAGGGTCTCGCCCTTCTTGACCGAGGAATTGCCGACCGACATGTTCATGACATCGGCGCCGAGCCGCTTGCCGGCCAGCTCGAAGGAGGCCTGGGTGCGGGTGGAGGCTTCGAAGAACAGGTTGATCTGGGTGAGGCCGCGCAGCGTCGTGGTCTTCTTCTCGCGCTGGCGGCTGATTTTCACCGCCTCGTCGGCTTTGTCGAGAAGATAGGTGATATCGGCGGCGGTCAGGCCTTTGATGCCGATGAGATGCCGGTGGGGAAAGAAGACCATGGGACCGTCCTCGAAATGCGTCTGGCGCTCTATAGAGAGTGCCCGCCGCAGGGGCAAGCATATGCTATGTGGATTGGCCGGTGTTCCCCATGTTAAAAGCCGCGAATTCCACTAAAAGATCGATATGACCCAAACGACTCGGATGGAAGAAAAGCTCGCCGAACTGAACCAGCCAAAACCCTGGGCGGGCATCAATGCCTATCGCAGCGATCCACTCCTCGTCGATCTTTCGTCTGGCCTGCACCGCAGCGCCAAGGAAGAATTCGATACGATCGGCCGCTATGTCACCAGCCACGAGGCGCAGGAGCTTGCGCGCATGGCCAACCAGAGCCCGCCGCAGTTGCGCACCCATGGCGTGCGCGGCGAGAGGCTGGACCTGGTCGAATTCCATCCCGCATGGCACGCGCTGATGCGCCGCTCGATGTCGTACGGCCTGCATTCCTCTATCTGGGAAAACCTGCCCGACACGCGCGGCAGCGCGCACAAGGCCCGCGCGGTACGATTCTATCTCACCGCCCAGCTCGAATGCGGCCATCTCTGCCCGCTGACCATGACCAGCGCCTCGGTCGCCGCGCTGTCTGCCACCCCGCCGGTGCATCGGGAATGGGCGCCGAAAATCCTGTCGCGCAAATATGATTCGTCCAACAAGCCGGCAATGCAGAAGACAGCGATCACGCTCGGCATGGGGATGACCGAAAAGCAGGGTGGTACCGATGTGCGCGCCAACACGACGACCGGCACCCGGGTCGGCGATGGCATCTACCGACTGGCCGGCCACAAATGGTTCATGTCGGCACCGATGAGCGATGGTTTCATCATGCTGGCCCAGACGCCGGAGGGCATGGGCTGTTTCCTGGTGCCGCGGCTGCTGGAGGACGGCTCGGCCAACGGCCTGGAATTCCAGCGCCTGAAGGACAAGATCGGCAACCGCTCCAACGCCTCGTCGGAGGTCGAGTTTTCCCAGGCGCTCGGCTATCTGCTGGGTGGTCCAGGTGAGGGCATCCGAACGATCCTCGACATGGTGACGCTGACCCGGCTCGACTGCGCGCTCGCCTCGGCGGGCATCATGCGCGCCTCGATGGCAGAAGCCGTCCACCATGTGCGCGGCCGTAATGTCTTCGGCAAGAAGCTGGTCGACCAGCCGATCATGGCCCGGGTGCTGGCCGACATGGCGCTCGACGTCGCCGGTGCCACGGCGCTGACGTTCCGTCTGGCCGACGCCTTCGACCGGGGGCGCGAAAGCGCTGAGGACGCGGCCTATGCGCGGGTGATGACGCCCGTAGTCAAATACTGGGTCTGCAAGATCGCCCCTTCGCTGATCTACGAGGCGATGGAATGCATCGGCGGCGGCGGTTATATCGAGGAACGACCGATCGCCCGCCACTTCCGCGAGGCGCCGGTCAACGCCATCTGGGAAGGCTCCGGCAATGTCATGGCGCTAGACCTGCTGCGCGTGCTGGCGCGCGGCCGCGATTTGTTCGAGACGGTATTCGCTGAGCTGGAACGCGATCTGGGGCCGTCCGGCAAGAAGACTGTAGAAGTGCTCCGCGCCGCAACCGCGCTGTGCGAACGCGACGAGGGGGCAGCGAGGCTTCTGATCGAGCAGCTGGCGCTCGCCGCCGCCGCCGCCCAGCTCTACAAGCTCGGTGCCGGCAAGATTGCCGATGCCTTCCTCGAATCGCGGCTGGCCGGAGGCTGGCGCCATACCTATGGCGTCCTCGACGCCCGTTTCGACGCCCGTTACGTCATCGACCTTTTGTATCCACCGGCAACTTGAAGGTGGCAAGGCTGCGTCCGGTCGAACCGAAGGACGCCGACAGTCTCTACGTCATGTCCCTGGCGACCGGCGATAGCGGCGGCGACGCTTCATGATCCGCCATCCCGCCCGTGCGCCTCAGGCCATCGTCGCGGCCTATCCATCGCATATCCACAGGAACCTGCTGCCGCGCCTGCAGGGCAGGGGTGTGGGAACGGGCTTGCTGGCGATGTGGATCGGCAGCGCGCACGAGCACGGGGTCAACGGCATTCGTCTTGGCGCCAATGCCGGCAATCACACAGCGCTGCGTTTCTGGGCCGGGCGCGGTTTTTGCCGCCTGCCGGTGCCAGCCTCGCGCACCCTCTGGTTCGTGCGCTCCCCCTGACGCGTTATCCACAACCCGCGTTAACCTTAACAAGGGCTTTCCGTTGCACACCTTTCGTTAACCGTACATTTTGCCCAGGAAATGACGGGACAGGCAGAGCGATGGGAACCAGTACGGCACGTATGGCGTTGCTTTTCGTAGCCGCTGCATTTTTTTCGGTTCTGGCGATGGATATCGCTGTCCCCGCACTGGTGTTGAGCGCCATGGCATTGTCGAACGTTTTGGTCTCGTCGGCCGCTCCCAGCCGGCATTGGAAGGATCAAGCCGCATGAAGTGGTTTCTGATATTGTGGGCCTTTCCGATCCTGCTGCTGGGAAGCTGGTATGGTCTTTCCTACAACGACATGAGCTTCGGTTATTTCATGCTGACCCGCGAGGCGAACGAACTCGTTTTCCAGATCTATGGCAATGTGCTGGGAATTGCTCCGGAAACTATACCGCCTCTGGTGGCGCGCGCCATCGTCGTCGACAGCTGCGCGGTATTCGCGATCATGGCTTTTCGCCGCCGCCGGCAGATCGCCGCCTGGTGGAGTGCCCGTCAGTCGTCGACGGACGGATCGAAGGAGGGCAGTGCTGTACCTTTCGCCAGTGCCGACAGCCTGTCCAACGCCCCCTGAAGAATGAAGCTGGCCGCCGCCGAATCGATCCGCTCTGCCCGCTTGGCCCGTGACACATCCATTTCCAAGAGCGCCCGCGTGGCCGCCACCGTCGACAGCCGCTCGTCCCAGAAGACGAAGGGGATATCGGTCTTTTCCGACATCGCCCTTACGAAGGCGCGGGTCGCCTGAACGCGTGGACCGGACGAGCCATCCATGTTCACCGGTAGCCCTATGACGAAGGCCGCCGCCTTTTCCTTGGCGGCAAACGCCAGCAGCACCTCGGCGTCCTTGCCGAATTTCACCCGCTTGATCACGGTGCGCGGCGAGGCGAACCGGCGTCCGAGATCCGACATCGACAGCCCGATGGTCTTGGTGCCGAGATCCAGCCCCGCAACCGCCTGGCCCGGCTGGAGAGTCTCGGCCAGTTCTTCGATAGTCAGTGTTGCCATAGGGAATGAAAGCTCTTCGACAGGTTGCCGCGGTCGGCGGATTCAGTTTTGCTTCAACGCTTTTGCAATTCGCCATTTTGGCAACATCGATTCGGCGAGAATGCGAAGGACCAAGACCTCGTCTTCAACGGGAAGATAGTAGATCACATGGGACGCGCCGGCTGTCTTGCCAGAAGCAAGTCGCAAAGGAAAGGAGCGGATCTCTGCACCATACTCGTCATGCGCTTTAGAAGAAGCACGTAGAGGGTTTTCGCAAAGTAGTTCCAACCCATGATCAATGACCGCCGCATATTTTGAAACTTGTTGAGCTCCAAAAAGCTTTTTGGTATCCGAAAGGATATTAGCGACGTCACGGTCGGCTGAGGGGGTAAGGCGGGCCTTCAATCCTCGTCGGTTCCCCTCAGGACGGCCTGAGCAATGTCACGCACGCTGCGGCTGGAATAGACGCCTGCGCGGGCCTCCGCCAAGCCGACGGCGATCTCATGAGAGACAACACGCTGCTTTTCGGCATCTTGCAGACGTTCGCTCATCATTGCCCGCAACGCTTCGTCCAGCACGTCGCTGACCGAGTCGTATTCGCCACTCGAAATTTCCGCCTCAATGAAACTCTCGATGTCGGGAGACAATGTTACTTTGATGACAGTCATCGCGATGGTCCTTCAAGCTTCCCGAAAAGATTATCATCCCAACGGCGAATTGCAAAAAAACAAGCTGGAATATCCTTCCGCTTTCCTATTTTTCTGCAAGCGATCCCCTCATTCCTAGAACGATTGGAGCTCCCATGAAACTTACTTGGCTCGGCCATTCCGCCTTCCGCATCGAGACCGCCAAAGCGAAGATCCTCGTCGATCCCTTCTTCACCCACAATCCCGGCTTTGCCGGGCTTGATCTCAAGGAAGCGTCGAGCGGTGTCACCCATATCCTGCTCACCCACGGCCATGGCGACCATGTCGGCGATACCATTGCCATTGCCAAGGAAACCGGGGCGACTGTGCTCGCCAATGCCGATCTGGCCGCATGGCTCGGTTCCAAGGGCGTCGAGAAGATCGAAATGGGCAATACCGGCGGTACCATCGGCTTTGACGGCTTTACCGCCACCTTCACCAACGCGCTGCATTCCTCGGCCCAGATCGACGAAAACGGCGTCTCGCATTCGCTCGGCAGCGCCAACGGCCTGATGCTGCATTTCGACGACGAGGCGTCGATCCTGCATATGGGCGACACCGACATCTTCGGCGACATGGCCCTGATCAACGAGCTGCACCAACCGGATATCGGCCTGGTGCCGATTGGCGACCGTTTCACCATGGGCGGTGCCGTGGCAGCACTTGCCTGCCAGCGTTTCTTCAACTTCAAGACGGCGCTGCCCTGCCACTACGGCTCGTTCGGCATCATCGACCAGACGCCGGAAAAATTCGTCGCCGGCATGGACGGCTCTAAGACCAGTGTCGAGACGCCGAAGCCGGGTGTCGCCCTGTCGCTCTGACAAATCCCCGTTGCGCGCAGGGGCGGCGGCCATTATAGCGAGGGAAGGAAACGACCTGGAGACTACCGATGTCCGTTGATCTTGCCACCGTCAAACGCGTCGCGCATCTCGCCCGCATCGCTCTCAACGAGGGCGATGCCGAGCGGATGATGGGCGAACTCAACGGCATCCTCGGTTTCGTCGAGCAGCTGTCCGAGGTCGATGTCACCGGCGTGGAGCCGATGACATCGGTCACGCCGATGGCGATGAAGAAGCGCATCGATACCGTGACCGACGGCAGCAAGGCCGACGACATCGTCGCCAACGCTCCGGAAACCGACCGAAACTTCTTCCTGGTGCCGAAGGTCGTCGAGTGATCGGCTGAGCGCAGCCGATCCCGACCGAGTGGCCGCGCACCGCGCGGCAACAGAAGCCAATTCTTCCAGAGTGAAACCGATATCATGAGCGACCTGACCAGCCTGACCATTGCCGAAGCCCGCAAGAAGCTTCTCGCCCGGGAAATCACCGCCGTCGAGCTGACCGGAGCCTATGTAGCCGCCATCGAGACCGCCAATGATGCGCTGAACGCCTATGTGACGGTAACGCCGGAAAAGGCGCTGGACATGGCCAGGGCTTCCGACGTCCGTATCGCCGACGGCAAGGCTGGTGCGCTCGAAGGCATCCCGCTCGGGATCAAGGACCTGTTCGCCACCCGGGACATCCATACCCAGGCCTGCTCGGACATCCTCAACCGCTTCAAGCCGAAATACGAATCGACCGTGACCCAGAACCTCTGGGACGACGGCGCCGTCATGCTCGGCAAGCTCAACATGGACGAGTTCGCCATGGGCTCGTCGAACGAGACCTCGCACTACGGTCCTGTCGTCAACCCGTGGAAGGCAACTGGCTCCAACCAGCAGCTGGTGCCCGGCGGCTCGTCGGGCGGCTCTGCCGCAGCCGTTGCCGCACGGCTGTGTGCCGGCGCAACCGCCACCGACACCGGCGGCTCGATCCGCCAGCCGGCGGCGTTTACCGGCACGGTTGGTATCAAGCCCACCTATGGCCGCTGCTCGCGCTGGGGCGTGGTCGCCTTTGCCTCGTCGCTCGACCAGGCCGGCCCGATCGCCCGCGACGTCCGCGATGCCGCCATCATGCTGCGCTCGATGGCCAGCGTCGATGCCAAGGACACCACCTCGGTGGATTTGCCGGTGCCAAACTACGAGGCAGCCCTTGGCCAGTCGCTGAAGGGCATGAAGATCGGCATTCCCAAGGAGTATCGCGTCGACGGCATGCCGGGCGAGATTGAGACCCTGTGGCAGCAGGGCATCGCCTGGCTGAAGGACGCTGGTGCGGAGATCGTCGACATCTCGCTGCCGCATACCAAATACGCGCTGCCGGCCTATTACATCGTCGCGCCTGCCGAAGCCTCCTCGAACCTCGCGCGCTATGACGGCGTGCGCTACGGCCTGCGCGTCGACGGCAAGGATATCGCCGACATGTACGAAAAGACCCGTGCCCAGGGGTTTGGCACCGAGGTCAAGCGCCGCATCATGATCGGCACCTATGTGCTCTCCGCCGGCTACTACGACGCCTACTACCTGCAGGCGCAAAAAGTCCGCACCCTGATCAAGCGCGATTTCGAACTGGCCTTCCATGCCGGCGTCGACGCCATCCTGACGCCGGCAACGCCATCGTCCGCCTTCGGCATCGCCGACGAGGACCTGGCTTCCGATCCGGTCAAGATGTACCTCAACGACATTTTTACCGTGACCGTCAACATGGCCGGTCTTCCCGGCATGTCCGTCCCCGCAGGCCTGGACGCCAAGGGCCTGCCGCTCGGCCTGCAGCTGATCGGCAAGCCGTTCGAGGAAGAAACGCTGTTCAAGACCGCCCATGTGATAGAACAGGCCGCGGGCAAGTTTTCGCCGGGGAAGTGGTGGTAACGCATCGACAGCGACTGGTTTACTTTGGTGACGGCGGATATCTTCGGCGGTGGTGAATGATCGTTAGGATTTGCAAATCCGCAGCCGATGCCACCCGGTAAGCGACGGTATAGGGAAGCCCTACGACGACGAGTTTTCGTGTGTCATTTACATGCCCAGCGCGCTCAAGCAGAGGAAAATTAGCCAGGGTTTCGGTCGCTGCCGCCGGAAACATTTTGGAGTTGTCCTTGGTATCCAGAAGCGCTTTTCGTATCTTGACTTCTTTCCATGCCAAATACTGTGCGTGCTCTATCGATGACGGCAGACCCGCCGGGGCATCCGAATCTGGCTGTTTTTCTGGCTCCTGCATCGGTGCAATCTAGCCTAGGACGATAGCTGATCGAGTCTCAAGCGGATCATGCGTTTCAGGTGGCTTGATAGATTGCAGCCCGCGGGGCAGCGTTGGCGAGGAGGGCAGGGCCAGGATTACTCATGGCTGCGCCATTCCGTTTCTACGCCTCTGGAAAATTCCGCTTCCCAATGCTCTACTCACGCCAACAAGCGGGGATGCGGATGATCACGATACGCAATGCACGGCTCGACGAAGCGACCTTGCTGGCGGAGATCGGTGTGCGCGCCTGGGAAAAGGCCATGGCTCCGGTCGGCGAGACCGGGTCCATGGCGGACAATGCCCGCCGCGCGTTCCTCAATTTCACCAATTCCGGCTTCCTGACGATCTCGGTGATCGAGCTGAACGGAGCGACCGCCGGATGGGCGGCGCGCGAGGATCTTGACGAGGTCATTTCCGATCTCTGGATCGATCCGGCCTATCAGGGCAAGGGCCTCGGCACCGCGTTGCTGGCCGAGATCGAGGCGGAAATCGTTCACCAGGGATTTGTAAAGGCCAGCATGCAGACCCATGCCCGCAATACCGAAACCGTCTCTTTCTTTGAAAAGCATGGCTATGCCGTCCACTGGCTGACGACGGCCTACAACCCCAAACTCGACCGCGACGTCCAGTCCGTCGGCCTGTCGAAGCAATTGGTGGAGGTGGCGCCCGCCGTCTACGGCCAGGAATTCTAGGCGATCACCGCACGGATGGCGTTGATCAGACGCCGTGTCTGATCCGGCGCAACAAGCACCGTGCAGATCACCAGCAGCGTGATGCCATGCAGCACAGCAATGGCGTTCAGGCGCGAGGCAAACGGTTGCTTGCGCGTCTTGTGCCGCAGCAGTTTGCGCGCGGCCAGCGCGCCGGGACTTCCGGCAAACAGGGCTGAGAGCAGCAGCGTGTTTTCGGACACCCGCCAAGCGCCCTTGCGGGCGGCATTCTTGTCCCGCCAGAAGACGGCGAAGACGAAGATATTGTAGACGAACAGGATCGCAAGCAGGACGAGAATGTGGCTGGAGGTCATGTTTCGATCCTAGCTGCGACCGCTTAAGCAATCGTCATCGCTGCGGCCTGTCGCGGGCCGCGCCCAGTGCAACAAGCCTTGCGCCACCACGGCATTTGTTCTACCCACGGATCTGAAAAACCATGACGACAAGAGCATCAAAATGACCCTAGTTGACGTCCGCACGCCCGATCCGAAGCGCTTCATTCCCGGTGCCACCGGCGGTTGGGAAGTGATCATCGGCCTCGAAGTCCATGCCCAGGTCACCAGCCAGTCAAAACTGTTTTCCGGCGCCTCGACCACGTTCGGCAACGCTCCGAATTCCAACGTCTCGCTGGTCGATGCCGCCATGCCCGGCATGCTGCCGGTGATCAACGAGGAATGCGTGGCTCAGGCCGTGCGCACCGGTCTCGGCCTGAAGGCGCAGATCAACAACCGCTCGATCTTCGACCGCAAGAACTATTTCTACCCCGACCTGCCGCAGGGCTACCAGATCTCCCAGTTCAAGGACCCGATCGTCGGCGAGGGCAAGATCGTCATCTCGCTCGGCCCCGACCGCCAGGGCCAGTTCGAGGATATCGAGATCGGCATCGAGCGGCTGCATCTGGAGCAGGACGCCGGCAAGTCGATGCACGACCAGCATCCGACCATGTCCTATGTCGACCTCAACCGCTCCGGCGTGGCGCTGATGGAGATCGTCTCCAAGCCCGACATGCGCTCGTCCGACGAAGCCAAGGCCTATGTCACCAAGCTGCGCTCGATCGTCCGCTATCTCGGCACCTGCGACGGCAATATGGACGAGGGCTCCATGCGCGCGGACGTCAATGTTTCGGTGCGCAAGCCGGGTGCTGAATTCGGTACCCGCTGCGAGATCAAGAACGTCAACTCGATCCGCTTCATCGGCCAGGCGATCGAATACGAAGCCCGCCGCCAGATCGCCATCCTTGAAGACGGCGGTTCGATCGAGCAGGAAACCCGCCTGTTCGATCCGGGCAAGGGCGAGACCCGCTCGATGCGCTCCAAGGAGGACGCGCATGACTACCGCTATTTCCCCGATCCCGACCTGCTGCCGCTGGAGTTCGACGACGCCTATGTCGAGAGCCTGAAAAAAGGCCTGCCGGAACTGCCCGACGACAAGAAGGCCCGTTTCGTCGCCGAGCTCGGCCTGTCGGTCTACGACGCCTCGGTGTTGGTCTCGGAAAAGGCGATCGCCGATTTCTACGAGGCGGTATCGGCTGGCCGCGACGGCAAGATTGCCGCCAACTGGGTGATCAACGACCTGTTGGGCGCCTTGAACAAAGCCGGCAAAGGCATTGAAGAGACTCCGGTTTCGCCCGCCCAGCTGGGGGCCATTCTGGACATGATCAAGTCGGAAGTCATCTCCGGCAAGATCGCCAAGGATCTGTTCGAGATCGTTTGGCAAGAGGGTGGTGATCCGGCCGAGCTTGTCGAAAGTCGCGGCATGAAGCAGGTGACAGACACCGGCGCCATCGAGGCAGCCGTTGATGCCATCATCGCCGCCAACCCCGACCAGGTCGCCAAGGCGATCGCCAAACCGTCGCTGGCTGGCTGGTTCGTCGGCCAGGTGATGAAGTCGACGGGTGGCAAGGCCAATCCGCAGACGGTGCAGGCGCTGGTCAAGGCCAAGTTGGGCCTCGAAGACTGATGCCCGTGTTTTTCGTCCGCACCGCCGGCACGCGCGATCTGGAGCCTGTACGCGCGCTGCTGGGCGAAAGCTTCCATGCGACCTACGATCCGCTCTATGGCCCGGATAAGGTGACGGCGCTGCTCGCCGCTTGGCATTCCCCGGCGGCTCTGAAGGCGCGGCTGGAAAAGAAAGGGTCGGAGTTTCTGGTCGCCGATGATGGCAAGACGCTCGGCGGCATGGGCTACGCGGCGATGTCGGAGACGATGACCAAGACCGCCGTATTGCACCAGCTGTATGTCCGCCCCGACCTGCAGCGAGCCGGCATTGGCCGCGATATTTTCGCCGAGCTCGAGACCTGTTTTCCGGACGCCGAGATCATGCGGCTGGAAGTCGAGCCGCGCAATGCCGCAGCGATTGCCTTTTACACAGGCCTCGGCTTCGTGGAGGTTGATCGCACCAAAAGTTGCGGCGGAACCGACACCGGCCTTGATGCCATCATCATGGAAAAGACGCTGCCGGCCCTTTGAGGGGCGAGGGCGACGATGCCTTGCGCATGTGCAAGCGCGTCGTGCTGACTTCCCCTGAAAAGGATTTTTCGATGTATCCTTCCACAATAGCGATCCGCGAGGCGATTGAGGCCGACATCCCGGCCATCGTCGCGATGCTGGCCTCAGACACCATCGGCGGCCATGGCGACAGCACCGATGCAGCGGCACTACCTTCCTATCTCGCCGCCTTCCGCACCATCGCCGCTTCGACCAACGAGACGCTGTATGTCGCGACCATCGCTGACGCGGCCGGCGTGCAGGGCGAGGTCGTCGCCACCTTCCAGACCCTGGTGACGACGACGCTGCTCGGCCGCGGTTCGGCAGCGATGGTCATCGAGGCCGTCCATACCCGCGCGGACTGCCGCGGCCAGGGGATCGGCGCGCAGATGATCCGCTTCTGCATCGCCAAGGCCGAGGCGGACGGCCTGCGGCTGGTACAGCTGACCTCCAACGCCGGGCGCAAGGATGCCCACCGTTTCTATGAAAAGCTGGGCTTCAAGCAGAGCCATCTCGGCTTCAAGATGCGGTTGAATTGACTGCGCGATTGCCGCGAAACACTGGACAACCGGCGCCCGAGGCGGCATAAGCGGACGACGGGATTTTCGAGCAGCCTTGCCATTCTCGGGCCAGGCCCCAAGGAAAACACATGAAGAATTTCATTCTGCAGCTCTTCACCTGGTGGAACGGGCAGACGCTCGGCACCCGCTTCTTCACCTGGCGCTTCGGCAAGCGCGTCGGCGAGGACGAATTCGGCAACATCTACTACGAAGGCGGCAAGACCACCTTCGGCCTTGACCGTCGCTGGGTGGTTTATGCGGGCTATGCCGACCCCTCGACGATCCCATCGGGTTGGCACGGCTGGATGCACCATCGCACGGCGGTGCCGCCAAGCAGGGAAGAGTACATGCCGCGTGAATGGGAAAAGGCGCACCGTCCGAACCTCACCGGTTCGGCGCTTGCCTATCGGCCGCCGGGTTCGCTCGCCGTTCCCGGCGAGCGCCCCAAGGTCACCGGCGACTACGATGCCTGGACGCCTGGAAACTAACTCCGGATTTGGCCACATTTGAAGTTTAGGCGCTCTGATTGCGCGCGTCTGCGGACGCATGACGCGCTTGGCATCGGCGCTGGAGACGGGCAGACATGAATGTATTCGGGCAGGGTGGGATAAGGCTTAAGGCGCGCATGGTCGGCGCGCTGGCCGCCACTGGTTTCGCCGTTCTGCCGCTGCAATCGGCTATGGCCGAGCGCATCGCCAATCCGGTCGCGGTGTTTGCCGGCATCGACAAGATCACCGGCCGTATCACCTCGTTCGACGTCTATGTCGACGAGACCGTCCAGTTCGGCGCCCTGCAGGTGACGCCGAAAGTCTGCTATTCGCGCGACGAAACCGAAGTCCAGAAAATCGATTCCTTCGTCGAGGTCGACGAGATTACCCTCGACCGCAAGATTCGCCGGATCTTTTCCGGCTGGATGTTCGCTGCGAGCCCGGGCCTGAACGCCGTCGAGCACCCGATCTATGACGTCTGGCTGACCAATTGCAAGGCATCCTCGGACGTTCCGGCGCCAGCCAAGACCAACTGAACATCGCTGAATTGAGGACATTGGGCGGACCGCGTGCGCGGGCGCTATCGTCGCTTGACTTTGCCGCCTGAAAGGAACATTAAGGGAACATGCGGAGTAAAAGCCATGTCCCTTGCTGAAAAGTTCATCGTCCTTCCTTTCAAGAAGAACCGCGGCAACATCGTGCCGGGCGAGATGCGCCAGGCGTCGAACGCGGCGTCGGCGGAAAAGATCGCCACCGCCATGGCCGACCGCCATATCGGGGTTGCCGCCTATTCGATCCAGGTGGACGAGGAATCCGGCGACATGACCAGCCCCAAACTGCTGATCCAGTTCGGCGAGACCGCCGACCTTAACGCCGCCTGATTTTAAGCGGGGCCCGTTCTGCGTCAGAAGGCGATCGTTGGCACGGCTACCGCGACTTCGAGAAGCGCGGCGTAGTCGGCCTTGGGGATGTCGATGACACCAAAGTTTTTCAGGTGGTCGGTCGAGAATTGCGTGTCGAGCAGGGTAAAGCCGCGCTCGCGCAGCCGCTCGACCAGATAGACCAGGCAGATTTTTGAGGCGTTGGTGCGGCGGGAAAACATGCTCTCGCCGAAGAAGGCGGAGCCGAGGCTGACTCCGTAGAGCCCGCCCACCAGTTCTTCACCCTCCCAGGCTTCTACCGAATGGGCATGTCCGGCGCTGTAGAGGGCGCTGTAGAGCTTCTTGATGGTCGTGTTGATCCAGGTGCTCGGACGGTCATCCGCAGCCTCTGCGCACTTCGCCACGACCGCATCGAAGGCGGTGTCAAAGCGGATGTCGAAGGGTTTTGCCCGGATAGCCTTGGCCAGGCTGCGCGAAACGTGGAACCCGTCGAGCGGCAGGATGCCGCGGATCTCCGGCTCGACCCAGAACAGCTCCGGGTCATCAGCCGAGTCGGCCATCGGAAACATGCCGATGGAGTAGGCGCGCAACAGCATCTCGGGTGAGATGTCGATGGGTCTGTTGCGCCGCCCGGCCATGCGCCTGTCAGTCGGTCTTCTCTGCCAGGTAATTTTCCAGCCAGTGGATATCATAGTCGCCATTGGCGATATCGGGGTTGGAAATCAGATCCTGGAACAGAGGCAGGGTGGTCTTGATGCCATCGATGACGAATTCGTCGAGCACGCGCCGCAGACGCATCATGCATTCGACGCGGGTCCGGCCGTGGACGATCAGCTTGCCGATCAAGCTGTCGTAGTAGGGCGGGATCTTGTAACCCTGATAGACGCCGGAATCGACCCGCACGCCGAGGCCGCCGGGAGCATGGAAGTGGGTGATGGTGCCGGGCGAGGGCACGAAGGTGCGCGGATCCTCGGCATTGATGCGGCATTCGATGGCATGGCCGGAGAACACCACCTCGTCCTGGGTGACGGAAAGACCGCCGCCCGACGCGATGCGGATCTGCTCATGCACCAGGTCGATACCGGTGATCGCTTCGGTGATCGGGTGCTCGACCTGCAGACGGGTGTTCATCTCGATAAAGAAGAACTCGCCGTTTTCATAAAGGAACTCGATGGTGCCGGCGCCGCGGTATTTCAGCGTCTTCATCGCGTCGGCGCAGACCTTGCCGATCGCCATGCGCTGCTCGACGTTGAGGGCCGGAGAATTGGCTTCCTCCCAGACCTTCTGGTGGCGGCGCTGCAGCGAGCAGTCGCGTTCGCCGAGGTGGATGGCATCGCCCTCACCGTCGCCTAGCACCTGCACCTCGATATGGCGCGGCTTGCCGAGGTACTTTTCCATGTAGACAGCGTCATTGCCGAAGGCGGCGAGCGCCTCGGAACGGGCGGTGGACACCGCTTCCTCGACTTCCGATTCGCTGTTGGCGATCTTCATGCCGCGGCCGCCGCCGCCGGCGGTCGCCTTGATCAGCACCGGGAAACCGATGGTGCGGGCGATCTCGATGGCATTTTCCGGCTTGACCTCGCCGGCCGATCCGGGAACCACCGGAATGCCGAGCGATTTGGCGGTTTCCTTGGCGGTGATCTTGTCGCCCATGATGCGGATATGATCGGCGGTCGGCCCGATGAAGGTAATGCCGTGGGCGTCGAGGATATCGGCGAACTTGGCGTTTTCCGACAGGAAGCCGTAGCCGGGATGCACGGCGTCGGCGCCGGTGATCTCGCAGGCGGCAACGATCTGGTGGATGTTGAGATAGCTGTCGCGCGAGGCCGGTGGGCCGATGCACACGCTTTCGTCGGCCAGCCGCACATGCATGGCGTCGGCGTCGGCCGTCGAGTGCACGGCGACGGTGGCGATGCCGAGTTCCTTGCAGGCGCGCAGGACGCGAAGGGCGATTTCGCCGCGATTGGCGATGAGGATCTTGGAGATCATGGGCATTACTCGATGATGACCATGGCTTCGCCGTATTCGACCGGGTGACCGTCGCCGACGAGGATCTCGACGACCTTGCCGGATTTTGGCGCCGGGATCTGGTTCATCGTCTTCATCGCTTCGATGATCAACAGGGTCTGGCCTTCCTTGACGGTGGCACCGATCTCGATGAAGTCGCGGGCGCCGGGGGCAGGGGCCATGTAGACGGTGCCGACCATCGGGGCGCTGACGGTGTTGGCCGGATCGCGGACGGCAACGGCTGCCACCGGTGCAGCAGCCGCGACGGCGGCAACAGCGGCCGGTGCAGGCGCCGTGGCATAGACCGGCGCGACGGGCGTGCCGATGCGGGAGACCCGGATGCGCATGTCGTTCTGCTCGACTTCGATCTCGGTCAGATCGGTCTCGTTGAGAATGTTCGCCAGATCACGGATCAGGGCCTGATCAATTCCCGTTTTTTTGTCACTCATGGAAAGGGGTCCTATATTCTTGCTATTGCGTGCTGTTCTTAAAAGCGTGCGGGGCGGGGCGCATCAACGCGGCTGACTCATTGCCCTGCCGCCGTCGCGATCACGGATGGGTGGCGGAATTCTTGCGTGGCATGGATCGTGGATACGGGACCGCCGCCGAAAGGCACGCGCTCAAGGCTGTTCTGCCAATCGCGTCCGCTACGGGCCGCCTTACGACCGCCGAAACCGCCGAGCGCGCGTTTTCCAGAAGCATGCAGGTTGGGGCCGTTCAAAACGAATATCGCCTTATTCATTTTCCGTTCCGTCAGAATTCGACCGCCTCCTATAGACTGCCCGGCCCGCAAGGGGAAGCCCTTTGCCGCTTGCGTCCAAAAGCGCATCGGCCCCGCCATGGAGGCAGGGCCGATCATCATAGGCGAGATTGTGGAAAGACGGCGATCAGCAGGTAGCCTTGCCACAACTGCGGACATTGGCAACCTTCTGCTCGATCGCTTCCTCGCCGATGGCGCCGAACACGGCTTCGTTGCCGACGATATAGGAGGGCGTACCGGTGATGCCGAGGCTGGTAGCCAGCGCATAGGCTTCCTGCACCGAGGCGTCGTTCGGGCTTTTGGCCATCATCGCCCGGATGTCGGCTTCACCGACGCCGAGAGAGGTGGCGACTTCGATGGCGCTGTCCTCGGAAGCGCGGCCCTTGGCGCCCAGCAGCGCACGGTGGAAGTCGCCGTATTTCTCCGGCGCGATCTTGCGGAAGGCGTCGGACACCTTGTGGGCGGCCAGCGACTCGGGCCCAAGGATCGGGAATTCCTTCAGCACGAAGCGGACGTTCTTGTCCTTCGCGAGGATCGCATCCATGTCGGAGAGCGCGTGCTTGCAGTAGCCGCAGTTGTAATCGTAGAACTCGACGATGGTGACGTCACCCTTGGGATTGCCGAGCGTCATGTCGTATTGCGACGAAAACAGCGCGTCCTTGTTCTCATCGACGGCGGTCGTGGCCTTCGCAAGCCGTGCGGCCTGCTGCTTCTTTTCCAAGGCGTCCTGCACGTCGAGCATGATTTCCGGATTGGCGATCAGGTATTCCTTTATGTAGGCGCCGATTTCCGCCTTCTGGCTGTCGTCCAGCGCAAAGGCCGGCAGCGTCAGCGTAGCCGACAGCGCCACGAAGGCGGCAGCGAGATATTTCAGTTTCAGGGCCATGGATTTCCTCTTTTGCCCGCTCAAGGGCATGCCGTCGAATGTGCGAACCGACGCCGGGTCACGTCGCGTGCACGCAGTATAATGATCTCTCTGGCGCAGCGGTATGGGAAATTTTGACCGCGCCCCGCTATTACCGGGATTGTGATGACCGAATTAATGCGGCAAATGTCGGGCCGCATCCCAATGAAGAGAAGAGAAGCCCGTGGTCCTGTTGTCCAAGCGTAGCGTTGTCGAGCCCTTTCATGCCATGGACATCCTCGCCCAGGCTACGCTTCGCCGCCAGGCGGGCCACCCGGTAATCTCGATGGCGGTCGGCCAGCCGGTCAACCCGGCGCCGCGGGCAGCCCTGGAAGCCGCCCGGGCGGCGTTGCTGCACGGGCGCCTCGGCTACACCGATGCGCTGGGCATGGTCGAACTGCGCGAGGGGCTTGCCGACTATTACCGGCGCCGCCATAGTGTGGAAGTTGACCCACGACGGATCGGCGTCACCACGGGTTCGTCGGCCGGCTTCAACCTGGCTTTCCTGGCGCTGTTCGACGCCGGCGATGCGGTCGCCATCGCCCGCCCGGGCTATCCCGCCTACCGCAACATCCTGAAGGCGCTGGGGCTGAAGGTGGTGGAGGTGCCGGTTAACGCCGAGACCCAGTTTACCCTGACACCGCAAAGCCTGGAAGCGGCCCAGGATCGCGAAGGCGTGCGCCTGAAAGGCGTTCTGCTGGCCAGCCCCGCCAATCCGACCGGAACGGTGACCGGGCGCGCGCAACTCAGGCAGCTCTCCGACTATTGCAACGGCCACGGCATAACCCTGATCTCCGACGAGATCTATCATGGGCTGACTTATGCGGGCGATGAGGCAAGCGCGCTCGAAGTCGGCGACCAGGCGGTGATCATCAACTCGTTCTCGAAATATTACTGCATGACCGGCTGGCGGATCGGCTGGATGGTGCTGCCGGAGGACATGGTGCGGCCGATCGAGTGCCTGGCCCAGAGCCTGTATATCTCGGCACCGGAGCTGTCGCAGATCGCCGCCACCGCCGCGCTGACCGCCGATGCCGAACTGGAGGTCTACAAGGAAGGCTACCGCGCCAACCGCGATTTCCTTCAGGTCCGTCTGCCGCAACTCGGCCTGCCGCTGCTGTCGCCGATGGACGGCGCCTTCTACGCCTATGTCGACGTAGGCCGCTTTACCAATGACAGCATGGATTTCGCCCGCCGACTGTTGGCCGACACCAATGTCGCCACCACTCCGGGCATGGATTTCGACCCGGTCGACGGCCACCGGGCGCTCAGGCTTTCCTATGCCGGCAGCATGGCCGACATGGTCGAGGCAACCCGCCGCATCGAAGGATGGATCCGCTAATGTAGCAGCCATGACAGAGGCTTGCGGCAGCTTGCGGAATCGGTTTGTGTAGGATTTGATTCGATATGGCAGCCACCTGAACAATGTTCCGGGTGGCTGGGATGGACCCAGGAGGCTGGCATGCGCTTGACGGACTGGCAGGGTGGAGCGCCGGAAATGGTGACGGAGCGGACGCGGATGCGGCTGCACGTGGCCGGCGATCTGGACGCCAGTGCCCGCATATGGGCGAACGGCGATGTGGTGCGCTATATCGGCGGCAAAACCTCCACCCGTTCGGAATCCTGGTCGCGGCTGCTGCGCTATGTAGGTCACTGGCATGCCCTCGGTTTCGGCTACTGGGCGGTCGAGGACCGGCGGACCGGCACGTATCTCGGCGAGGTCGGCTTTGCCGATTTCAAGCGCGATATCGCGCCCGGCTTCGACGGGGTGCCGGAGATCGGCTGGGTTCTTTCGCCGCATGCCCAGGGCAGGGGCATAGCCAGCGAGGCGGTGGCCGCCGCGGTCGGCTGGGGCGACCGGAACTTCAAGGTCGAAAAGACCATCTGCCTGTTCGATCGCAACCACGCCGCCTCGATCCGGGTCGCCGCCAAGAACGGCTATGTCGAACCGCCGGCCCTGCTTTATCCCGACCTGCCGATGCTGCTTATGGAGCGGCGCTTGCCCGCCCGAAATCCGCTGAAGATGTGATCGCAACACACAAAAAATGGCCGGGCGCATTGCCCGGCCATTTTTGAATCTAGGTTAGCGCTGGCTCTCTCAGAAGAAGCCGCGCTTCTGCCACCAGCCGCCCTTCTTGGGCTTTGGCGGTTCGCCGTTGTCGCTTTCGGCGCCGCGGGCCGAGGTCACCACCGGCTCGGACGCCGTGACGTTCGATTCGCGGTTGGCGCGCAGCGGCTTTTCCGATTCGGCGGCTTCCGGCGCGGGGGCGGCAGCTGCCGGTTCCGCGGCGACGGCGACCGGGGCCACCACTTGCGGCACGGTTTCGACAACCGGGGCGTCGGTGGCGACGTCGTTATCGGCCACGGCCTCGACGATTTCCACCGGGACTTCCACCGCATTCTCGATCAGCGGCGTTTCGACCGGTTCGACCGGCACCTCGACCTTGGCCTTGCGGCTGCGGCGGGGTTTTGGCGCAACGGCATTGCTGACCTTTTCGATGGCCGCCTGTGCGGGTGCTTCCTGGGCGTCGGCTGCCTCGGCGATGTCCTCGATCAGTTCCGCTTCGGTCTCGCCTTCTCCGGCACCAGCTTCGTTCTCGGCGGCGTTTTCCTCGTCGGTGCGGTTGCGGCGGCCACCGCGCTTGCCGCGGCGGCGGCGCTTGCGCTTCTGGCTGTCATCGGAATTGGCGTCGTCTCCGGCGTCGGAAGTGTCTGCCGAAGCATCGCCTTCATCACCTTCTTCGCCGTCCTCGTCCGTATCTTCGTCGCCGCCGACGTCAGCGGAGGTCTCGCCGCCCGGCTGGCCGTTCTTGTTGCGCCTGCGGCGACGACGCTTGCGCTTGCGTCCGGCCTGGTCGTCGCTGCTGGCGGCGGTCGCTTCGCTCGTCCTTGCGGCGGAAGCAGCCACCGGCGCGTCGGCGGTGTCGATGGCGTCTTCTTCTTCGTCCTCTTCGACCTCGTAGACGATATCGTCATCCGGATCGGCTTCGGGCACGAACTGCATCAGGGTTTCGATCTTCACCGGGTTTTCAACCGGCTCGCCTCGGTCGATGGCAAGATGCTGGGCGCCGATGGTCGGATCGGAGTCGATGGTGATCGCAACGCCGAAGCGGTTCTCGTAGTCGACGATCGTCGCGCGCTTCTGGTTGAGCAGGTAGAGCGCCGTATCCGGCGGGGTGCGCACGGTGATGTCGTGGGTGGTCGCCTTCAACAGGTATTCCTCGATGCCGCGCAGCACGTGCAGGGCGATGGAGGACTGCGAGCGCACCAGGCCGGTACCCGCGCAATGCGGGCAGACCTGGGTGGTGCTTTCCAGCACGGAAGCGCGGATACGCTGGCGCGACATTTCCAGGAGGCCGAAATGCGAGATGCGGCCGACCTGGATGCGGGCGCGGTCGTTCTTCAGGCAATCCTTCAACCGCTTCTCGACGGCGCGGTTGTTGCGCTTTTCTTCCATGTCGATGAAGTCGATGACGATCAGGCCGGCGAGGTCGCGCAGGCGCAACTGGCGGGCCACCTCTTCGGCTGCTTCCAGATTGGTCTGGAGCGCCGTGTCCTCGATCGAGTATTCGCGGGTCGAGCGACCCGAGTTGACGTCGACGGCAACCAGCGCTTCGGTCTGATTGATGATGATGTAGCCGCCGGACTTCAGCGTCACCTGTGGCTGCAGCATGCGGTCGAGCTGGGCTTCTATGCCCGAGCGCGAGAAGATGGGATGTATGTCGCGATAGGGCTGAACCACCTTGGCATGGCTCGGCATCAGCATCTTCATGAAGTCTTTCGCTTCGCGATAGCCTTCCTCGCCGGCAACGACGATCTCGCTGATGTCCTTGTTGTAGAGGTCGCGGATCGAGCGCTTGATCAGCGAGCCTTCTTCATACACCAAGCACGGCGCCATCGAGGAGAGCGTCAGGGTGCGTACGTTCTCCCACAGGCGCATCAGGTATTCGAAGTCGCGCTTGACCTCGACCTTGGTCCGGTTGGCACCGGCGGTGCGCAGGATGACGCCCATGCCTTGCGGCACTTCGAGGCCGCGGGCGATTTCCTTCAGGCGCTTGCGGTCCTGCGGGCTGACGATTTTGCGGGAAATGCCGCCGCCACGGGCGGTATTGGGCATCAGCACCGAATAACGGCCGGCAAGCGACAGATAGGTAGTCAGCGCTGCACCCTTGTTGCCGCGTTCCTCCTTGGCAACCTGCACCAGCAGGATCTGCCGGCGCTTGATGACTTCCTGGATGCGGTACTGCTTGCGCGGGCGGCGCACGACGCGATCGGGAACTTCTTCCATCGCGTCTTCGGCGCCAACCGATTCGATTTCTTCCTTCTCGGTGTCGTCGATTTCGTCGATATCGCCGCTGTCGTCATCGTCACGTCCGCGACGACCGCCGGCCTCTTCGGAAATTTCGTCGGCATCGACCATGGCGGCGATCGTGCCGCCATTGCCTTCATCGCCCTCGGCGTCGGTCGCGGCAGCATCGCTGTCGACAACGTCACCGGCCTTCTTGCGCGGCTTGCGAACCCGGCGTGGCTTGGCTTTGGGTTCGGCGGCAACTTCTTCGACAGCCTCGACGCCGGCGGCTTCGATCTCGATCGCAGCCGTTTCTTCCAAGGCCGGAGCCTCTGCTGCAACGGCGGGGGCCTCGTCTGCTGCTGCAGCCGTCTCCGTCTCGGCCGCGTTTTCCTCGACGGCCTGTTCGATGGCGGCCGACGGAGCGCTCATGACCGGTTGCGGCTGGCGGGAACGGTCGGGGGCGGGTTCGTCACGATCGCGATCGCGCTCGTCTTCGCGGCGCTGGTCTTCGGCCTCGGCCTGCTGAAGCGCCTGGCGGTCGGCCAGCGGAATCTGGTAGTAGTCGGGGTGGATTTCGGCAAACGCCAGGAAGCCGTGGCGATTGCCGCCGTAGTCGACGAAGGCTGCCTGTAGCGACGGCTCTACGCGCGTCACCTTCGCCAGATAGATATTGCCGCGGATCTGTTTCTTGTGCTGGGATTCGAAGTCGAATTCTTCGATCCTGCTACCGCGTACGACAACGACACGCGTCTCTTCCTCGTGAGACGCGTCGATTAGCATTTTGTCTGCCATGTAAGCTGTGCTCCTCGGCGCAACCGCGAAGAGTCGATGCCGTCCGCTGCGTAAGCGAACGGGGGAATTCTTGCGGACAATGCGCCGGATAAATATGTGCCCGATTGGCGGGGTGACGGCGCAGCCGTAAGACAGCGTTCGGGATTTTGAAATCCCCAAATCTGCCGACGTTAGACGAAATCTGCTGCAACGACATCAAAGACCAAGCGAGAACGACAATGCCATAGGCCTGTTTGGGGCCCGATGAATGCTCGATAGAGCGGTGGATGGTTACCCATCCGGTACTGTTACCGGCCGGTGCCGGTATTCGGATCCAGTTTCAGGAGAAAAGTGCAGTGACGGCGGATGAATACCCGGAATAAGTGGCGCCAAGTCCAAATCGGTTGGCAGCCCGCACCGGTGATTCTATCCCGTTCACACCTTTTTCCCTCGAAGGCGTTGTAGGTATTCTCTGTAACAATAGCAAGGGAAAACCCAATTATGCCATAATACTAGGACATTGGCTGGTGCGTCCGGCCTCCGTGCGAGCGCGGCGTTTGCCCATCGATTCGGCCGAAATTCGCGGCGGGAATTGCATCCGGGCGATCGGTTGGCATCGAAAACCCGGCGTTTTGTGAAATTAATGCGACGAACTGCCAAGAGTTAAGCAATTATTTATCGGGGTCGGATTCTGTTTTTGCCCACAGTTATTTTTTGGAGAGAGCGTTTGGACGCTGTCAGCACACGCGACAATGGTGCCTCGCGCCGTCCGGTGCGGCTGGCGGTCTTGGGGTTGATGGTCTTGTCGTCCTTGCTTCCAGTCGGCGCGCGGGCAGCAGGTGCTGAAGCTGAGGCGCCGATGCTCGCGTTTGCCGCCCGTATTGCCGGCGATCGGGCTCGCACGCGCATCGTCATAGATTTCGACCGCAAGCCCAGCGTCACGGTCCACTACATGTCCAACCCGGATCGCATCGTCCTCGACCTGCCGGCAGCTGTTTTCGGCTTCGATGCGGCAGATCTTAGTGCCCGCGGCCTGTTCAAGGACATCCGCTACGGCTCCATGGATGCAGAAAGCGCCCGCATCGTGCTTACGGCCGAGCGCCCCGCCAGACTGGTGACCAGCGAAGTCCAGCCCAATGCGGACGGCAAGGGCTTTCGGCTGGTTCTCGACGCCGAGATGGTCAGCGAGGCGGCGTTCAGGGCGCTAGCGGACGGCAAGGACTGGGTACAGCCAGCGGCTGCCCAGCTTGGGCGCGGTGACCGCATAATGACCGGGTCCGCTGCATCGGACCATAAATACATCATCGCCATCGACGCCGGCCACGGCGGCATTGACGCCGGTGCGACGGCGATCACCAGCAAGGTCCCGGAAAAAGACATTACGCTGAGTTTTGCCCGAAAGCTTGCGGAACGGCTTTCGCGTGAAGACGGCATCGAGGCCTTTCTGGTGCGAGACAAGGACCAATTTCTGTCGCTGTCGGAACGGGTGGTGATCGCCCGCCAGCATCATGCCGACCTCCTGATATCGCTGCACGCGGACACGCTGCGACAGGCCGGCATCCGCGGTGCGACGGTCTACACCATTTCCGATACCGCTTCCGACCATATGGCGGCCGACCTCGCCGAGCGCGAAAACCTTTCCGATGCGGTCGCCGGTGTCAAAGCGGATGCCGAGCCCGCCGAAGTCAGCGATATCCTGCTCGACCTGACCCGTCGCGAGACGCTGGCCTTCTCGGTGGCGCTTGCCAAATCGGTGGTCTCTTCGCTTGAGGGCCAGGTGACCCTGATCAACAATCCGCACCGCTTCGCCGGCTTCCGGGTGCTACAGGCGCATGACGTTCCGTCGATCCTTTTGGAACTCGGCTTCCTGTCGAACAAGGATGATGAG
>Ga0247738_10000138_pt1 | contig 32850 bp, 33 predicted proteins | sample UWRJL013104B2_FD_180936 | JGI IMG/M metagenome (GOLD analysis project Ga0247738, IMG submission 180936) | Plant litter microbial communities from Arlington Agricultural Research Station in Wisconsin, United States - UWRJ-L013-104B-2 | ecosystem: Environmental > Terrestrial > Plant litter >...
TGTATTTGGCTTCCTCGGAGCTTTCGTCATAGAGCGCTATAACCGTCGCACGGAATGCCTTGTTCCAAGGGTCGTTATGGACAGCCTTAGGATGGAACATCAGCGTCAATTTCTGGATGGCGATTTCGACTTGGCGGAGATTTGAGATGCACCCGTCGATCTTGCCCTTGAGGTTGTTGGTACGAGTGAGGTGTCCTAGCGTGTGGTCACCTGCCTGTAGTTTTATCCGCGTCTCATCCTGATTAGCCTGCATCTCTGCGGTCATGTCCATGATCGAAGCAAGCGCGACAGCCGCGTCTAGCGCGTGACTGCGCCCTTCATCCTCATCCACATTATCAGGAAGATAAGTGTGATTGAGAAGTTGAAAGGCTGCACCGAGTGTCTTCTGGATGAACGCTTCCTCGACGCCATAAGAAATGTCTATGCGCTGCACCACGCGAGGAATATCGGGGTTCGTCCGGTCAGGGTCGATTCTGTCGGCCATCTCACAAGACACGACCCCACGTTGCGCCAGCATGTAGAGACGGTCACCAATCGACTTAAGGCCAACGATATTGCCGTTCTCAGGCGCGATCGACACCACACCCGCACCGTCACGCATTCGGTCGATCGGCCGGTTACCACGCGGCTTTCTTTCAAAACGATGCTTCATGCCCACCATGATAACGGTTCCCGACATGCCCGGCTAGAGAGTCGCAAAGAATGGAATGAGTCGCCGTGGAGGTCCTGTTGGCATTAGCGAGCATGGCATCCGATCGCAGGCAAACCGTCTTACCGTTCTCCCGTTCGCCATTTGGTCGTGTCACGACAGTCAGCTTTAGGGTACCAACCGCCAGGGCCGGACGGCGGACCTCCCATCCACTGCGTGATTCCCGCGCCCCTCAATTCGTCATTCCCGCGAAGGCGGGAATCCATCTGGCGAGTCATCGCGTGCGCGCCAACCCCGGAGCTGGATTCCCGCCTTCGCGGGAATGACGAAAGTGGCGTCGTGTCCGGACAGTCCGCTATCAGGATAAGCCGCCAGTATAACAAACTGCACGAATGATGAAGGGGCGGAGGTTTGAAGCTCAGGTCTTGCTTGAGCGCCGCGAGCACTGCCCCCTTCCCAGCCGCCCCTGCCGCATCATACCGTCATCGCGCGAGTTTCTCCGCGCGGCTGCGCCATGACTCGGCGAGGGCCGGGATGCGCGCCAGCTCTGCCACGCCCGCAGGATCGCGCCGGAAGCCGCGCCCGCGATCAGCAGATCGGACATGCGCGCGACGCTCCACTCGGGATGCGGTCGCTCGACCAGTGTCATGAGGTCGCCTGCCTGCGCCTCGCCTTCGCGGATGACGCGCAGATAGAGGCCGGTGCGCCCGGTAAAAGCTGCCGCGTAAGGCAGGTGCGATTTTTGGTCTGGTGACACCTGCGGATTTTGCGCTGTGTTTAGACCTCCTAAACCCACGTTGAATAGGATTGGGTGTCAAATAGCGTCCAGAGTGGGGAAGAATGAACAATCAGCTGATTGCGTGGGGTTCAACCGTGGTATCGCTCACGATCATCGGCGTTCTGTTCTGGCTTGTCAGCCTGCGGCTGCCGAAACCCGAAGGGAAAAACGAGAACCTTCGCAATTTTCACTGCGCGCATCCGCCGTCGTTGATCAACAAGGAATTCAGGTTCGAGGGCTTCTACCCGGTGTTTTCGGCCCTGATCACGAAGCCGCTCATCGCCTACGGCATCATGGTATTGCTATCCGTCGGTAGGGATCACCTGCCCTATCAGATCTTCGCAGGCTATGTCGGCGGCCTTCCACTGCTCGTCCAGATCCTTTTCGGCCTTCTGGTCATCGACGTTTCGGTCTGGATCCGGCACGGCTTCGTTCACAAGTATTTCTGGTCGTTCCACGCCGTCCATCACAGCGCCAAAGAACTGAGCTGGATGACGACCCACCGTCTTCACCCGCTCGACAATTTCGTCATGAGCCTGATAAATTTCACCGTGCTGTATATGATCGGCTTCTCCGCCGAGGGCATGGTGGCAGCGATGATCATCAAGGACTTCAACAATTACTTCGTGCACAGCAACATTGTTTTGGATTACCCGAAACCGTTGAAGTACATCTTGGTCAGCCCGAACATGCATCGCTGGCATCATGCGCTTGAACCGGAAGCCCATAACAAAAATTTCTGCGTGGTCTTTGCGTTTATCGACTACGTCTTGGGAACCTACTACGTGCCGGACAATGCTCTTCCGAAGGGATATGGCAGCAATCAGACCGAGCTGGACGACATCGAACGCAAGACGATCCTGAGCGAACTGTGGATCCCGTTCAAACTGAAGCGTCCGGCGATGGCCCGTCCCCCGGTCACTTCGGTAACCCTTGAGGATAGCAAAACCGGAATTGGCGCGAGCTAGGCCGCGTTGACAAAGTGGATGCCCCATTGGTCTGATTTCTGATTCAGAGCTTCTCTTTGTGGGCCTAGCAATTGCTCGGGATGATCTGACTGACGAGGAATGGGATGTGATCGCGGGGCTGCTGCCGTCGGACGGAGGCCGTAAATCGCGGCCTGTTCATGACAACCGGCATTTGGGCAATAGCCACTGCAGGAAGCGGTGCGGGAAAGGTCCGCTAACAACCATGATCGGGCATCAACGCGCGAGCTTCTCCGCGCGGCTGCGCCATGACTCGGCAAGGGCCGGGATGCGCACCAGCTCGGCCACGCCCGCCGGATCGCGCCGGAAGCCGCCCGCGATGAGCAGATCGAACATGCGCGCGACGCTCCACTCGGGATGCGGCCGCTCGACCAGTGTCATGGGGTCGCCCGCCTGCGCCTCGCCCTCGCGGATGACGCGCAGATAGAGGCCGGTGCGCCCGGTCTGCACGGCGCGGGCCAGCACCTCATCATTGCCGAAGCGATAGTTGAGCTTGGCGCAAGGCTGGCGGCCCTGGCAGATTTCAAGCAGCGAGGAGCCGAGGGTGAAGCGATCGCCCAGGAACAACATGCCCTCGATCGCGCCCATGGTGGCGAGATTTTCGCCGAATGCGCCGGGCTGATCCAGCAGCGGATGCTTGCCCAGCGGCATCCGCCACCAGTGATAATGTTCCTGCGGGAAGAGATGGACCGCCTTGTCATGCCCGCCATGCACGGTGGGATCGGCCACCGCGTCGCCCTCCAGCCCCAGCCAAGTGATGCGGACCGGGCCTGAAACGGGCGTCTTGCCCATTGCGCTCAGCACGCCGGGCGCGATGAAAGCGGGTTTGCCGGTGAGCAGCGCATCGAGCGTGAGGACGAGATCGGTCATGGCCGAATTTATGGCATGGCGCGCGCTGCATGGCTACCGGCGGCGCCACATGCGCCGGAAAATGCGGCCTGCTCTGGCGTGCGCAGTGCAGGGTGGAAGATTACCGGCTTTGCGCATGGCCGATCCCGTCGCTATAGGCCGCTAATGCCAGCCAGTGACCTTCGTATCGCGCTTTTCAGCGGCAACTATAACTATGTTCGCGACGGCGCCAATCAGGCGCTCAATCGACTAATGGGCTCCACGCTCAACGCAGGCGCCGCCGTGCGCGTCTATTCGCCGACAGTCGAGAAGCCTGCCTTCCACCCGACCGGCGATCTTGTCTCGGTGCCAAGCTGGCGGATGCCGGGCGGGCGCGGCGAATATCGGCTGGCCAAGGGGCTGACGAGCGAAGTCGAGGCGGACCTGAAGGCCTTCGCGCCCAATATCGTGCATGTCTCCGCGCCGGACATTCTCGGCCATAAGGCGGTGCGCTGGGCGCGGGAGAACGGGATTCCGGCCATTGCCTCGCACCACACCCGGTTCGAGACCTATCCGCGCTATTATGGCCTCGGCTTTACCGAGCCGCTGCTGATCGGGCTGCAGAAGCGCTTCTACAACCGGTTCGATCAGGTGATGGTGCCGAGCGCCAGCGTGGGCGCGCTGCTCGCGCAATGGGGCGTGACGGCGCCTGTGGGCACATGGGCGCGCGGCATTAATCGCGTGCGGTTCAATCCCAATCGGCGCGACAATGCGTGGCGGCGCTCGCTCGGCATTGGCGACGATGAGGTCGCGGTGGGCTTTCTGGGCCGGCTGGTGCTGGAAAAAGGGCTGGACGTCTTCGCGGAGGTCGTGACGGCGCTCAAGCGGCGCGGCGTGGCGCATCGCGTGCTGGTGATCGGCGAAGGTCCGGCGCGCGAATGGTTCGCCCAGCGCGTGCCCGAGGCCGTGTTTGCCGGGTTTCAGGCTGGCGACGATCTTGGCCGGGCAGTGGCGGGGATGGACATTTTCTTCATGCCCTCGGTCACGGAGAGCTTCGGCAATGTGACCTGCGAGGCGATGGCGGCGGGCGTGCCGGTTGTTGCCGCGCGCGCGACCGGCAATGTCGATCTGGTGGTGGACGGGGTGACCGGCTTCCTCGTCGATCCGGCGGACATTGGCGGCTATGCGGACGCGATCGCGCGCCTGATCGAGCAACCGGACCTGCGTAAGGCGGCAGGCGAGGCTGGCCATCAGCGCGTGCAGGGCTATGATTGGGAAAAGGTCAATGGCGTGATGATCGCGGCCTATGAAGACCTGCTGGCGAGAGGGCAGACATCATGAGCACGATAGGACGGCGCATCGTCACCGGGCATGACGCGCAGGGCAAATCGATCATCCTCTCGGACGGCGTGCCGCCGCAGGACAACCCGATGACCGGCAATGGCGCGGACTTCATCGAGATCTGGAACACGGCGGAGACTGTGCCGGTGCTGACGCCTGCGCCGGACAGCGAACCGGCGCTGCGCGACTTCACCATGATGCCCGCGACTGGCCATCTCATCCGCATCATCGACGTGTATCCCGCCAGCGAAGGCGGCAGCGCGACGCCGATGCACCGCACGCAGACGCTCGACTATGCCGTGGTGATCGAAGGCGAGATCACGCTGATCCTCGACGACAGCGAAGCTGCGCTCGGGCCGGGATCGGTGATCGTGCAGCGCGGCACCGACCATGCATGGGAAAACCGCACGGACAAGCGCGCGCGCATGGCCTTCTTCCACATCGCGGCGGAATTCGGACCGGAACTGCGCGCGGTCCTGCCGGAGACGCTCGAGCTGATGCGCTAGATCTGGCGTGTCAGGGGGCAAGGGCGGAATCCCGGCCGCCCTCCCCTCATTGCCACGCACCGACTATTTCCAGTGGATGGTGAGTGGCGCTTCCTTGAAGGCGAACCGGTCGAGATGGCGCTGGACGGCGCCCTTGATCGCTTCCAGCTGATCATGGCAGCTCGCCTCGATGCGGACTTCCAGATCGACCACGCCTGCGATCAGGTGGACCAGCGCGTCCTCGGGCCAATCTGCGCCGCGCGCATCGCGGGGGAAGCGGATCGTGCCGCGCTCGGGCGTGAACTCGACCTTGAAGCTATGCTCCCAGTGCTTGCACAATTGCTGGAGATAGCGGCTTGCCTTGGCGGTGGCGGCATGGCCGGTCGCCTGCGTTGCCTGTAGGGTGGCCGGGGTTTGTAGGGTGGACTCGTCCATGGCTTCCTCTATTTGCGAATAGTTCTCAATATCAGATAGACTGGGCGGCGGCGGTGTCAAGCCGTGCCGCCGCCTCAGCATTTCGAGGCGACCCAATCAGAGGCGCTCGATCTTGCGTGCCGCTTCGTCGAGAATGGCGGCAATCTCATGGGGCAACTCGCCCTGATCGTCACTCGCGCCCATGCGGCCGTGAATGGCGGTCTTGATGTTCTGCATTGCCCGGCGCACGGGGCCACGCCCGGCCTGCTGGCGCATAGCACCAACGCCGTTGAGGCGCGTCATCAACGCCTCGACCTCTTCCTCGCGCTCGGCGAGATGATCGCGGCCGGCCTGGGTGATTTCGAACACCTTGCGGGCGCCGGGGCTGTCCTGCTCCACGATCAGTTCCATGTCGGCCAACATCGTGAGCGTCGGATAGACGATGCCGGGGCTGGGCGCATAAGCGCCGCCGGTCATTTCCTCGACTGCGCGAATGAGGTCATAGCCGTGGCGCGGGCCATCCTCGATGAGCTTGAGCAGGACGAGGCGCAGCTCGCCGCCGTCGAACATGCGGCCGCCGCCCTTGCCGCCGGGGCCGCCACGCATGGCGCCCTTGAGCGCTTCATTGACGAAGCCGCTGATCGCTTCGCCGAAATCGTCCCAGCCGCCCCGGCCACCGGGACCGCCGCGCCCACCCGGGCCGCCGCGACCACCACCGCCGCCATGCCTGCGACCGCCGCCGCCGCCGCCGCCGCCGAAGTTGAGCCGGATATTCTCCCAACCGGGAAAGCCTTCAAAGCCCTGACAGTCTTTTGATCCATGTGTCATTTCGATAATTCCTATATTGTTTGCGAGAGGCATCTCGATGGGTCTGCGACTCGTTACGATGGGTCTAAGATATATCTTGAGCTATCTCGATACAAGACGGGGATGAAAGAATCTCGTAACTGCTTATATTGGCGCCATGTCCGACCTGTTCGGCGGCCTCTCAGCCGCATCCCGATCCGATGATCCCCCGCGCGATGCGCCGCTTGCCGACAAGCTGCGCCCGCGCACGCTCGACGAAGTGGTCGGGCAGGATCATCTCACCGGCCCCGAAGGCACGATCGCGCGGATGGTCGCGGCGGGGCGGCTATCGTCGATGATCCTGTGGGGACCGCCCGGCACCGGCAAGACCACCCTCGCCCGGCTGCTGGCGCAGTCCGTGGACATGCGCTTTGCCGCGATCAGCGCGGTTTTCTCCGGCGTTGCGGACCTCAAGGCAGCTTTCGCCGCCGCCAAGGATGCCGCCCGCGCGGGTCAGCGGACCTTGTTGTTCGTGGATGAGATCCACCGCTTCAACCGTGCGCAGCAGGATGGCTTCCTGCCCTATGTGGAGGACGGCACCGTCACGCTCGTGGGCGCGACGACGGAAAATCCCAGCTTCGCGCTCAATGCCGCGCTTCTCTCCCGCGCGCAGGTGCTGATCCTGCGGCGGCTCGACGAGGCAGCGCTGGGCGAACTGATCGCGCGGGCCGAGGCGCTGGCGGAAAAGCCCCTGCCCCTCACCGAGGATGCACGCGCCGCGCTCATTGCGTCGGCGGACGGCGACGGGCGCTTCCTGCTCAATCAGGTCGAGACGCTTCAGGGCATCGCTATCGACGGGACGCTCGATCCGGCCGCGCTGGCCGCCCTGCTCCACCGCCGGATGCCGGTCTATGACAAGGACCGCGACGGCCATTACAACCTGATTTCCGCGCTCCACAAGGCGCTGCGCGGCTCCGATCCGCAGGCGGCGCTTTACTATATGGCGCGCATGCTGGTGGCAGGCGAAGAGCCGCTTTACGTGCTGCGGCGGCTGGTGCGCTTCGCCAGCGAAGATATTGGCCTCGCGGACCCGCAGGCGCTGGTCCAGTGCCTCGCCGCAAAGCAGGCCTATGAATTTCTGGGTTCTCCCGAGGGCGAAGTCTGCATTGCTCAGGCCTGCCTGTATCTGGCCACCGCACCCAAATCGAACGCGGCCTACAAGGCGCAAAAGGCCTCCTTTGCCAGCGCGAAGGAAACCGGATCGCTCATGCCCCCGCCCAATATCCTCAATGCGCCGACCAAGCTCATGAAGGAGATCGGATATGGCAAGGGCTATGCCTATGACCATGACACCGACGAGGGTTTTTCCGGCGACAATTACTGGCCGGAAGAGATGACGCCGCAGACTTTCTACGCGCCCGTGGACCGGGGCTTCGAGCGCAAGATTGCCGAGCGGCTGGCTTATTGGGACGATCTACGCGCGCAACGCAAGGAACGCTGAGTCCATAAATTTGCGGGCACAAGTTTGCTGGTGCCGCCATGAAACGTTCGGGTTATTGTCGACATTCCCGACGCCGGCCAAGAACCGCCGCGGCGAAGCTGCCAACCTCCATCAGCAAAGGATATGGGACATGCCTTTCATCACGACTGCGGACGGCACCGAGATTTTCTACAAGGACTGGGGCCCGAAGGATGCCCAGCCGATCGTCTTCCATCATGGCTGGCCACTGAGCGCCGATGACTGGGACAATCAGATGATGTTCTTCCTGGGCGAAGGCTTTCGCGTCATTGCCCATGACCGGCGCGGACACGGCCGCTCGACCCAGACCGACACCGGCAACGAGATGGACACCTATGCCGCAGACGTCGCGGCGCTGACCGATCATCTCGACCTCAAGGGCGCTGTGCATGTCGGCCATTCGACCGGCGGCGGCGAGGTCATCCACTATGTCGCGCGCGCCAAGCCGGGCCGCGTCGCCAAGGCCGTGCTGATCGGTGCGGTGCCGCCGATCATGGTCAAGTCGGACACCAATCCCGGCGGTCTGCCCATCGATGTGTTCGACGGCTTCCGCACCGGGCAGATCGCCAATCGTGCGCAACTCTTCCTCGATATCGCCTCCGGCCCGTTTTACGGCTTCAACCGCCCCGGCGCGGTGATCAGCGAAGGCACGATCCGCAACTGGTGGCGCCAGGGCATGATGGGCGGCACCAAGGCGCATTATGACTGCATCAAGGCCTTTTCCGAGACCGACTTCACCGAAGATCTCAAGAGCGTCGATGTGCCGGTCCACCTGATGCACGGCGAGGACGACCAGATCGTGCCCATTGCCGACTCCGCGCTGCTCGGCATCAAGCTGCTCAAACATGGCTCGATCAAGACCTATCCGGGCTTTCCGCACGGCATGGCCACGACGCATGCGGATATCATCAACCCGGACCTTCTGGCGTTTATCCGGTCGTAATGCGTCATGGGTCTGAGCTGGGACGAGGCAATTGCCTATGCGCAGACCCTGCCGGACGTGGTCATGTCCACGTCCTACGGCCAACCGGCAGTGAAGCTCGCGACCAATGGTCGCGGCTTCCTGTTCCGGGGGCATGAGAGCGATTGCTCCTTCTGTATCCAGATCGACCGGGACACGATCGAGATACTCAAGGAAACCGACCCGGAGACCTTCTTCCAGACGCCGCATTATGTTGGCTGGGACGCAGTGCTGGTCCGCTATGATTCGCCGGACTCCGAGCGGGTGCGCGAGATGATCGCGCGGGCGCGCGACTATGTGGCGACCAAGAAGCCGGCCAAGCCGCGAAAGAAGACGTGAGCGGGGCCAGCGATTATCGTTTCAGGCATTTTGTCGCGATTGACTGGTCGGGCGCGGTCGGGCCGCGGCAGAAGGGCATTGCGGTTGCAATGTGCGGACTGGGCCATGTCGCGCCGGTGCTGGTGCGGCCGGGCCATGTCTGGTCGCGGCAGGATGTGCTGGAGTGGCTGCTGGAGGATTTGCCGGCGGGCAGTCTCGTCGGGCTGGATTTGGGCCTGTCGCTGGCCTTTGCCGATGCTGGCGCGTTCTTCCCCGGCTGGGAGCGCTCGCCCGCCGATGCGCGCGCGCTCTGGGCGCTGGTGGAGGCGATCAGCGCGGACGATCCGCATCTATCGGCCAGCAGCTTCGTCGATCACCCGGACGCCGCGCATCATTTCCGGCGTCATGGCGGGCGCGAAGGCAGGCATTTCGGCGGCGGACGCGGGCGGCTGCGCGTCACCGAGCAGGCCCAGCGCGAACAAGGGCTCAATCCCTACAGCAATTTCAATCTGGTCGGCGCGGCGCAGGTCGGCAAATCGAGCCTGACCGGTATGCGCGTGCTGCACCGGCTGGACGGCCATATCCCGATCTGGCCGTTCGATCCGGCGCCGGGCAGCGACACGGGGTCGCTCGTCGTGGAAATCTATACCAGCCTTGCCGCGCGCGCGGCGGGCAAGCGCAAGGGCCAGAGCAAGATCGAGGGGCATGAGCTGGACGACCTGCTCGCCCGCTTCGGGAGCCAGCCGCACACCCCGCTGGCGCGCTATAGCGACCACCAGACCGACGCGCTACTCACCGCCGCCTGGCTGCGTCATGCCCATGGCGATCCGGCACTCTGGCTCCGCCTCTGGGCGCCGCGCGAACGCCTGCCCGATATTGCACGCACGGAAGGCTGGACCTTCGGGGTGGTTTGAGGCTATGCGCGCCTCGCCTGATGACAATTTGTCCGCGCCGATGCGCGCTGACGATCTCGGTAGGCCGGCTTAGCTCAGTTGGTAGAGCGCCAGTTTTGTAAACTGGATGTCGCGGGTTCGATTCCTGCAGCCGGCACCATATTTCTTGCGGTTTTCTGCCGTTTTCCTCGCTTTTTCGTCAGTGTACCACCGTTACACCTTGGTTCCGTATGCCTGAATAGTTGCGCGATGTTGACCTGGTTGATCGCCGCTCGCCAGCGAGACCAGGCGGACGGGCCGTCGCCCGAGCCGGTCGCTCAACGCCCTCAGCACGGTCGCAAACACTGCATGGTGGCATAGAGGGCTGCGAGCGAACGGCCGCTGGCTGCCTTAGTCAATACACACGACCAGCTTGCCCGTAACTCGGCCGGACTGGCTGACCTCCTGCGCCTCCTTCGCTCCAACCAGCGGGAAGGTTCGGTCGATGTGCACAATAAACGAGCCGGCCGAACACAACTCGGCCATCTCAACGAGCAGACGCGCTGGATCGACCGGCGGCCCGTGCGAGAATTTGGCGCCATATTCCTCGGCCGAGAAGTCGGCGACGGACAGGACGTGCGCAGGATCGCCGACGATCCGGATCAGGTCGGGGATGATCCCGGAACCGGCGACGTCAATCGCCGCATTGACGCCGTGCGGCGCCAACGCGCGCACGCGCTCCTCCATACCCGCCCCGTAGGTGGTCGGAACGGCGCCCAACTCGCGCAGATAATCGTGCTTGGTGGCACGCGCGGTACCGATCACGATGATGCCACGCAGACGGGCGAGCTGGACGATCGCCGACCCAACGCCCCCCGCGGCCCCGCTGACCAGCAGAGTCTGCCCCTCTGCCACGCCGACCTGATCGAGCGCCCGCGTAGCGGTGTCCGACACGACAGGCAGGCCGGCCGTAACCTCGAACGACAGTTTATCGGGCTTCTTGGCCCAATGGGTGAGGACTGCGTGCTGCGCGATCATGTCCTCGCCGAATCCGAACACCGCGTCGCCGATCGCGACGTCCATCACGCCCGGTCCGATCTCATCGACGATACCAGCGCCCTCCACGCCGAGCCCGGCCGGGAAATGCACGTCCTCGAATGCGCTATATTGGCCTTCGCGGCGCTTCCAGTCTGATGGGTTCACGCCCGCCGCACGAACCCGGATTCTCACTTCGCCGGGCCCCGCATGTGGTGCTTCGACTTCGACGATATGAAGCACGTCGGAGCCGCCATATGCGTTAAACCTGATTGCCTTCATCTTGCGCTCCAATTCTCTTGTGGCATCGATGGATGCCGACAAAACACCGCTAGCTCGAAGGCTATTGGCGACCTTTTGGAAGACGCTGGCCGAACCATGCCGAAAGCAAGGTTGACGTGTACTCGACCGACTGGAGGCGAGGCGTGCCCCTCGCGGTCGTTTTTCGCGATACCGCCAGCGTAAATCGGGAAGCTGGACGACGCAACGTCTTGCTGGCGGCGGCGTTCCGGGAATGGCTGGATTGGGGCGAAAAGCTGACGCGCCAGTTGGCCGTCCGGAACTTCGGCTATCCCAATTTGCGCTCCTGAAAGACTGCCCCAAGTGCGGTCGTTCGCTACTGCGGGCGTCAACTGGCCAAGTGCCAGGAAGTCCCCAGCGGACGGATCCGCGCCCACGGCAGGCCCTCACCGGCGCCGCTTCATCCAGCACGAAACAACTACCCAATCATCGAAGAAATCCGCCTGGCGAGCGACAGTATCAGATCAAGGCCGACAAGGATAAGGTGACATCAAATCTCAGCCTCCACTATTTACATCGCTATTCGCTTGCGGAGAATTACTTCCTGGTAGCTGCATTCGGCACGCTTGATTTTTTGACTGCGCTGACCCATGTATTATACGTGACTGACCTTTGTCCACCTGACGTGCGGGAGCCCCAGCGCATCATCACCGGCAATTAGCCGGACGCTCGCCGTGCCCGCGGCGACGTTCGGCAGCTGATGCTAATGGGAAGGCCACCCCCTGGAGACACCCCTCAATTGATTGGGTGCCCACGGCGAATTGGGCGGAGCGGCTTTGCGTGCGCCTCGCCTCGCAAACAAGGACATCTAAAATGGTAATTTCGTATGCCGGCGCTGGTCACGCAGCTCAGAGGCGCATGCGCGCTACCGCGCTTCTCGCGCAATATCCGGACTTGAGCAAGAAAGAGCTTGCGGCGCTGATCGGACATTTCCGGCAACTCACGCCGCAGCAGAAGTACCGGATGAGCGCCAACGAAAAAATCGCCCCGAAGCTGGCGGATTTCGATCGCGATCATGGCGGGAAGCGCGCGACGCCAACCTTTGCGCCGGTTTTCCTCCTCGCGCCCCCGCCGATCATAGCTGGCCTGATTCTGGTCTGGGTTCTCACCTAATTCGATCGGCACTTGAGGCCATGGCCCCGCACCGAAGACGCGGGGCCGCGTCAGGAATGTAAAGTTGACAGGAGATGACAATGCACACCCGCATTGCAGTTGCGACAGATTTTTCGCCTCGATCAGACAGGGCGCTGCGACGCGCCATTATCTCGGCCAAGCAGGCCGGCGCCACCTTGTCGCTCATGCATGTTGTCGAGGAGGACCAGCCGCAATATCTCATTGAGGCGCAGATGGATGCGGCGCGTTCGATGCTGGACGACATGGCGACCACGATCTTCCAACTGGATGATGTCGTCACCGAGGTCCACATGGCCGCGGGCGATGTTTATTCTGGAATCCTGCTGTTGGCAGAACAGATCAATCCCAGCGTGATCATCCTGGGGCCGCATCGACGGCAGTTGCGGGATGCTTTCACCGGGACGACAGTGGAACGGACCATCGCCCATAGCCGTTTCCCGGTGCTGATGGCTGCGGGCGTTCCTTCTGCGCCTTATGAGCGTGTCCTGATCGCTCTCGATATCGACGAATCCTCAAAGGAGACGGCACACGGCGCACGCGGAATGGCCATATTGGAACGAACGGAAATCATGGCGATGCATGCCTTTGATACGCCTGCGCGTGGCATGATGCACCGAGGCATGAGCGAACCTGATGCCGTTCGCCATTATCTGGCCACGGAAAAGCGGTGGGCGGACCAGCAGCTAATTGCGTTACTCGCAGAGCTGGAAATGCCCAGCGCGAGACGGATCCTTGCTCCTATAAACGGAACTGCGTCTCGCACTATTCTCGAAACGGCCCAAGAGGAAGACGCATCTCTCATCGTGGTTGGCACTTCCAAAAAAACTGGCCTGAAACGCTTCATCCTTGGAAGCGTGGCGGAAGATGTGCTTGGGGGAACGGATCGCGACGTGCTTGTCATCCCATGCAGATGAAAGGCACGCGCGCGACCCGAATGATCACGACGGCGCTTTAACGGGCCAGCGTTGCATCTGGGCGTTTGTGCTCAATTGGCAATGCTGGCACTTAAGGTGCAAGGCAGTTTGATGACACCGCGTACAGGCCCATGATGACAGACGACATGATTCTGATCGCGATCGTGGCCGTGCCTTTTCTCGGCAGTCTCATGGCGGGATTTCTTCCGGGCACGTCCCGCAATGCAGCCGCCATTCTCGCCGGAGCGGCGGCGTTGGTTGCGCTGTTGCTCACCGCCCTTTGTTATTCCGCCCTGTCACACGGCGCCGTGCTTCGGAGCGAAGCGAACTGGGTGCCGTCGTTGGGCCTTAACTTCATCCTGCGCCTGGACGGGCTGTCATGGCTATTCGCGCTGCTCATCCTGAGCATCGGGGCATTGGTCGTGCTTTACGCCCGCTACTATATGTCGTCTGCGGATCCGGTTCCTCGCTTCTTCTCGTTTCTGCTCGCCTTCATGGGGTCGATGCTGGGATTGGTTCTCTCGGGCAACCTCGTCCAGCTCGTCTTCTTCTGGGAGCTGACCAGCCTCTTTTCTTTCCTGCTCATCGGTTACTGGCATCACAATCGGACAGCGCGGGATTCCGCGCGCATGGCGCTGATCGTCACCGCCGCGGGCGGCTTTTGCCTGATGCTGGGCGTCCTTCTGCTGGGAAAGATTGTGGGCAGCTACGATCTGGACGTAGTTCTGGGCTCGGCTGAGCTGATCCAGTCCAGCGACCTGTATCTTCCCGCGCTCATCCTCATTCTTATCGGCGCCTTCACCAAGAGCGCGCAGTTCCCGTTCCATTTCTGGCTTCCCCACGCCATGGCGGCGCCGACCCCGGTCTCGGCTTATCTGCACTCTGCAACGCTGGTGAAGGCGGGAATTTTCGTCCTCATCCGCCTGTGGCCAGTCCTTGCGGGGACGGATGCGTGGTATTTCATCGTGTCGTCGGCGGGGCTCGCTTCTTTGCTGGTGGGGGCATGGGCAGCGATCTTCCAGCAGGATCTCAAGGGCCTGCTCGCCTATTCAACGATCAGCCATCTCGGCCTGATTACCCTGCTCCTTGGTCTTGGCAGCCCGCTGGCTGCGGTGGCGGCGATCTTCCACGCGGTGAACCACGCCACCTTCAAGGCGTCGTTGTTCATGGCAGCGGGCATTATCGATCATGAAACCGGGACCCGCGATCTCCGGCGATTGAGCGGCCTTTATCGGTTCATGCCAATCACGGCCACGCTTGCCATGGTCGCCGCCGGGGCGATGGCGGGCGTTCCGCTGCTCAACGGTTTCCTTTCCAAGGAAATGTTCCTGTCTGCATCGCTGGAACGACATAGCGGCACTGTCCTCGATCAAGCGCTGCCGATCCTTGCAACGCTCGCCAGCGTGTTTGCGGTCTTGTATTCGATCCGGTTCATCCACCAGACGTTCTTTGGACCCGCACCGGTGAATCTGGCTCGCGAGCCCGCCGAAGCGCCCGGCTGGATGCGGGCGCCGATCGAGATTCTCGTCATAGCATGCCTTCTGGTCGGCATTATCCCGGCAATGACCATTGGCCCCCTCCTCGCTATCGCCGTGCGATCGGTGCTTGGCGCGGAGGCTCCGGCATACAGCCTCGCGATATGGCACGGATTCAATGCGCCCCTGTTCATGAGCCTCACGGCGCTGATGGGGGGATCGCTGGCCTATCTCCTGTTCCGCGATGCGCTGAACCGGTCAGATGGTCCGCCGCTCCTTCGCCGGCTGAAGGGGCGGAGAATATTCGAAGCGTCTCTTGCCGCCATCGCCCTGGCCGCGCGCAAGCTCGAACGCCTCCTGGGGACGCGTCGGCTGCAACCCCAGCTTCGGCTCATCATCTCCGTAGCAATCGCCGCAGGTGCCGCCGCCTTCGTGGCATTGGGTTATACGGCCGGGACGGCGCAAAACACCGTCGTGGACCCTGGCTTCGCCGTGATCTGGGTCATCGGCGCCATCTGCGCACTCGGCGCAGCCTGGCAGGCGAAATATCATCGTCTCGCCGCGCTTATCCTGGCCGGCGGCGCGGGACTGGTGAGTTGCATCAGTTTCGTATGGCTTTCGGCGCCTGACCTGGCGCTGACACAGCTTCTGGTCGAAACAGTCACCACGGTTCTCCTGCTTCTCGGGCTTCGCTGGTTGCCGAAGCGGCGACTGGAGGTCTGGCCGACCGGACGAAAGCCCTCTGCCGTCACGGCACGCCGTGCATTCGATCTCCTGATCGCGGGCGCTGCGGGCGTCGGCATGATGCTCATCTCCTATGCGGTCATGACGCGGCCAATGGTCGATTCGATCTCCCGCTTCTTTGTCGAACGCGCCTATCAGGACGCGGGCGGAACCAATGTCGTCAATGTCATTCTCGTGGATTTCCGTGGGTTCGATACGCTTGGCGAAATAACCGTGCTCGCAGTTGTCGCGCTCACTGTCTTTTCCCTGCTGCGTCGCTTCCGGCCCGCCCCGGAAAGCCTCGGGTCACCGGACCAGCAGAAGCAGCAGGACGCCAACGACATCGCCAGTAGCAGCCGGGATGTGGGTGACACACTGGCGGACTATTTGCTGGTGCCCAGAGTCATCATGGAATGGCTTTTCCCGTTCATCATCGTGTTCGCCGTCTATCTGTGGATCCGCGGCCATGACCTGCCGGGCGGCGGGTTCGCTGCCGGGATAACGCTCTCAATAGCCCTCATCGTTCAATATATGGCTGCCGGGACACGCAGGGTCGAAGCCCGCCTGAGAGTCGAGCCAATACGCTGGATCGGCTATGGGTTGCTTTTGGCTCTGTTCGTCGGCTCAGGTGCCTGGATGTTCGGACGACCGTTCCTCACATCCTATTTCGACTATGTCGACCTGCCCCTGTTCGGTCAGGTTCCGCTGGCAAGCGCGCTGCTTTTCGACCTGGCAGTCTTCCTGCTCGTCGTTGGAGCAACCGCGCTCATCCTTATCGCAATAGCGCATCAGTCGATCCGGAAGCCTGCCCGGGTTCGTCCGGTCCCACCCGTCGATTTGGCAGAGAAGTGATGGAATTCATTTTAGCATGCGGCATCGGCATCCTGACGGCGTCCGGCGTTTGGCTCATTCTGCGCCCTCGCACCTTTCAGGTGATCGTCGGCCTGTCGCTCATGTCCTACGCGGTGAACCTGTTCATCTTTGCCATGGGCCGATTGCGCATTGACGCGCCGGTGATCGTCGGACGTGGTGCGACTGCGGATCCGGCCCGCTTCGCCGATCCTCTGCCGCAAGCCCTGGTCCTCACCGCTATCGTGATCTCGTTCGCGATGACGGCGCTCCTGCTCGTCGTGCTTCTCGCGTCGCGCGGTCTGACCGGGACCGACCATGTCGATGGGGAAGAGCCCTAGAAAATGACGACATGGACGGAGCATCTCATCATCATGCCGATCCTGCTGCCGCTGGCAGCTGGCGCGCTGATGCTTCTTTTCAGCGAGCGGCGCTACGCGTTGAAACGCGTCATCTCACTGGCAACGACGCTGGCGTTGATCGCTCTCGCGACGTGGCTGGTGCGGGATGCCGCCTCAGCGCCAGAGCCGCAAATCTACCTCCTTGGAAACTGGCCGGCTCCATTCGGCATCACCCTAGTTTCCGATCGCCTTTCGGCGGTGATGCTGCTCCTGGCCAATATCCTCGGTTTCGCGTCACTTACATATGCTTCGGCCGGCTGGGATCGGGCGGGACCGCGATTTCATGCACTCTTCATGCTGCAGCTGGTCGGCCTGAACGGCGCATTCCTCACGGGCGACCTGTTTAACCTGTTCGTGTTTTTCGAGGTATTGCTGGCGGCGTCCTACGGTCTGCTTCTCCACGGCGCGCGCCGTGAGCGCGTCTCGGCCGGGCTGCACTATATCTCAATCAACGTCGCAGCGTCGCTGCTGTTCCTGATCGGCGCCAGTCTGATCTACAGCGTGACCGGCACGCTTAATCTCGCAGATCTTGCGGTGCGCATTTCCGCAATCCTGCCTGAGAACCTGGCGCTCTTTCAGGCGGGCGTCAGCGTGCTGATGGTCGCCTTCCTCATCAAGGCCGGGATATGGCCGCTCGGCTTCTGGTTGCCATCGACCTATTCGGCGGCGGCACCGCCTGTCGCGGCCTTGTTCGCGATCCTGAGCAAGGTCGGTATCTACGCGATCCTGCGGATGTCCGCGCTGATGCCCGAAAATTCGCTCGGGGCGGCCACGCCGTTCGCAAGTGAGTGGTTCCAAATTGGCGGGACGGCAACGATCGCATTCGCGACGATCGGCATTCTCTCTTCGCGGAGCCTGGCCCGTCTGGCGGGCTTTTCCCTGATGATCTCTTCCGGTACCCTGATCGCCACGATCGGGTTCAGCGAAGCCGTGCGTGCTGCCGCCCTCCTGTACCTGGTCAGTTCGACGCTCGCCGTCAGCGCATTCTATCTTCTGATCGAACTCATCGCGCGGGGCGACGCGCAAACGGCTCCGATGGCACCCGACGCTGTCTTCGACGACGAGGATCCGAGCAGGGTGGAGGAGAACGGGCAAACGGAAATCGGTGTCGTGATTCCCGCGAGCTGGGCCGTCGTCGGCGGCGTCTTCATGTTTTTCGCGCTCCTGCTGGCAGGCTTGCCGCCGCTGTCAGGATTTGTAGCCAAATTCGCGATCATCGACGGCTTGCTCCGGCCTCAGGCCACGCCGGCGACATGGACTCTGATTGGCATGATCATGATCTCCGGTCTGGCGGTGGTCATAGCCGCGAGCCGTGCCGGCGTTGACCTCATCTGGACCCCTGACCGGCCGCCCGCGCCCCTGCGTCTCGCAGAGGCCATGCCCATCGGACTACTCCTGACGCTGTCCGTTGCGCTGACGATTTTTGCGGGCCCGGCGATGGCCTATGCCGAGCAGGCCAGCCGGGCGCTTTCGCATAGCCATCTGATGTTCGAAACAGCGCCGCCGATGCAGCGACTGAAGATGGCGCCGTGAAGCGGTTGTTCCCCCATAGGCTGCTGGCGTTGAGCCTTCTGGTGATGTGGGTGCTGCTCAATCAGTCGCTGTCGCCCGGCCAGTTGCTGCTCGGCAGCGCCGTCGCTATCGGCGCTTCTTTCGCGATGGCCGCGCTGAAGCCGGAGAAGGTGAGCATCCGTTCGCTCCGCCCGCTTCCGCGCCTTGCGGCCGCCGTCTTTGCGGACATCTTCCGCTCGAACATCGCTGTAGCGAGAATAATATTCCGCCCGCGTTCGTCGGATCGCGTTTCAGGGTTCGTCAGCATCCCGCTGGACATGCGCAGCCGTTACGGACTGTCCGTGCTGTCTTGCATCATCACCGCGACGCCGGGCACATTATGGGTTCAGTATGATCGACAAGCCAATAAGGTGCTGGTGCATATTCTCGATCTTATCGACGAAGAGGAATGGATCCATCTTATCAAGCACCGCTATGAGCGACCGCTGATGGACATTTTCGAATGACGACGCTTGTACTGGCTTGGTCGATTACCTTGGCCCAGATCATGCTGGGACTGGCCATGCTGTGTACGGCGGCGCGGCTCGTGATCGGACCGCGCGCGCAGGACCGCGTCGCCGGGCTCGATACATTCTACGTGAACGCCATGCTCATGCTGCTCACCTTCGGTGTCCAGACAGGCAGGACACTTTATGTCGAAGCCGCCCTGGCTATCGCGTTGCTGGGTTTCGCCGGAACCGTTGCCTTGTCAAAATTCCTCATGCGAGGCGAGGTGATAGAGTGATCCAGGCACCCGATCTGCCAGCTTGGGCAGCACTTCTCGTGGCTTTGCTCATACTGATCGGGGCGGGCATTGCCCTGATCGGCTCAATCGGCCTGCTGCGGCTGAATTCATTCTACCAGCGCATGCACGCCCCCACGCTCGGAACCACATTGGGAACGGGTTTCATCGCGCTGGCTTCGATGATCTGTTTTTCTGTGCTGCAATCCAGACCGCTGGTGCACGAGCTGCTTATCGTTGGATTTGTGACAGTCAGCACGCCCATAACGCTCATGCTTTTGGCCAGGGCGGCACTCTATCGTGATCGACCGGAGGGCGAACTCGAAGCGCCGCCCCTTGAGACTATATCCGACAGGAGCTGACGGCGGCTTTCAGGGACCGCGCCCCGGTGCGTGGATGACCGCGATGTTGACGGCTCCAGCCATCCAACAGCCCTCCCCACTCAATGCGACAAAAGATATGACCCGCACCGTTAGCGCGTCAGCAGTGGGATATCTTTGATTGGCGGATCCGGGGGAATCTGCGCGAGATAGGCCACAATGCGATCGACGTCACTGTCGGGCAGGGCGCGCTCGGTATAGATCTCCATGCGCCCGCCACCCAGTCGGCCCCGCAGCTTCGCGAGCAGAGCTTCTTTGGGGTAGCTGCGCGCCAGCGCCGGCGCCGAAAGTGCGCCCTGCCCCGCCGCGCACGGACGCCATGTAGAGGTTATGGGCTTCGGTTCGCCGCGCGATATGCCCGAACTGCCCCGCACAACAAACCCTGCTCCCCGGCGGTTCATCTGCCAGAAAGGTTCATCCGAACACGCAGGAACCGTAGTCAATTTTTGAGGAGTAGTTCAATGCGCGTCATCGCCAAAAGGCCGCGAAACCTGTTCCTGCTTGCCATGCTGACCATGCCTCTCTCAGGCACCTTGCTCGCGCAAACGCAGAACACGCCCAATACCGATATCACCATCCTGGGTTCGAAAACCGCGGGGCCTGAGATCAAGGGCTTCATCTCCGCGCGGAAGGACGACAAGCTGCAAGTCACGGCGCCGGACGGCACCCGCACTGTCGTTTCCATCAATGAGGCGACCCAGATCAAGGCCAGCAGCGGCCTCTTCGGCGCTCGCAGCAAGCCTGGCGCCAACGCGCTGCTCAATGGTCTTCCGGTGACGATCAAGACATTGCAGTCCAGCGACGGCCTCGTGGCCAGCCAGATCAATTTCCGCAATAACGACCTCAAGACCGCAACGATGATCCGCAGCGGCACCGATCAGCGCTTTGATGAACAGACTGCGGCGACAGAGGCGCTGCGCAGCCGCGTGGCCGACATTGACCAGTATAATGTCAAAGCCACGACCAACGTAAACTTCGACACCGGCAAGGCAGAGCTTTCGCCCCAGGCGAAGAATGATCTCTGCGCCGCAGCGAATTCCGCCGAGGGCACGGATAACGCCCTGCTGCTGGTGGTCGGTTATACCGATTCGACCGGAAGCGAGGACTTTAATCAGGTCCTGAGCGAGAAGCGCGCGTCCCGCGTCGTCAACTATCTGCAGCAGGCCTGCCACTGGAAGCCTTATCGCATGCTGACCCCCACCGGGATGGCAACGGCCGACCCTCTGGCAGACAATTTCACCCCTGAAGGCAAGGCGCAGAACCGCCGTGTTGCGGTGAATATCCTCGTCAGCAAGGGCCTCGACGGGCTTTAAGACATGCGGGGGCGGGCATGGCTCGCCCCACTGCACATCACTCAAAACTCCCGAACCGCAGCGCCGCCGCCCTTCCCAGGACGGCGGCGCTGGCTCGTTCAGGCTGTGACGGCTTCGCGATAGCGCGGCGCAAGATCGCGCTTGGAGAGTTCTCCCAACATGGCCTGCCGCGCTGTCTCGTAGCTCGTCCATAGGCCCTCGTCGGCGAGCGGCGGGATGGTCACCTCTTCGCGGCGATCGAAGCCCACCAAGGCAGCATCGACCAGATCGTTGACGTCCATCACCATCTCGGCGGGGAAAGCATCGACATCCTTGCCTGAGCGCTCCCAGATTTCCGTGCGCGTCGCGCCGGGGAGCACGGCCTGCACATGCACGCCCTTGTCGCGCAGCTTGGCGGTGAGATTGCGGCTCAGATTGATGATGAAGCCCTTTGTTCCGGCATAGACGCCTTCGTAAACCTCGAAAGCAATGCCCAGGATCGAGGCGATATTGACGATGCCGCCCTTGCCGCGTGCGCCGAAAGCCTTGCCGGCCGCGATGGCCAGCCGCGCGGCCGCGGTGACGTTGAGCGCGATGATCGTCTCGATCTCGTCGGGCGCGTTGTCGAGCGTATCGCCGTTCAGCGACATGCCGGCATTGTTGATGAGCAGCGTGATCGAAGCGTCGTCGGCAAGGCGCTGCTCGACGCGGGCAACGTCTGCGCTTTGCGATAGATCGGCGACGAGCAGGTCTACGCTGCGGCCGGTGCTACTGCGCAAGCTCTGCGCCAGCGTTTCGAGCCGGGCGCCATTGCGGGCGACAAGGATGAGGTCATAGCCACGGCGCGCGAGGCGATCAGCATAGACAGCGCCGATGCCGGAGGATGCGCCGGTCACGATGGCAGTGCCGAGCGAGAGTGTGTTCGAGGGGGCGGTCATTGGAAATCTCCTGACTGCGACTCCGTAAATCGAAGTCACTTGCATTTTGATATCCACTATCCTATTCCGTGGCAATGGACGACGGACAAGAAAAACTATGCCCCTGCCCCGTTGCACGTGGGCTCGATCTGGTGGGCGACCGCTGGAGCATGCTGGTGCTGCGCGACATCGAGCGGGGCATGACGCGCTTCGACCAGCTGCGCATGAGCATGGGCATCGCGCCCAACATCCTCTCCAGCCGGCTGGCAGCGCTCACTGCCGCAGGATTGCTGGAGAAAAGCCGCTATAGCGAGCGGCCGCCGCGCTTCGAATATATACTGACGGATGCCGGACGGGACTTCATCCCCATCCTCGCGGCGATCGGCGCCTGGGGCGCGAAACATCGCGGCGGGGGTGCACTCACACGCATGGTGGATGTGCAGACCGGCCTGGATGTCGAGCCGGTGGTCATTGACGCGGTGAGCGGCGCGCCCATCGGGACGCGGCCGCTCACGCTGGTGACGCCGGAATAAGCCCCTCCCGTTCAGGAAGGGCTATTTCATTACCAACCGCAGGCTTTGCCCTTGTTCTGCTGGTCGAGCCACTTCTTGAGCGGCGCGAAATAGTTGATGAGCGCTTTGCCGCTCATCTCGCGGCTGCCGGTGAAGGCCTGCAGCGCATCGGGCCAGGGCTTGGACGCGCCCATTTCCAGCATCGCATTCAGCTTTGCGCCGACTTCCTTGTTGCCGAAGAAGGAGCAGCGATGCAGCGGACCGGTCCAGCCGGCCTGCTTGCAAGCCGCCTCATAAAACTGGAACTGGAGCACCCGCGCGAGGAAATAGCGCGTGTAGGGCGTGTTGCCGGGGATATGAAATTTGGCGCCCGCATCGAAGGCGTCGTCGGGGCGCTCCACCGGCGGCACAATGCCTTGATATTGAAGGCGCATCTGCGTCCACGCCTTGTTGTAATCGGCCGGCTTGATCGAACCGTCGAACACACCCCAGCGCCAGCGATCGATGAGCAGGCCGAAGGGCAGGAACGCGACCTTGTCCATCGCCTGACGGAGCAGCAAGCCGAGATCCTTGTCCGCGCTGGGCACCTTGGCGGGATCGAGCAGATTGATGTCGACCAGATATTTCGGTGTGATCGAGAGCGCGACGAAATCGCCGATCGCCTCGTGGAAGCCGTCATTCGCGCCGTTCAGATAGAGATAGGGCTGCTTGTTATAGGCGCGCTGGTAATAGTTATGGCCCAGCTCGTGGTGGATGGTGGTGAAGTCGTCGCTGTTGACCTTGGTGCACATCTTGATGCGCAGATCGTCCTTATTGTCCACGTCCCACGCCGAGGCATGGCAGACGACGTCGCGGTCGCGCGGCTTGGTGATCTGGCTGCGGGTCCAGAAGGTTGCGGGCAGCGCGGCGAAGCCCAGCGAGGAATAGAAATTCTCGCCCGCTTTCACCATCTTGACCGGATCATAGCCCTTGGCTTCCAGCAGATCGCCGACATCATAGCCCAAATCGCCCGAACCCGCGGGCGCAACCAGCGGATAGATATTGCCCCATTCCTGCGCCCACATATTGCCGAGCAGGTCGGCGCGGATCGGGCCGGTTTTCTTCTGGACCGCGTCGCCATATTTCTCGTTAAGCTTGGTGCGCGTGTAGCAATGAAGCGCATCGTAGAGTGGCTTCACTTCCTGCCAGATCTTCTCGGTCAGCGCGGCGAACTCGGCGGGCGGCATGTCATAGCCTGAGCGCCACATCGCGCCGGTATCGGCAAAGCCCAGCTCCTTCGAACCGGCATTGGCAATCTCGACGAGGCGGACATAATCGGCCTTCATCGGCTTGCCGACCTGATCGTGCCAGCTCTTCCACATCTCGGCATATTCGGCGGGCGTGTGATTGATGTTGCCCATCTCGGCCTCGATGTCGCTGCCGTTGATCGGCTTGCCATCGAGCGTGCCCATGCCCTTGCCATAAGCGGACTGGAGCCTGGTCGCGATCTCGTTCAGCTCGGTCGCGGCGCCCGGCGTGGTCGGCGCGGGCAGCACGATGCCGGTGCGCAGGATATCCAGCTTGCGCTTCACATCGGGCGAAAGGCCCGGTGCCTTGTCATATTTGGCAGCTTCGAGCGCGAAACGCACAGACATCTCGGTGCCCCGCGCGCCAAACTCCGCAGCGACGGCGTCAGTATCCTCGGTCAGGTAGGTCGCGTTGATCCACTGCACGCGGGCATTGTCGATCGAGAAGTCGAAGGCTTCCTTCTCCGCGGCAGTGATGAAAGCCTGTGCCTGGGCGGCCGTTGGGACAGTTTCAGACGCCTTGGCGGGCGCGGGGGCGGGCCCCGATTGCGCCAGTGCGGCGCCGGACATGCTGCCACAGGCAAGCGCTGCCGCTACGGCGAGGCGCGAGATCATGATGTGCATTGGATATTCCTCTGGGATTCTTTTGGATGGCCCAGAAGAGACCCGATTGACGGAAACGTCAAGCAGTGAGGAAAGCCGCGATTGCTGCGCCAAGTTCGGGCTTCGTGACGGCGCTCATATGCGTTCCCGGCACGAGTTCGAGCCGCGCATCGGGCAGTGCATCGACCAGCGCCTGCGCCGATCCATTGTCCCGGTCTTCACTGCCGCAGACAACCAATGTGGGGGTCGTCACGCTGTCCAATGTCTCAGCCGGCATATCGCCCATGCTCAGCAGGAGGAGCCGCAGCGCGACCGGATCAGCCTTCATCTGCTTCATGAACTGGATCGCGAGAAAATCTTCATCGCCCAGCCGCGAAACATCGAAGCGCTCGAGCATTGCGAGGAAATGATCGCGGCGCACGGCCCAGCCGGTGAGACCCTCCAGCCCCATACCGCCCAGAACGAGGCGACGCGGCTGCAGCCCGCGCTCGACCAGCATGGTGGAAATGCGCGCTCCCAGCGAATAGCCGACCAGATCGAAAACGCCGAGACCAAGCGCCGCAAGCACGGCCTCGACATCCAGCACGGCGACATCGCGCGGATAAGCGGCGGGATCGCGCGGCGCCTCGCTGCGGCCATGGGCGCGCAGATCGATCATGATCGCCTCGAACCCGGCAGCGGCAAGCGCAGCGGCATGGCCGTAGCGTATCCAGTTGGTCGTGGCATTGGACGCAAAGCCGTGAATCATCAGCACGGGGCGCCCTGCCCCGAGCCGGTGGACAGCAATGCCCGTGCCGCCATGGCCCGGCACGATTTCAAGGCGGATCTGTTCGCTCATTGGTTCGTTCCATGGGAGGCAAAGCCAAGCAAGACAAGCCCGCAAGCCATGCAAACCCGCTTCACGGCGAACGCATGTTTAACCAAAGCTATCAATTGCATCTAATAAGCACCCTTATTATATGTGCCCCATGGACCAGAATCACATTGCCTTCGTCATCAGCGATGTCGCGCGCCTCTATCGTCGGCGTTTCGACGAGCGCACGCGCTCGTTCGGCATTACCGGACCGCAAATGCGGGCGCTGGTGCAGATCATGCGCTTCCCCGGTATCAATCAGGGCGCGCTGGCCGACCGGCTCGATGTCGAGCCGATTACGACCTGCCGCATGGTCGACAGGCTGGAACAGGCCGATCTGGTCGAACGCCGCCGCGATCCGCAGGACCGCCGCGCCTGGCAGCTCTTCCTGACCAGCACTGCCGAGCCCATTGCCGAGCAACTCCAGGCCATCGGGCAGCATTTGCTCAACGAATCCCTTGAGGGGATCGACAAGTGCGCTCATGACGCCGTGGTGGCGGCGCTTGGGCGAATTCGCGACAATCTCAACCCATCCCCGATCAATTCGGGCGCAACCGTCAAAGAGGTCATCGGCCATGGCTGAGGCAGATCCCGCCGTTAACAAAGCTGCGCGCACCGACGCCGCTCCCGCCGAAGCCCAGGCGCCCAAGCGCCGACTGGGCCGCACGGTCCTGATGTATTCCGTGCCCCTCGTGATCGTGGTGGCCGGTGCTTATGCCTGGATGACCAGCGGCCGATCGGTCAGCACCGAAAATGCCTATGTGAAGCGCGACATCAGCTCGGTTGGCAGTGACGTTGCGGGCCGCATCGTCGATGTGCGCGTCCACGAAAACCAGATGGTCAAGGCGGGCGACATCCTGTTCGTCGTCGATCCCGATCCCTATAAGTTGGCGCTGACGCAGGCCAATGCCGCGATTGCCAATGCGCAGGTCGATGTGGGCAAGCTGCGCGAGGACTATGCCGCCACGTCCGCGGACATCAAGGGCGCCGAGAGCGACCTCTATTTTGCGCAGGAAGACCTGAAGCGTCAGCAGGCGTTGATGGATCAGGGCTTCACCACCCGCACCCGCCTCCAGCAATCGCAGCAGGCCGTCGCCACCGCGCAGAAGGTGCTGACCAACGCGCGCTCGGAAGCCGCCAAGGCGCAGGCAGCGCTCGCGACCGGCGCGCAGGTGCCTGGCGTCAATCCGCAGATCGCCGCTGCGCAGGCCCAGCGCGCACAGGCCGAGCTTAATTTCGAGCGCACTGTGGTCCGCGCGCCGATCTCCGGCCGCGCGGCGCAGACCGAGCGGCTTCAGGTGGGCCAGATGGCAGTCCAGGGACTGCCGCTGGTCAGCATCGTGGCGAGCGAGAAAAGCTGGGTCACGGCCAATTTCAAGGAAACCGACCTCGACAAGATGTGCCCGGGACAACCCGCCGACATCAAGCTCGACGCCTATCCCGATCTCAAGCTCCATGGCCATGTCAGCAGCATTGGTGGCGGCACAGGCTCGCAATTCTCCGTGCTCCCGGCACAGAATGCCAATGGCAACTGGGTGAAGGTCACGCAGCGCGTGCCCGTCCGCATCGACATTGACGGCAACCCGCAACGCACGATGATCGCGGGGCTGAGCGCCAGGGTGACAGTGAAGTTTGCCGCGTGCGGCGCGGGCGGCGCGAAGTCGGCGACGTAGGTCCGTGGCGCTCGCCGACGAACAGCCGCATCTTGTCGCCAAGCACAAGGGCCTCCTGACTGTCGCGATCATGTCCGCGATGGTCATGCAGGTGCTCGACACGACGATCACCAATGTGGCGCTGCCGAACATGCAGGCATCGCTCGGCGCTGCGCAGGATACGATCAGCTGGGTGCTGACGAGCTATATCCTCGCTTCCGCCATTGCCATTCCGATCACCGGCTGGCTTGCTGACCGGTTCGGAACGCGGCGCCTTTTCCTCACATCCGTGGCGATTTTCGTGCTCGCCTCGATGTTGTGCGGCGTGGCGCAGAGCCTTGAGCAAATGGTGTTCTTCCGCGCGCTTCAGGGCATTGGCGGTGCGTTTCTGGGTCCGCTGGCGCAGAGTCTGATGCTGGACATCAACAAGCCTTCCGAGCAATCTCGGGCGATGTCCGTCTATGGTATGGGCGTGATGGTCGGGCCGATCATGGGCCCGATCATCGGCGGCTGGCTGACCGAGACGATGGACTGGCGCTGGTGCTTCTATGTGAACGTGCCCGTCGGCATTGCCTGCCTTGCCGGGCTGTTTTTCCTGTTGCCGGAAAAGCCGCTGCGGGAACGCGACTTCGATATATTCGGCTTTTCCCTGCTCGCCCTTGGCCTCGCGGCGTTGCAGCTCATGCTCGATCGCGGCCAGAGCCAGGACTGGTTCAACGCGACCGAAATCTGGGTGGAAGCGGGTCTTGCCGTCATCTGCCTCTGGATGTTCGGCGTCCATTCGGCGACGGCGAAAAAGCCTTTGTTCGACCTGCAACTCATCTCCGACCGCAATTTCCTGACCGGCGCCATCTTCATGTTCATCATCGGCATGATCATGCTCGCCGCGCTCGCTGTGCTGCCGCCGCTGATCGAGGGGATTTACGGCTATTCGGTGACGGATACCGGCATCATCCTCGCCGCGCGCGGCGTCGGCGTGCTCGCCACCATGAGCATCGTGGGCAAGCTGATGACCTTTATCGACGCGCGGATTCTCGTCGCGACGGGCTTTGTGGTCTCGGCCGGATCGCTGTTTTACATGACCGGCTGGGCGCTCGACATGGGCTGGGAGCCGATTGTGTTCAGCGGCATGGTGCAGGGTCTGGGCATCGGCCTCGTGTTCGTGCCGCTGCAGGTGCTGGCCTTTGGCACCCTCCCGCCGACCTATCGCACCGAAGGCGCCGCCGTGCTCAATCTTACGCGCAATATCGGCTCATCGCTGGGTATCGCGGTGGTCATGGCCCTGCTCGCGCGCAACATGCAGGTGAGCCATCAGGATATCGCGTCCAACATCACGGCGACGAGCCTGCCGATCGATCTGTCCCGGCTGCAGGCGCTGGGCCAATATGGCTCGGCAGCGCTGGGCGCGGTGGACGGAATGGTGCAGCAGCAAGCGGCGATGATCGCCTATCTGGACGATTTCAAGCTCATGGCCATTGCCTGCCTTGCCGCGGCGCCGCTGGCCCTGTTCCTGCGCAAACCACAGCCGCGCAAACCGGGCGAGGCAGCGCCCGTCATTTCCGAATGATCGGCGACAAGAACGAGCCGACCGGGAAAAGCGCCTCCGCCGGCGTTCCCCATGGCCGCATCGAAGACATTTACGCGCTCGTGGTGGGCTGCATCCTGCTGACATTGGGCCTCGCGTTGCTGAAGGCTGCGGGGCTGGTGACGGGCGGTATTGCGGGCATAGCGCTGCTCGTCTCCTATCTGGTGCCGCTGCCGCCGGGGCTGCTTTTCACGATCATCAACATCCCCTTCTTCATCTTCGCCTACCGCGCGATGGGCGCGGGCTTCATGTGGAAGACCATTGCCGTGAACGCGGGCATTGCCGGGCTGTCGCTGGCCATGGGCGCGGGCCTCGGCATCGCTCGGATCGAGCCGGTCTTTGCGGCCATCGTGGGCGGCACCGTGATCGGCATGGGCATACTCTCGCTCGCCCGCCATGGCGCAGGCGTCGGCGGAACCGGCGTGCTGACGCTCTGGCTCTACAAGCGCTATGGCATCAACGCGGGCATCTCTCAGATCGCCTTTGACGTCGTGATCCTGCTGGTCTCGCTGAGCGTCATCAGCCCGAGCCGCCTTGGCTGGTCAGCGCTGTCGGTGGTGGCAGTGAGCGGCATCCTGATCGCTTGGCATCGGCCGGGGCGCTATACGGGCTTCTGAGCGATAAGCTGCAATCCCAGCCTGTTCAGGCGTTGGGACGCACCTCTCCGGCCAGATGCGCCATGTAATCCACCTTGCCGACATCGACGCCCTGACTGCGCAGTAGTGCATAAGCCATGACGAGATGGAAATAGAAGTTGGGCAGCAGCCACTCATCCAGATAGCGCGGGCCGCTCAGATCGAGATGGGCCTGCCCCATGAGATCGATATGCTTGCCGGGCTGCGTAGCAATGCCGTCTCCCGCAGCAGCATCCAGTGCGGCAATCGTCTCGGCAATATGGCCCTTGAGCGCGCGCCAATCGAGCGTCGTCGGATCGGGCGCGCTATAGGTCTCGCCCCGGCACCAGGCGAGAAATTCATGCGGCTGATTGCAGGCGAACACGATCTGATTGGGCAAGGGATGCATGTCCGGCGCCATGCGCGCCGCCATCAATGCCGTGATGCCGCCGGACGTTGCGGACAATTTGGCCTCGGCCTTGCCCATCCAGTCCACCAGCGATTGCAGCCGCGTCCCGAAGATCGAAATTGCCCGCGTCGCCAGATCGTCGCTCATACATCATCCTCTCCCTTATTGGCTGCACTGGTAGCCAAGGCCGGGCCATTTGGGAAAGGAAGAAGCGCCCTCACCCCTTCTTGAGGTGACGGCGCCCGAGCAGCTCGGCAATCTGCACGGCGTTGAGCGCGGCGCCCTTGCGGAGATTGTCCGAGACGCACCAGAGCGAGAGGCCGTTTTCGACCGTGCTGTCTTCGCGCACGCGGCTGATGAAGGTCGCATAGTCGCCGACGCATTCGATAGGCGTGACGTATCCGCCGTCCTCGCGCTTATCGATGAGCATGATCCCCGGCGCCTCGCGCAGGAGCGACTGGGCCTTCTTCGCGCTGATTTCCTCGACGAACTCGATGTTGATCGCTTCCGAATGGCCCACGAAGACCGGCACGCGCACGCAGGTCGCGGTGATCTTGATCTTGGGATCGAGGATTTTCTTGGTCTCGACGACCATCTTCCACTCTTCCTTGGTGGAGCCGTCGTCCAGGAAGCTGTCGATATGCGGGATCACGTTGAAGGCGATCTGCTTGGTGAACTTGTGCGGCACGGCGGGATCGCCGACGAAGATGTTGCGGCTCTGCTCGAACAGCTCGTCCATGCCTTCCTTGCCCGCGCCGGACACGGACTGGTAGGTCGCCACCACGACGCGCTTGATCGTCGCGAAATCGTGCAGCGGCTTGAGCGCCACCACCATCTGCGCGGTCGAGCAGTTCGGGTTCGCGATGATATTCTTCTTCTTGTAGCCGTCGATCGCGTCCGGGTTCACCTCGGGCACGATGAGCGGCACGTCCGGGTCCATGCGGTAGAGCGAGCTATTGTCGATGACGACGCAGCCGGCCGCAGCCGCCTTGGGCGCGTAAGTCTGGGTCGGACCGGAGCCGATGGCGAACAGCGCCATGTCCCAGCCGGCAAAGTCGAAATGCTCGAGATTGCGGACCTTGAGCATCTTGCCGGTCTCGCCATATTCGATCTCGTCGCCCGTGGAGCGAGACGAAGCGACCGCAGCGACCTCATCGGCGGGGAATTCGCGCTCAGCGAGGATATTGAGCATTTCCCGACCGACATTGCCGGTCGCGCCGACGACAACGACACGATAACCCATGAGAGAGGTCCTTCCTTGAGCATCTCCAAGTCGGATGAGATCATCGGACGACTCGGAAATGTGCGACTAAAATGACGGTGGGAGAGCACAAGAGCCGGCGCGATAGCTCATTGTCGCCGCGTCGCAAAGGGTCAAGGCGCGGCTGAGAGGCGCGGGCCAGGGTCGTGTATCGCGCGAACCCATCGGCAGCGTTACAGAGTCTGTTTCAGCTCTTCTTGGTGGATGGCGCGCCAGCGCTATCGCCGGGCGGTCCTACGAAATCCGGAATGAACTGGCGGTGGCACACGTCGCAGGCTTCATCCAGCTCGCCTCCGGCCGCGAAGAAGCCCTCTTTGTCATGCTTCTCCGCTGCCGATGCTGCTTTCTGCGCGACGGCCCGTACGCCTGCCACGGCTGCATCCCACTTGGGATCGTCTATTCGTCGGCCGGGCATCAGCAGGACATTGGTCAACTCGGCCAGCAGCAGCCCGCCGCTTTCGGCATCTTCCCATTCCTTGTCATCCGTGGGGAAGAGCGAACGCTCGCCCTTGGAATCCGCGATATAGCCCTGCCAGCGCCAGATGCCTTCGCCCCCCGCCTGCATGACATGGCCCATGAACTCCTTCATCGGCAGCTTCGCGAAATCCTTGGGCAGATGATCGGCGACAGTCGCAGCCGGGGACCCCGCATCGCGCTCGCCGGCTCCAGTCGCGGCATTGCCCGCCGCGTGCCGTGTTCCGCAGGCGGACAGCAGCAAGGTCGCTACCAACAGGGTTCGGGATGCACGCATCTTTCGGTTCCTTTCCGTTGATCACCTCTTGGGCCGGATTTTTACGCCCGTTTCAGCTCATTTGGGGAATGGCGGCGGCACGTCTGTGCCCCAGAAGGGCTCGTGGCAGCCATCGCATACCTCATCCAGCTCGCTGCCCGTCCTGTAGAGCAGCACGATGTCCTTGCCCCGCGCAGCGCGATTGAGGTCATTTGCGGCGTCGAGCAGCACCTTGGCCTTTTCCTTGAACAATGCCGGTTTGGCGTCGATCCGCTCCTGCACCGTCTTGGCGCTCACGGCCGCCCAGTCGGCACCCGGAGGGCTCGGCTGGCCCACGGCCTGCGAGCCAAGGATCGGCACGCCCTCGGCAGTGACGACATGATGCTCCGCGTCGAACAGCTCCTGCGCGCGGGCCTGCATCTTCGCGCTCGCCTCCGCGATCTTCGCCCAGTCTGCCTCGGTCAGCTTGGCCGCGTCGAGCGCGTCACCCTTGTCGTTATAGGCCTTGCTCATCAGATCCCAGATCAGCTCGGCGGATGGCTCCATCACCTGCGCCATCGTGTCGTTGATGGTGTGAGCGGCTTCCTTCTTCTGGCATCCTCCAACCAGAAGCAGCATCGCTGCCGTCATCACTGCTCCGGTCGCGCGCATGGCCTTACGTCCTCTCAAAAACTATGTGGCTGCATAGTAGGAGACAGAGTCAACTCGGCAAAGCGAAAAGGGGCGGCACAGCCCGTGCACCGCCCCTTTTGAAACCGTTCTGCAACGTTCGCTGCCTCTATGCGGCCGCCTCGTCGGTCACGGCATGTCTGGCGCGATACCGCGACGCTTCAGAAAGTCGAAAATCGTGGTCCAGACGTGGACGCTGATCTTCGGCCCGCTCACCCGGTGCGTATAGCCGGGATAGACCATCATCTCGAACGGGACGGCCTTTTCCTGCAAGACGCTCATCAGCTCGGTGGCATTTTCGAAGACCACATTATCGTCGGACATGCCGTGAATGAGCAGCATGGGATCGGTGATCTTCGGCGCATCGATCAGCGCGCCCGCCGCAGGATAAGCATTGCCCGGCCCGCGAGGCTGGCCGAGATAACGCTCGGTGTAGAAGGTGTCGTACAGCTCCCAGCGCGTCACTGGGGCGCCGACAATGCCTGCCGCATAGGCGCCCGGCTTCGCCTCCAGCAGCTTGAGCGTCATATAGCCGCCATAGGACCAGCCATAGGTCGCGACTTTCGTGGGATCCACGAACGGCTGCGCCTTGATCCAGTCCAGCCCGGCAAACTGGTCCGCCACTTCGACAGTGCCCATGGCGTGATAGATCTGGTCCTCGAAGGCCTTGCCGCGATTGGCCGAGCCGCGATTGTCGATTTGGAAGACCACCCAGCCCTGCTGGACCATATATTGGTCGAGCGCGCTGCCCCAGCCGCGCTTGACCTCCTGGTTATGCGGGCCGCCATAATGCTCCATGAAGACCGGATAGCGCTTGCCGGGCTCCAGCTTCGGCGTGAGCAGGCTGTAATAGAGGGTCGAGCCGTCGCTGGCCTTGATCGTGCCGTAGGTCGGCTTCACCACATCCGCGAGATAAGGCGCATAGGGATGATCCGGCGTGACTTCGTTCTGTTCGATCCACGAGAGACGCTTGCCGCTCGTATCGGCGAGATAGACCTGCGGGGGTTGATCCGCATTGGAGCGGCT
>Ga0247738_10000139_pt1 | contig 32819 bp, 29 predicted proteins | sample UWRJL013104B2_FD_180936 | JGI IMG/M metagenome (GOLD analysis project Ga0247738, IMG submission 180936) | Plant litter microbial communities from Arlington Agricultural Research Station in Wisconsin, United States - UWRJ-L013-104B-2 | ecosystem: Environmental > Terrestrial > Plant litter >...
TCCAGATGAAGCGGAAACGCGCGCGCTGGCGGCTCAGATCATCGTTTTGCTGCTGCGGTCGACCCAGTAGTTGAACGCATCATTCGGAGTCAGCGGTCGGGCGAAGAAATAGCCCTGGCCGAAATGGCAGCCGAGCCGCGCGAGTTCGATGGCCATGGCCTTTTCCTCGATGCCCTCGGCCGTGGTCTTCATGCCGAGCGCACCGGCGAGGCTGATGATCGCCTTGATGAGTGCGACTTTGTCCGGATCGCCGATCATGCCCATGACGAAGCTGCGGTCGATCTTTAGTACGTCGATCGGCAGTGCCTGAAGGCTGGCGAGGTTCGAGAAGCCGGTGCCGAAATCGTCCATCGCGACGGTCACGTCCATAGCCTGAAGCGCGGCGAGCAACTGGCGGGTCTTGTCCGGGTCGCTGATCAGCGCGCTCTCGGTCAGTTCGATGGTGAGGCGCTTGCCGTCGATACCCGAGTAGCGCAGCGCTTCCTCGACGGCGCGGGGCACATTGTCGCGCACCATCTGCACGGGCGACAGGTTGACGTTCATCGAGATGGGGAGCTGCTCGCCATGGCGGCGGTCCCAGTCGGCCAGCGTCTGCGTGCATTCGCACAAAGCCCAGCGGCCGAGCGGCACGATCAGGCCCGATTCCTCGGCGACCGGAATGAACTCGACCGGCGAGACCTGACCCAGCACCGGGTCGTTCCAGCGGCACAGCGCCTCGAAGCCTTTGACCGATCCGTCCTGCAAATTGATGAGCGGCTGGAAGGCCAGCTCCAGCGTGCCGGTCTCGATGGCCTCGCGCAGGCGATTCTCCACCGTGAAGCGCTTGAGCGCCTCGCGCAGAACATGCGCGCGATAGACTTCCAGCGCGCCCGAACGCTTGGCGCGCTTGACCGCGGCCTGCGCCTGACGGAGCAGATTCTCCGCGTCGCCTTCGGCCTCCTGCGCCAGCGCACAGCCCACCGCGACTTCGACGCTGATGAGGTAGGTGGAGAGCCGGATCGGCGCCTCAAAGGCCTTGCGGATGCGCTCGGCAATCTGCAGCACTTCGGAAAGTCCATGGCCCACATGTGCGAAGATCGCGAATTCGTTACCACCAATCCGCGCCAGAATATCGCCAGCGCGCAACACCGATTTCACCCGCCGCGCCACAGTGATGATGAGTTCGTCGCCCGCCATGGCGCCCAGCGATTCGTTGATGCGGCTGAAGCGGACGAGATCGAGCGCGATCACGGCATAATGCGCCTTCAGCCCGTCGGCATCCGGCTCGTCGAACTGATATTCTATCTGTTCGACGAAGCCGATTCGGTTGGGCAAGGAGGTCAGGCTGTCGGTCAGCAGCTCCCTGCGCAGCGTCGATTCGGCCTTTCGCTCGCTGGTGCGGTCTGTCGCGGAGAGCAGCAGCAGCGATTCGTTCCCATCGTTGCCGTCGACCCAGGTGAGCGAACAACTATAGACGCGTGAGCCCAATTGACCCTGGAATTCGATCTCGAATCGGTCGGACGGGCGTCGCATTTCGAACATGGCCTCGACCCGTTCGTGCCAGTCCAGCTGGCGGTTCGCGCGCCGTTCGATCAGTGGCTGAACGCCTTCCAACTCCATGAAAAAGCGATTGAATTCTTCGTTTTCCGCAAGAATTTCGAGCTTGCCCGATGGCTGATGGAGCAGCGCAGCGGGATAAGGGAGCGCGCGCAGCAATGCGCCATAGCCGCCCGTGGGGGCGTCGGCTTCCATGCCGATGCTGCGAGCGATGACACGCCCGGCCGCCGGAGCGGTCAGGGGCAGAGAATCATCGGCGCTGCTTTTTGCGCGAGCTGTCATGGGCTCGGCATAAGCGCTCCGTAGTAAACGAAGGCTAAACCACGGTTTTTTTGGGCACAGCCTGTCTGGCGAGCCCGATCAGCCGAACTTGTTGTCGCGTGGAAAGCCATTGGGCGGCATGCGCCCGGCGGCGCCACGAGCCGCGCGCCAGGGGAGCAGATCGGTCTCGGTGCGCGTGCGGCCGCTCTCGCCGCCCATGGCCCAGCTGAGGCCCTGCGCCATGACCAGGCTGGTCGCATCGGCAAGGCCGCCATCCCGGTAGCGCTGGAGCGTCACGCCCTGTCCGCGCGTCATTTCAGGCAGTTCGGCGAGCGGGAAGATGACGAGCTTGCGATTGTCGCCGATCACCGCGACGGCATCCGCGCTTTCGATCAGTGGATGGACGATCCTCAGCGTCGCGCCAGCCTTGAGATTGACCACCTGCCGCCCCTTGCGTGTCTCGGCAATGATGTCGGCGACCGGCGCAATGAAGCCGCGCCCGTCGCTGGCGGCGACCAGCAGCTTGCCGTCGGCCCGCATCGGCAGCAGCGCGACGATGCCGGTTTCGTTGGCGAGGTCGATCATGAGCCGCACCGGTTCGCCAAAGCCGCGCCCGCCGGGCAGCTTGTCCGCGCCCAGCGTGAAGAAGCGCCCGTCGGAGCCGGCGAGCAATATCTTGTCGGTGGTCTGCGCGTGGAAGGCATAAGCCGGCCCGTCGCCGTCCTTGAACTTGAGCGTCTCGGTGCCCGCGAGGTCGACATGGCCCTTCATCGCGCGAATCCAGCCGCGCTGGGACATGATGACCGTCACTGGCTCGCGCTCGATCATGGCTTCGAGCGGGATCTCCCGCGTTGGCCCCGTTTCCTCCAGACCCGTGCGCCGTTTGCCGGCGGCAGTGTCGGAGCCGTAGCGCTTGCGCATGGCCACGAGGTCTTTCTTCAGCTTCTTCTTCTGCAGCTTGTCGTCGAGCACCAGCTTCTGCAGCTCGTCGCGCTCGGCGGCCAATTCGCCATGCTCCTTGCGCAACTCCATCTCTTCGAGCCGCCGCAACGAGCGCAGCCGCATGTTGAGGATCGCCTCGGCCTGCCGGTCGGTGAGGCCGAATTCGGCCATCATCAGCGGCTTGGGCTCATCCTGCGTGCGGATGATCTCGATCACGCGATCGAGGTTGAGATAGGCAATGATATAGCCGTCGAGCAGCTCGAGCCGGTTCTCGATCTGGTCGATGCGATGCTGCGAGCGACGGACCAGGACGATGATCTGGTGCGCCAGCCATTCGGTCAGCACCTGATGCAGGCCCATGACGCGCGGCGTGCGGCTGGCATCGAGCACATTGAGATTGAGCGGGAAGCGGCTCTCGAGGTCCGTCATGCGGAACAGGCCGTCCATCAGGATCTGCGGATCGACCGTGCGCGCGCGCGGCTCCAGCACGATGCGCAGCGTCTCGTCCGATTCGTCGCGCACGTCGGCCAGCACCGGGAATTTCTTGTCGGCGATGAGCTGGGCGATCTGTTCGATGAGCTTGCCCTTGGCCACGCCATAGGGAATCTCGTCGATCACGGCGATCCAGGTGCCGCGCCCTTCGTCTTCCTTGTGCCAGCGCGAGCGCACGCGCATCGATCCGCGCCCGGTTGCATAGCTGTCCGAGATGAACGAACGCGAATCCACAAGCAGGCCGCCGGTGGGGAAATCCGGTCCCTGGACGAGCGCCATGAGTTCGTGATGCTCGGCGTTCGGCTTGTCGATCAGCAGCGTGGCAGCGTCGATAATCTCGGCGACATTATGCGGCGGGATGCTGGTCGCCATGCCGACGGCAATGCCCGCTGCGCCGTTTGCGAGCAGATTGGGGAACAGGCCCGGGAAGATTTCGGGCTCTTCCTCCTCGCCATTATAGGTGGTCTTGAAGTCGACCGTGCCATGATCGACCCCGGCCATGAGGTCGGCGGCGGCCTGTGTCAGCCGTGCTTCCGTGTAGCGCATGGCCGCCGGGTTATCGCCGTCGATATTGCCGAAATTGCCCTGACCATCGACCAGCGGCATGCGCGTCGAGAAGGTCTGGGCGAGGCGGACCATCGCGTCATAGACCGAGACTTCGCCGTGGGGATGATATTTGCCCGTCGCGTCGCCGACGACGCGCTGACACTTCTTGTAAGTCGTCGTGTTGCGCGTCGGATCGGCGGCGAGAATGTCCGGATTGGCGCCGGATGGCTCCAGCTTGAGTTGCCGCATCGCCCAGAGCAGGCGGCGATGCACAGGCTTAAGCCCGTCGCGCAGATCCGGCAGCGAGCGCGCCGTAATCGTCGAAAGCGCATAGACGAGATAGCGTTTTTCGAGCGCGCTCTGGAACGTCTGGTCGATAATGCCTTCGGGCGCGTCGGGAAGATCGGTCATCGTCGGCGATTAGCAAGGGGGGCGGGGATTGGATAGGGGCGACGGGCAAGGCATGCGCCGGTGCCCTTCGCTCAGAACAGTCGCCCACCAACAGGCACATCCTTGTCCGGCACGAACAGTATCACGGCGCCCGCGTCGTCCGGGAAGCCCAGCGTCAGCACCTGCGACATGAACTTGCCGATCTGGCGTGGCGGGAAATTGACCACGGCCGCCACCAATCGCCCGGGCAGATCCTCCAGCGCGTAATTTTCCGTGATCTGTACGCTCGATTTTTTCTCGCCAATGGTCGGGCCGAAATCGATGACGATCTTGTAGGCAGGTTTGCGCGCCTCCGGAAAAAGTTCGGCCGAGACGATCCGGCCGATGCGGATATCGACGGCGAGGAACTGGTCGAAGCTGATTTCGGGTGCGGGCGGCGCGGCGGGGTCGTGAAGCAAGTGCATGTGGGTCATTCCTGATAATCTGTGTCTCTCTTACAGCCTTTCCCGGCCTGTCGAGACGATTGATCGCGGGCGCGCAGGCGCCTATCTCCGCCGCCATGACAAAGCTCAATATCCCTGCCTCCTATCCCGCCCTTCGCCTCCGCCGCACGCGTGCCGCCGCCTGGAGCCGCGCGCTTCATGCCGAGCATCGCCTTTCGCCTGCGGATTTCATCTGGCCGCTGTTCGTGACCTCGGGCCAGAGCGTCGAGGAGCCGATTGCGTCGCTGCCGGGCGTGTCGCGCTGGTCGGTCGATCTTGCCGTTGCGCGCGCAAAAGAAGCCGTCGCGGCGGGCATCCCCTGCCTCGCGCTGTTCCCGAATACGCCCGCCGATCGCCGGAGCGACGACGGCGCCGAAGCGCTCGATCCCGACAATCTCATGTGCCAGGCGATCCGTGCCATCAAGGACGCAGTGCCGGATATCGGCCTGCTGACCGACGTCGCGCTCGATCCTTATACGAGTCACGGTCAGGATGGGCTGCTCGACGAGACCGGCTATGTCGTGAACGACGCTACGGTCGACATGCTCGTGGGGCAGGCGCTCAATCAGGCAGCGGCAGGCGCCGACATCATTGCGCCCAGCGACATGATGGACGGCCGCATCGGCGCGATTCGCGAGGCACTCGAGGCCGAAGGTCACGCTAATGTTCAGGTCATGGCCTATGCCGCCAAATATGCCTCCGCCTTCTATGGTCCGTTCCGCGATGCAGTCGGCTCGCGTGGACTGCTCAAGGGCGACAAGAAAAATTATCAGATGGACGCAGCCAACGGCGCCGAAGCGCTGCGCGAAGTCGCGCTCGACATTGCCGAGGGCGCCGACAGCGTCATGGTGAAGCCGGGCCTGCCCTATCTCGATATTGTCGCGCGGGTGAAGGATGCCTTCAACATCCCCGTCTTCGCTTATCAGGTGAGCGGGGAATATGCGATGATCGAGGCCGCCGCAGCGGTGGGCGCGGGCGATCGCGACGCGCTGGTGCTGGAGACGCTGATGGCGTTCAAGCGCGCGGGCTGCACGGGTGTCCTCACTTATCATGCGCTCCATGCCGCGCGGCTTCTCAATGGCTGATGTGATTGCCCGGACCGAGCGGCTCATCCTGCGCCGTTGGGCGCCGGGCGATCTCGATCTGTGGCTTGCGCATCTCAATACGGCGGACGTGAGAGCCTATCTGGGCGGCGTCCAGCCGGTCGATAAAGTCGCTGAGAAATTCGCCACGCTGGAGCAGAGCTGGGAGGATAACGGCTTTTCATTCCTCGCGGTCGAGCTGCGGGAGGGCGGCACCTTCCTCGGCACTTGCGGCATTGGGCGGATCGTCACCGAATGCGCGCCGGATGACCTGCGCGACGCGGTCCAGATTGGCTGGCAGTTCCGCGCCGACCAGTGGGGACAAGGCTATGCCACGGAGGCGGCGCGGGCTGTGCTCGCCTTTGGCTTCGAGCAAGCGGGGCTCGACATCATCTACAGCCAGACTTCCAGCCGCAATCTCGCCTCATGGGGCCTGATGGAAAAGCTCGGCATGAAACGTCGCGCCGATCTCGACTATGCCGACCCGGACTATCCGCCCGAAGACAATCCCACGATCGTCTATGCGATCGATCGCGAGGCATGGCGCGCGCAGGCAGGCGAGGCCCGTGATGTCGCCTGAACCATTCGCGATTCCCACCCAGCGCCTGATCCTTAGGCCGTGGCGCGAGGCGGATCATGCCGCGCTGTTCGGGCTGTGCAGCGATCCGCGCGTCATGGAATTTCTGGGGCCCGTTCAGACGGAGGCGGAAGTCTATGCTGGCATCGCCCGGTTGCGCGCCTGCCAGGCGGACAATGGCTATAGTTTCTGGGCCGTCGAGCGGCGCGAGGATGGCATCGTGCTCGGCTTTTGCGGCCTCAAGCCCGGCCAGCCAGGCACGCCGATCGAGGGCTGCATCGAGATTGGCTGGCGGCTTGCTGCCGACGCCTGGGGGAAGGGCTATGCACGCGAGGCGGCGCAGGCCAGCCTCGACTGGGGGTGGGCCAATCTGGACGCACCGGCCATCTGGGCGATCACCGCGCCGGGCAACGTCCGTAGCTGGGGCCTGATGGAGCGACTGGGCATGATCCGCCATGCCGATCTGGACTTCGTCTTCCCGGACCTGCCGCCCGACAGCCCGCTGAGCCAGTGCATCACTTATAGTATTGCGAGACCTGCATGACCGGACCCCTGATCCTCGCCCTCAACGGCAAGACCCCCAAGATTCACGAAAGCGCCTTCATTGCCCCCGGTGCCGTCATCATCGGCGATGTCGAGATCGGGCCTCAGGCAAGCATCTGGTATAATTGCGTGGTGCGGGCAGACATTAATGCGATCCGCATCGGCGCGCGCTCCAATGTGCAGGACGGCAGCGTCATCCATGTCGAGAGCGATTATGGCGATGGCGGCTACCCCACGATCATCGGCGAGGATGTGCTGATCGGCCATATGGCGATCGTCCATGGCTGCACGCTGCTCGACCGCGCCTTTGTGGGCATGGGCGCAATCGTCATGGACGGTTGCGTGATCGAAGGCGACGCCATGCTGGCGGCCGGTGCGATGTTGACGCCGGGCAAGCGCCTGCCATCACGCCAGCTCTGGTCGGGCCGCCCGGCTAAATATATGCGCGATCTGGACGATGAAGCGATCGCCGGCATGCAGCGCGGCGTCAGAGGTTATGTCCGTGAAGCGGTGGAGCATGCCGAAGCGCTCCGGGCTCGCCATACCGGAGCCTAGGCTCAAGGAGTAGTGAGCGAGGCTCTCAGGGCATCCAGCGCGTCGTTCTGCGCATCGACCATAGCGAGCACACGGCTCCGCGCGGGATCGATCGTGGCGAGGTCCGCCGCGACGCGGGCACCGTCGGCATTGTCCTGCCGGGCGATATAGAGCGTGTCGAGGCTGGCAAGGGACGCGACGCTCTCATAGCGCGCGGCATCGGCGACAGTGATGGCGACCTGCGCTGCAATCCAGGGCTCACTCGATACGGCTGCGCGGCTCGCCGTCGAGACGGCGCTGCGGTCCCTGCCCAGTTCGCTTTTGAAAGCGCTGTCGGCTGCGGCCGCCTTGTTCTGCAAATCCGTTACGGTCGCGACCAGGGCGGCATCGGGTGCAGCTTCGACTGGTGCGGGAGCGGGGGGCGTCTCGGTCAGCCGGTCGCGCGTCTCGACGGGCCGCTTCGCCAGTGAGGGAAACGGGCGCGTCGCGGCCAGCACATCGGCAGAGCCCATGGTGGCGAGGATGAAAAAGGCGGCGATGCGGCGAATCATGATGTTCCGCATTTAGGCATAGCCCGCCGTCTGTTCAACGGCGGGCTATGCAATCAATTCGACCCCGGATTCTGGCGTGGGTCCGAGGGTTGGCTATTAAGGGTAGCGACGCAGCAGCGTGTGGCAGCGCTTGGAGGTGCCGGATTCCTTGCCGATCTGGTTGCCGGCCAGCGCGCCGACACCGGCACCCAGTAGCGATTCGCCCAGATTGCCGCCCGCGATCGCCGCGCCCGCGCCGATGCCGGCTGCGCCGATGACTGTGCCCTTCTTCTGTGCCCTCTTGCGCTCGATGAAGCAGTTGGAGAGTTCGGCGCGATCGCTGCGCTTGGCGCTGGCAACGCGGGCCTTCTCATTCTTGCTGAGCGTGGTGGCCGCGAGCGCAGGCTGTGCGATCAGCGACAGGACCAGCAGGCCCGCGGAGAGTTTTTTGAGGGTCATGATGTTTTTCCTATGCGAATTTGATGTTCCCGCCATGCACCCATTGTCCGGCCAGCGCCATTGCCCGATGATGAACGAAGCAGGGGCTTGTTCGGTTGCCGCTATGGAAAGGCGGATTTGCGCCGTTGACAGAATCGGACACGCCCACTAAGGGCCGCTTTCCCGCGCGGGCAGAGTTGTGGCTACGCCATAGACCTGCGCCAAGCAGTTGAAGATTGAAAGAAGTAAGCCCATGTTCGCAGTCGTGCGCACGGGCGGCAAGCAGTATCGCGTCGCCGCCGGAGACAAGATCGCCGTTGAAAAGCTGGCTGGCGAAGCCGGCGATACCGTTGTGCTGGACGATGTCCTGCTCGCCGGTGAAGGCGCCGACATCCAGGACACCAAGGGCCTGACCGTTTCGGCCGAAATCGTTGCGCAGGCGCGCGGCGAGAAGGTCATCGTTTTCAAGAAGCGTCGTCGGCATAATTATCGCCGTCGTAACGGCCACCGCCAGTCGCTGACGATCCTCAAGATCGTTGCGATCGGTGCCGAAGCGCCGAAGAAGAAGGCGGCTGCCAAGAAGGCTGACGCCGCTCCCGTCGAGACGGCGGAAGCCTGAGACGCAATTTAGAGATTCTGGGAGTCTAGACCATGGCACATAAAAAAGCTGGCGGTTCGTCGCGCAACGGTCGCGATTCTGAGTCGAAGCGCCTTGGCGTGAAGAAGTTCGGCGGTCAGGAAGTGATCGGCGGCAATATTCTGGTCCGTCAGCGCGGCACCAAATTCTATCCGGGCCGCAATGTCGGCATCGGCAAGGATCACACGCTTTTTGCACTCGGCGAAGGCCGCGTATCCTTCCATCAGGGCAAGCTCGGCCGCAAGTTCGTGCATGTCGACATGATGGCGGAAGCCGCAGAATAATTGGACGATCACGGGGATCGTCCAGCAGGGCGATCCCTTGGCAGACCGGACGAGTCCGAGTCGCCTGATACCAAGGGAGAAGGGGTCGCCCCTCCTCCCTTTTTTCTTGTCTTCCTTGGAACTTAGTTCGCCCTGAAGCGATTGCGACACATGCAATCGCAAGGCCCTCGCAGGGCTGTCTTCAAGGCGTCACCAAAGCGCGGCAGGGGCCGTGCCACGGCAAGGAGAGACAGAATGTTCGCCCGTACCCCAAGACTGCTTCTGAGACCCGGCTGGCAGGAAGACGCCCCCGCGTTGCACGCGGCGATGGCGGACCAAAGTGTCGTGCGCAATCTGTCGAGCGCGCCCTGGCCCTATGAGCCGGCTCATGCCGAAGATTTCCTGGCGCGTGATCGCGATCCGCGCCTGCCGAGCTTCCTTGCGTTCAATCGGACGCAGGGCCGTCCTCTTCTCGTGGGTGGCTGCGGCATCGGCCGGCGCGAAGATGGCAGCCTCGAACTTGGCTACTGGATCGCACGACCCTATTGGGGCCTTGGCTTTGCAACCGAAGCCACGCGCGCCGTGATGCGCATTGCGCGCGCTACGGGGCTGCAGGGCATAAGTTGCAGCCATTTCGTCGACAATCCGGCGTCCGGACGCGTCATGCGCAAGGTCGGCTTCCGTCCGACCGGCGATTTCATCCGCCGGTTCAGCGCCGGGCGCGGCGAGGAAGCCCTTGCCATGCTCTATGAGGATGCCGGCGAGGACGACATGCGCGGCGAGCTTGCCTTTGAGCTTTACGAAGACGCGGGCACGCTCGCGGCCTGAACAAACGGCGCTGGCCTCTCGCTACCGGGCGAGGGGCCAGTTCGCTTAGAGCCAGCCGGACCGCCGGAAGCGCAGGTACAATATGGTGCAGACAGTGCCCATGAGCCCGAGAGCGCCATAATAGCCATAGCGCCAGGTGAGTTCAGGCATGTGGTGGAAGTTCATGCCATAAATGCCAGCCAGCGCGGTCGGCACGGCCAGTATCGCTGCCCAGGCTGCGAGCTTGCGGGTCGTCTCGCCCTGCCGCTGCATTTCCAGCACGTTGCTGGTCTCCACGACTGAGGTCAGGATCTCGCGCAAGCCGGCCAGCCGATATTCGGCGCGGCGAACATGATCGTACACATCGCGGAAATAGGGCCGCATGTTGGTATCGATGTGCGGCATGGTGACGTTGGCGAGGCGCGCCGTGACATCGGTCATTACACCAAGCACCCGCTGGAAGCGCACGACCTCGCGCCGCATGCCGAAGATCCGCAACGTAGCCTCGCGATCGAGGAAACGGTCGCCGGCCGTCGTCTCCATCTCGAGCGCTTCGTCTTCGAGTTGCTCGACGATGGGGAAATAGCCATCGACGATGAAGTCCATGATCGAGTGGAGCACATAATCCGGCCCGTGCGAGAGAGCCTTGGGCGCAGCCTCCAGATGGGCGCGCAGGTCATCATGCGCCCGCGCCGAACCCTGACGGACCGTGACGATGAAGCCGGGGCCGAGGAAGACTGCCGTCTGGCCATAGACGATCTCGTCATCCTCCAGATGCGCAGTGCGCAGCACGACGAACAGCTGCTCGCCATATTGCTCCGCCTTGGGCAGCTGGCTTTGCAACTGCGCATCCTCGACGGCGAGCGGATGCAGGCCGAAGCAGTCGGCCACGGCATCCAGCTCGGCATGGCTCGGCTCGAACAGGCCGATCCAGACGAACTCGTTCTTCGCCGGGGGCCAGACCTCCGGCTTCACGCCAAGCGCAATGTCGCCGACGGATATGCCGTCGCGATAGCGGCGCGCCGCGATCACACTCATTTGATGAGGCCGATTTCCCGCAGGCGCTGGTGGAGATAGTCATGCGCGCTGATCGGTGGCTCGCGCAGTGGATTATCGGCCGTCACTGTTTCGGGCAGCGCTTCGATGATCACCTGTGGCTCCAGATGCAGGAAGAAGGGCATCGAGTAACGGGGAATGCCGCGCCGCTCGGGCGGCGGGTTGACGACGCGGTGGCTGGTCGAGGGCAGCACATGATTGGTGAGACGCTGGAGCATATCGCCGACATTGATGACGAGCGCGCCCGGTGGCGGCGCGGCGGGAATCCAGTTGCCGCTCTTGGTGAGTAGCTCCAGCCCGCCCTCTTCGGCGCCGAGCAGCAGCGTGATCAGATTAATGTCCTCATGCGCCCCGGCGCGAATGCCCGGCGCATTCACCGACACCGGCGGATAATGCAGCAGGCGCAGGATCGAATTGCCTTGGTCGATCTTGTCGTCGAACCAGTCGGGCGACAGGCCCAGATGCCGCGCCACGCCCGAGAGGATTTTCGCGCCCGTCACATCAAAGGCGGCAAAGAGCGCCTCGAAGGTCTCCCGGAAGCCGTCAATCTCGACTGGCCAGACATTGGGCGGCATGGTCTCGGCAAGCGGGCTGCCTTCGGGCAATTCGCGGCCGACATGCCAGAACTCCTTGAGGTCATTCTCCGTCCCGCCCTTGGCGATCTCGGTGCCGAATGCCGTGTAGCCGCGCTGGCCGGCAGCGCCGGAGAGGAGATAGGCGCGCTTGGTCGCCTCGGGGAGCGCGAAGAACTGCTTGGCGAGATCCCAGCCCTTGGCGATGAGGCCGGGGTCCATGCCGTGATCGGTGACCAGAGCGAAGCCATATTCGCGGAAGCTGCTGCCGATCGCGTCGGCGAAATCATCCGCCGAGAGCCCAGCGAGCGAGAGAACAGGCATCCGTTCGATGTCGGTATTGAGGGTCATGCGCGGACTCGCGAAATGAGTGTTTCTGCCGGTCTGACTAGGCTTTCCGCCGCTGCCTGTCACGTGGCAAGCGAGCGCGGCCCTTGCGCGCCAACCGCCCTCATGGGAATGGCAGGTGTGAAACACCGGAAGGCAGAAAGCCGGGAAACGGAAAGGAATGAGCGGCGATGCGCTACTGGCTGATGAAATCGGAACCGGACGCCTTTTCCTGGGACGATCTCGTCAAGAAAGGCACGGCCGAGTGGGATGGGGTGCGCAACCATGCCGCCCAGCTCAACATGAAGGCCATGGCCGTGGGCGACCGGGCGTTCTTCTATCACAGCAATATCGGGCTTGAGGCCGTGGGTGTCATGGAGATCGTGCGCACTGCGGAGCAGGACAGCACGGATGAGACTGGCCGGTGGATTGCAGTGCTCGTGTCGCCCGTCGCCAAGCTGGTCCGGCCTGTGACGCTCAAGGCGATCAAGGCCGATCCTGCGCTCGCGAAAATGGAGATGATCCGCCAGTCGCGCCTCTCGGTCGCGCCCGTGGGGGCGGAGGAATATGCGCATATTCTGGAGATGGCGGGCGGCCTCGCCTAGGCGTTGCTTTTCCCTGCCCAAGTGCGCGATTGCATTTTCTGCAATCGCAACGCCCCCTTTGCAGTTGAAATTTGCTGCATCGCAACATAATCGGGCCCTGGAAGTTTTCTAGAAGGATGCCTTCCCCACTCATCAAGGAGGTATCACATGCTGCGTTTCATCAAGAAGGCGTTCAAGGCCTATCTGGATTCGGTCGAAAAGTTTGGCCCGATCACGCATTACTGATTTTTGATCGGCCTGGGTCCGTCCCGGCGCCGACAATATCGAAAGACCCGAAGGGGGCGGAGCCGCAAGGAACCGCCCCTTTTCGCTATCTGCCGCTGCTCGGGCCGGAAATCACCCCCGTACTTATCCACATCCATCCACCATTTTTGGTGCGATGACCGCATTGCAGCGTCGAATCGCTCTTGGTGCGACTCGCAGATGGTGAGACCATCATGACAGCAGGACGACGAGAAAGACTTGAGAAATCAAGGAATTGGAGTGGTCGAGCAAGCATGGAGGTGTGTCTTGCCGCAAGGCGGATCCCGAAATGCGGTCACCGATGAGGGACTGATGAGCCGGCGCTTCGGCGCTGCTCTGGAACCGGGTCGGAGGCAGGGTGCCAAGCGGGCTGTCTAGGCTCGTGGAAGCGCTCAAATGGATAGGCCAGTTGTCGCGAAAGCGGCGCTCCTGTCCAGCTCCTGCAGAGGCCATCCGGTCGAAGCGGAGCAAAGGAACGGGAAAGCTCGTTTAACGAGTGGACGTGTTCCGGCAGCAGGAGAACCGTTCGCGGTTCGATGGCAGCCATGCCAGTCATCGGATATCCGGCAACGGATTGGAAGGTGACGGGTGCAGTGGGGGTCGGCAGCAATGCCGGCCCCCATTTAGCATGTGCGGAATATTTCGCCGAGTCGTTGCCCAGCGGCGCCCCAAATTCGGGGAGCGCGCGAGTGGGCGGGCGCACGGGGAGGCGGATAGCGGAACGGGGCACAAAGACCCGTCCCGCCTTTGCGTTAAGCTAGCAGCGCTTCCGCCTGGTCCAGCGTATCCTTCAGCAGCTTGACCAGCGCCACATAAGGCGCTGGCGTGGTCATATCGAGCCCGGCGCGCTTGAGGATGTCGACCGGATAGTCGGATCCGCCCGCCTTGAGTACCGAGAGATAATTGTCGCGCTCCTTCGCGCCGCCGTTCAGCACGGACTGGCTGAAATAGGCCGCGGCCGCGATGCAGGTCGCATATTGGTACACGTAGAAGTTGCGGTAAAAGTGCGGAATATAGGCCCATTCATGGCCATAATCCGGCTTCATGATCACATTGGGCCCATGATAGCGCTTCAGGAGGTCATAGTAGATCTCCGTATATTTGGCGCCCGACATACCGTCGCCTGCCTCTGCCTTGTCGTGAATGACCAGTTCGAACTCGCCGAACATGGTCTGGCGGAAGAAGGTGCCCCGGATATTCTCCATCTGCTGGCCGAGATAGAAGAGCTTCTCCTCCTTGGTCTTGGCCGTCTTGAGCAGATAGGAGACGAGCAGCAGCTCATTGCAGGTCGACGCGATCTCCGCGATGAATGTCGCGTAGCCGGACTTGTCATAGGGCTGGTTTTCCTTGGCCAGCAGCGAGTGCATGGCGTGGCCCCATTCATGGGCATAGGTGCTCAGGCCATCATATTTGTCGCTGAGGTTCAGCAGCAGATAGGGATGCACGTCGAAGGCGCCCGGCTGCATATAGGCGCCCGAGGTCTTGCCCTGCCGTGGGAAGGGATCCATCCATTTCGCAGCGCTCGCCGTGGCGAACTGCGTCACATAGTCCTTGCCCAGCGGCTGGAGCGCCGCGAGCGTGGTGGTGCGCATCTGATCGAGCGTGAAGTTCTTATCGAGCGCCACGATCGGCGGATAAATGTCATAATAGCCTAGATCGGGCAGCTTGAGCATCTTGCGCCGCAGTTCGAAATAGCGGTGCAGCTGAGGCAGGCCTTTATTGGCCTCCGACACGAGCGTGCGATAGACTGCTTCCGGCACATTGGGGCCTGAGAGGGCGCTGGCCAGCGAGGTCGGGTATTTCCGGCTCTTGGCGCGGAAGATGTCGCCCTTGACCTTGGAGGAGAGCGAAGCGCCGAGGCTGTTCTGGAACCCGCCATAGGCCTTCCAGAAGCTGTCAAACACGGCAATGCGGTCCGCGCGCACGGGCGCGTCGCGATTGAGCGTATAGCCCTGATTGTCGAGACGGACGGACTTGCCGGTCGAGAGCGTGATGGTCGGCCAGGGAATGTCCGACGAGCGTAGCTGCTCGGCAATATCGCTGGGCCCTCCCAGTGGCGAACTCGCGGCCGCCAGAATCGATTCGCCCTCGGGCGAGAGCGTGTGCGCCGCCTGCCGCACCACATCGGTGAGTGCAAAGTCGAAGCGCGCCTTGAGCACGGCATTGGACGCGACGAAGCCCTTGATCTTGGCCTCGCCTACAGTGAGCAGCTCCGGCGCGATCCAGGCGGATGCCTCGCCGAACCCCGTGTAGAGATCCTGCGCCTGCGCCTGCTTCTCCTGATTGGCGGCGACGCGCACGTCTTCGTCGGCCTTGAGGCTCGCATAAGTGTAGATGCGGCTGATATCGCGATCGAGATCGGACTGGAGTGTCAGTGCCTTGGCCAGCGTATCGGCGCTGTCGCCCAGATGACCCTTATATTGGGCGAGGCCCTTGATCGCTTCGAGCGCCTTCTTGCGCGCGGCGTCCCATGCGGCATCATTGGGATAAATTTCGGACAGGTCCCATGCGGCAGTGGCGCCACTGGCGGCTGCGCCCTGCGCCATGGCAGGCGCAGCGAGGACGAGGCTGGCGACCGCAGAGGCTGCCAGTGCTTCGCGACGGGAGATTTCGGTCATGGCTGCCTTTCAATAAGGCGCCAGAAGCCTCCCCCCTCCGTCCGGCGCCGATTTAACGTTGGCAACAGTCTGGCGCGCTTCTCGCCCGATGAAAAGTGCTTTGTTGCCCTAGCACAGCAGGGCACCGGAACAGGCGAGCGACCAACGAAAAAGGGGCCCGGACTTGCGGCCGGACCCCTCTCAATCTTGCTTTGGTTCAGCTCACCAGATGCGCACGCGCTCCTTGGGCGTCAGGTAAAGCTTCTGCCCCGGCTTGGGGGCAAAGGCGGCATACCAGGCGTCAAGGTTACGCACGACCGCGGCGCGCTCCACCGAAGGGCTGTGCGGATCGGTGAGCAGGCGCTGGCGCAGGTTCGCCTCGCGGTAGCTGCGGCGCCAGACCTGCGCCCAGCCCAGGAAGAAGCGCTGGTCGCCCGTCATCCCGTCGATCACCGGTGCCTTCTTGCCGCCCAGCGAATGCTTGTAGGCGTCATAGGCAATGGTGAGGCCGGCAAGGTCGCCGATATTCTCGCCCAGCGTGAATTCGCCCTTCACATGCTCGCCCGGCAGCGGCTCATAGGCGTCATATTGCGCGATGAGCGCCTTGGTCGCGACCTCGAAGGCCTTGACGTCGGCTTCCGTCCACCAGTCGGACAATTCGCCCTTCTCGTTATATTTCGAGCCCTGATCGTCGAAATGGTGGCTGATCTCGTGGCCGATGACTGCGCCGATACCGCCATAATTGACGGCCGGGTCCGCCTTGGGATCGAAGAAAGGCGGTTGCAGGATCGCGGCCGGGAAGACCACTTCCATCATGCCGAAATTGGCATAGGCATTCACCGTCTGGGGCAGCATGCCCCATTCCCAGCGGCGCACTGGCTCGCCGAGCTTGCCCAGCTCATAGGCGTTGTCGAACTGGTTCGATCGCACGACATTGCCGAACAGGTCGTCGGACTTGATCTCCAACCCGGCATAGTCGCGCCACCTGTCGGGATAGCCGACCTTGACGGTGAAGTTGGCGAGCTTGGCCTTTGCGCGGCCTTTCGTTGCGGGCTGCATCCACGCAAGTGTGTCGATGCGGCGCGACATGGCGTCGAGCACGTTCTTCACCAGTACGTTCATCGATGCCTTATACTCGGCCGGGAAGTGACGCTCGGCGTAGATCTTGCCGACCTCCTCGCCCAGTGTGCCCTCGACGAGGCTGACGCCACGGCGCCAGCGTTCCTCCTGCTGGGGCGTGCCCTGCAGGGTGGTGCCGAAGAAGGCGAAGTTCGCTTCGTCGATCGCCTTGGGCAGGTAATTGGCGAAGCCGCGCAGGCTATTGATCAGCAACTGATCCTTGAGCACGTCGAGCGGTGCCGCGTCGAGCGCGTCGGCAATGCCCTTGATCGCGCTCGGTTGGGCGACCAGCAGATCGGTGATCTTGGGGCTGGTCGCGCGCAGATATGCCGGCACGTCCAGCGTCGGGCTGGAAAGCTTGGCAGCGTCGGCGAGCGCATATTTATTATAGGTCTTGGCCGCGTCGGACGAATCCTCGCGCGTCCATTGCGCCTTGGCGATGCTGGTCTCCAGCGCCATCACCGCTTCTGCGCGCGCCTGCGCATTGGGTTCGCCGGCCAGCGTCAGCATCTGCGTCAGATAGGCGACATAGGCCTTGCGGATCGTCGCCATCTTGTCGTTGTCGAGCAGATACATGTCGCGATCGGGCAGGCCGGTGCCACCCTGCGAAATGCCGAAGATGTAATTTTCAGGATGGCGGTCGTCCTGTCCGACGCCGCTGCGCAGCGGACCGGCGACGCCCATATTGGAAGCCTTTGACAGCAGCGCCTGATAGTCGGCCTTGGTCTTTGCCGCCTTGATCTCGTCGAGCCACGGCTTGATCGGCGTGAGGCCGCGCGCCTCGATCGTGTTCGTGTCGAGGAAGCTCGCATAGGCGCGGCCGATCTTGCTGTTCGGATCATCCTTCACTTCGTTGATGATCGCGCGGACCCGCGTCTTGGAGAGGTCGTCGAGCGCCGTGAACATGCCGTAATTGGCCTTGTCGGCGGGGATGGGCGTGTTCTTCGCCCAGGTGCCATTGGCATAATCGTAGAAATTGTCGCCGGGTGCGACCTTCTTGTCCATGCCGGCGGCGTCAAAGCCGTAGCTGCCGAGTTGAGGTTTGTTCGTGTCGGACGAGGCATTGGCGGTGGGCGCTGCGGTTGCGGTCGGCTGGGCAAGGGCAGTCGTGCTGGCCAATGCAGCCAGTGCGCTGCCGGTGAGGGCAACGGTCAAAATCTGTCGGAACATGTCGCACTTTCTATAGTCTGTGCGGGCTCAAAGGCCCGTGATGAGCACATCATAATCACGGTTTCGCAACTGCACAAATGGCGATGCAAATGATGAAGGTCGCTCTGGGAATGGGGCCATGCCGATGAGGGCCGGCTGCAATCTGTCGCATGGCGGCGCTGTGAGCCAGAGAAGCTGAACCGCTCTTGAATTGGCTGCAGAGAGCAGGGGCCAGACGCCGCGAAAAACCAACAAAAAGGGCCGGGAGATTGCTCTCCCGGCCCCAATTTCGTGCGTCTGAACGAAGGACTTAGAAGTCCATGCCGCCCATACCGCCCATGCCGCCCATGCCGCCGCCGGGCATGCCGCCAGCGGAGCCCTTGTCTTCGGGCAGTTCGGCAATGGTTGCCTCGGTGGTGATCAGCAGGCCGGCGACCGAAGCCGCGTCCTGCAGAGCAGCGCGGACGACCTTCGTGGGATCGACGACGCCAGCGGCGACGAGGTTCTCATAAACGTCCGTCGAAGCGTTGAAGCCGCGGGTCTCGTCATTCTCGCGCAGCAGGTTGCCAGCGACAACGGCGCCGTCAAAGCCTGCATTCTGAGCGATCTGACGCAGCGGCGTCTGGATCGCGCGACGGATGATGTCGATGCCGCGGGTCTGGTCGTCATTGGCGCCCTTGAGGCCTTCGAGAGCCTTGGTGGCGTACAGGAGTGCCGTGCCGCCGCCGGGGACGATGCCCTCTTCGACAGCCGCGCGGGTTGCATGGAGAGCGTCGTCGACGCGGTCCTTGCGCTCCTTGACTTCCACTTCCGATGCGCCGCCGACCTTGATGACAGCAACGCCGCCAGCGAGCTTGGCGAGACGCTCCTGGAGCTTCTCCTTGTCATAGTCGGACGTGGTCTGCTCGATCTGCGAACGGATCTGCTCGACGCGGCCCTTGATCGCGTCGGCGTCGCCGGCGCCATCAACGATGATGGTGTTGTCCTTGTCGATCGTGACGCGCTTGGCCTGACCGAGCATGGCGAGCGTGACCGACTCAAGCTTGATGCCCAGATCTTCCGAGATCAGCTCACCCTTGGTCAGGATCGCGATGTCTTCGAGCATCGCCTTGCGACGATCGCCGAAGCCGGGAGCCTTGACGGCTGCGACCTTGAGGCCGCCGCGCAGCTTGTTGACGACGAGCGTGGCATTGGCCTCGCCCTCGACGTCTTCAGCGATGATCAGGAGCGGACGGCCCGACTGCACAACTGCTTCGAGGATCGGCAGCAGCGCCTGCAGGTTGCTGAGCTTCTTCTCGTGGATCAGGATGTACGGATCGGTAAGCTCGACCTGCATCTTCTCAGGGTTGGTGATGTAATAAGCCGAGAGATAGCCGCGATCGAACTGCATGCCTTCGACGACTTCGAGCTCGAATTCGAGACCCTTGGCTTCCTCGACGGTGATCACGCCTTCCTTGCCGACCTTCTCCATCGCTTCGGCGATCTTCTGGCCGACTTCGACGTCGCCATTAGCCGAAATGATGCCGACCTGAGCGATTTCCTGCGTGCCGGAAACCGGCTTGGAACGCGCCTTGAGGTCTTCGACGACCTTGAGGACGGCGATATCGATGCCGCGCTTCAGATCCATCGGGTTCATGCCGGCTGCAACCGACTTCATGCCCTCGCGGACGATCGCCTGCGCCAATACGGTCGCAGTGGTCGTGCCGTCGCCAGCAATGTCATTGGTCTTCGAGGCCACTTCGCGCACCATCTGGGCGCCCATGTTCTCGAACTTGTCCTTGAGCTCGATTTCCTTGGCGACGGTAACGCCGTCCTTGGTAATGCGCGGTGCGCCGAAGCTCTTGTCGATGACGACATTGCGGCCCTTCGGGCCCAGGGTCACCTTGACTGCATCGGCGAGGATGTCGACGCCGCGCAGGATGCGCTCGCGCGCGTCGCGGCCGAATTTAACGTCCTTGACTGCCATGATTTCTATTCCTTCACTGAACTGAAACTGGGTGGGAAAACGATCAGGCGATAACGCCCAGGATGTCGCTTTCCTTCATGATGAGGAGGTCCTCACCGTCGACCTTGACCTCAGTGCCGCTCCACTTGCCGAAGAGCACGCGGTCGCCGGCCTTGACGTCGAGCGGCGTGATCTTGCCGTCTTCGCTCTTGGTGCCGGTGCCCACGGAGACGATTTCGCCTTCCTGCGGCTTTTCCTTGGCGGTCTCGGGGATGATGATGCCGCCGGCGGTCTTCTCTTCAGCCTCGACGCGGCGAACGAGCACGCGATCGTGCAACGGACGAAATCCCATAAAATGTCCTTTCCAAAAGGGCGGGCGTGGCGATTTCGGATGACTGGGCGGACTGTCGGCAGCTTGCCAATCGTCCGCACCTTCCCCCCGGAAACCGCGCGTTCCCCCGCGCAAGAATCAGTTGTTAGCAATCTCCCGATGGGAGTGCCAACAGAAGCCATATGGGTGGCACCCCATGAGAGGTCAAGCAGGGCGCGACGAGTATTTCCGGATTCAGGATGGGACGAGGCCGAGCGCCTCGCGACGCGTCCAGCGCCACAGCATCAGTGCTGCCACCACAGCCAGCCCGACGAGCAGGCCGATCCATACGCCAAGCCCGGCAAGCGGCGTGTAGAAGCCGAGCAATATGCTTGTTCCCATGCCCGGCACCCAATAGCCGAAGATGGCATAGGCCATGGGCACGCGCGTATCCTGAAGCCCCCGCAGTGAGCCCGCAGCAACGGCCTGCGCGCCGTCAAACAGCTGGAAAGCGGCAGCGACGAGCAGGAACTGCGTAGCGAGGACCACCATCCGCGCGTTTGCGGGCGCATCGAGATCCACATAAAGCGAGAGCACCGCGCGGGGAAAAGCGAGCATGGCCAGCGCCGTCACGGCCATGAAGCCAATGCCCATGATGATGCTCGCCTTGCCTGCGCGCGCGGCGGCCGCTGCATCGCGCGCGCCATAAGCCATGCCGACGCGGATGGTTGCGGCCTGACCCACGCCGAAGGGCACCTGGAACGCCAGAGCGGCGATCTGCAGCGCGACGGCATGCCCCGCCAGCTCGGCTTCACCGATCCGGCCCATCAGGAAGGCGGCGCCGGCGAACAATCCCGCTTCGGCCAGGATCGTGCCGCCAATCGGTGCGCCGATACGGATCATCTCGCGCAAGCGCCGCCATTCGGGGCGCCACCAGCGGCCCATCATCCGGTAGCGCCGCAGCCGGCGGTCGCATTTGATCACCACGATATAAGCCAGCACCATGGCCCAGCTCGTGATCACGCTCGACAGGGCCGAGCCGGTGAGGCCGAGCGCGGGGAAGCCACCATGGCCAAAAACGAGCAGCCAGTTGCCGAGCGCATTGGTGCCCAGAGCGACAAGGTTGATCCAGGTCGCATAAGATGCCCGGTCAAGCGCGGCCACGAACTGACGCAGCGTCGCCGCCAGCAGCATGGGCAGGATGGCAAAGGCGATCACCGCAAGGAATTCGCCCGCACGATGCGCCAGCGCGGGTGGCTGGCCAGTGGCCAGGAAGATTGGCTCGCCCCACTGGAAGAGCAATGTGATCGCCAGCGCGACGGCGACCGTCAGCCATAGCGCCATGCGCGTCGTCCGGCGCACCTCACGCACGGAATGGCTGCGGCGGCCCAGTTCTGCAGCGGCCAGCGGCGCCAGCGCGATGAGTCCGGTTGCACTCCACACCAGCAGCGAAAAGGCCGCGATTCCCAGCGTTGAGGCGGCAAGCTGCGGCGCGCCTAGCCGCGCGACGAACATGACGTCGACGGCATGGATCGCCATTTGCAGCAGATTCGCCCCCACCAGCGGCAAGGCAAGCCGCAGCGTGGCCGAGAATTCGACGCGGAAGAGCGAAGGGCGGGCGGAGTCGGTCATGAAGCGCGCCGGAATATGCGCCAGCGGCACGACAGGGAAGCGACAATTGATATAGCCAGCGTGGCTGCACCTCGCGGTGATGGTCATGACCCCCGCTTCCTCCGTGCATCGGCCATGAAGATAGGCTAGCGAAGACCCCTCAAGTTCGGAGGCCCTCAGCTCGTGAATTTTGCCAAAAGTGCATGGAAGCTCGTCGTTGCGATCAAGGACCTTCTGGTCCTGCTCTTCCTCATCGGCTTTTTCCTGCTGCTCTATGCGGCAATCAAGCAGGCCCGCTCAGTCGAGGAAGTCCCCCGCAGCGGTGCGCTCTATCTGGCGCTCAATGGGCCTATCGTCGAACAGCCCGCGGCGGTGGACAGCCTCACCGCTCTGGCAGGCGGGTCGGGGGCGACGGAATATCGCCTGCGCGATGTGGTCCACGCCATCGAGACGGCGGCGGGCGACAATGCGGTTAAAGCCGTCGTGCTCGATCTCGATGGCTTTGGCGGCGGCGGACAAGTGGCGATGGAGCGCGTCGGCGCTGCGCTGGACAAGGTGCGCAAGGCCGGCAAGCCTGTGCTGGCCCATGCGGCAGTTTATGATGACGATGCCTATCTGCTCGCCGCACATGCCAGCGAAGTCTGGCTCTCGCCATTGGGCATGGTCGGCGTCACCGGGCCGGGTGGCACGCTCGTTTTCTACAAGGGGCTGATCGACAAGGTCGGCGCCAATATTCACGTCTATCGCGTCGGCAAGTTCAAGAGCGCTGTCGAGCCTTATACCCGCGCCGATCAGTCGCCCGAATCGCGCGCCTCGAACGAGGCCATGGTTGCCGCATTGTGGGAGGACTGGCTCGGCAATGTCGGTGCAGCGCGCAAGAAGGCGCAGGTCGCGACCTATCTCGCCGACCCGCTGGCGGCGACGCGTGCGGCTGGCGGCGATATGGCCAAGGCCGCTGTGAACCTCGGCCTCGTCGACAAGCTCGGCGATGAGCTCGCGTTCGGTAAACGTGTCGTGGACATAGCCGGCGCTGCAAAGGATGGCGGCGAAGGCGATTTCTCTGCCATTCCGCTCAGCACCTATTTGCGCCGCAACCGATCCTCGAATGACGGGGCCGTCGGCATCATCACGGTCGCGGGCGACATCGTGAATGGCGAAGCTCCGGCAGGCACGGCAGGCGGCTACACAGTCTCCAGCCTCGTGCGTGACGCCATGGCGGACGACAATATCAAGGCGCTGGTGCTGCGCGTCGATTCGCCGGGCGGATCGGCCTCAGCCGCGGAGGATATCCGCAGCGCACTCGCCGCCGCACGCGCGCAGGGGCTTCCCGTCGTCGTCTCGATGGGCAATGTCGCCGCTTCGGGGGGCTATTGGGTGAGCACCGCTGCGGACGCCATTTATGCGGAGCCAGCGACGATCACTGGCTCGATCGGCGTGTTCGGCATCGTGCCGAGCTTCGAGGCCACATTGGCCAAGGTCGGCATCACCAGTGAGAAGGTGAAAGCCACGCCATTCTCCGGTGAGCCGGACGTGATCGGCGGCGTCAGCCCGCAATATGACGCGCTGGCGCAGGCAAGCGTCGAGGATATCTACCGGCGCTTCATCGGCCTCGTCGCCGGTGCCCGCAAGCTGACGCCCGAGCGCGTCGACGAGATCGGTCAGGGCCGCGTCTGGGTTGGCGGCACTGCGCATCAACTCAAGCTCATCGATCGCTTCGGCGGCATCGAGGACGCCATTGCCGACGCAGCCAAGCGCGCGAGCCTGACCGGCTCGCAGGCCGGTCCGCGCTATTTCGATCCGCAGGGCGATCGCTTTTCGCGCCTGCTCGGGATGCTCGGCGACGATAGTGAAGGCGAAGCGCGTCTCGGCTCGCGCTCAGCCACCGCGCCGCGTGACTGGCTGAGCCTTGCTGCCGCACGCCAGCGGCAATGGGCAGCGCAGGCAGTGCGCGATCTGCAAGCGCTGGTCGATGGTCCTGCGATCCGCGCAGACTGCGTGGAATGCCGGGGTTTCGACGCGCCCGTCACCGGGCAGGCGGCCAATGCCACCAATGCCGGATGGCTCACCCGGCTGGTCGGCTTCGTTCAGGGCATCTGATTAGGGCGAGCGGCTGGCTCGCGCGTCGCGCTAGGCCGCAGAGCCTTCGCCGGCCTGAACGCGCGCCAGCCACGGGTTGAGCGGCACGTCCGCGACCTTGGTGAGCCGGTTGCGGTCGCGATGCTGGAAGATGGCGTCGCGGCCCTTCACCATCAGCATCGTGTCGCTGATGTAGCTCCACGTTCCGTCTTCGTGGAAAGTCACTTCCAGCTTGTAGCTGTCCGTGCGGAAGGCCAGCTCCAGGAAGGTCGTCGAGCAGATGCCATATTCGGTCTCGCCGCGCTTCGCTTCAACGGTCAGCTTATTGTCGTCGGGCGCTGCATGGCCCGCCGCAATGGCGACCTGTCCGCGCGGAATGGCGACGGTCTGGAGAATGAGGCCGGTCGCCGGTTCCCACAGCCAATAGCCGGTCTGGTCGTGGAAGGTGATCTCTTCCTCGACCGTGTTCACGTGCACATGATAGCGCAAGCCGTAGAATAGCTGGGGGCCGTTGGTCTGCGCGTCGATGGGCAGCATCTCGATGCGCTCATAATATTCGCGCCGCTCGGGCCCTTCCGCCTTGGGGTTGAGATCGACGCCGCGTGTCCCTTCCCAGATTCCGGCAAAGCGCCGCAACGGGCCAAGATGCGCGAGCGTATCCGGACTGGAATCGGGTTCGGTGAAAATGTCGTCCGGAATTTCCATTGGTCTTCGTTCCCCCGAATCAGTCCGTCTGGCTTGTGTGCCGCGCATAATGCGGCAGCGCCAGCCCCTTGCCGATAGCCAGCGCGCGCAGCACAAAGCCAGCCAGCGCGGCGACTGCGCAGGCCACTGGCATTGGCACGCCCAGCGGGATCATCAGCGCATAGAGCCCGGCCGAAAGTGCGGCTGCGGTCACGTAGATTTCCGGGCGCAGCAAGATGGACGGCACGCCGGCCAGCAGATCGCGGATAATGCCGCCGACGCAGGCCGTGAACACGCCCATCAGCGCTGCCACGAATGGATCGATGCCATAGCTCATGGCCTTCGCCGTGCCGAACACCGCGAAAGCGGCAAGTCCCACCGCGTCCAGCCAATCAAGCGCGCGCAAGCTCCACCAGCGCTCCGGCGTCATATAAACAACGAAGGCCGCGCCCAGACAGATCATGGGCTGTGCGATGTCATGCACCCAGAAAACGGGCGCGCCGATCAGCAGGTCGCGCATCGTGCCGCCGCCGACGCCCGTGGTCAGCGCGAAGAAAGCGAACGTGACCAGCGTCTGTCGCAACTGCGCCGCCGCCAGCGCGCCGGAAGCAGCGAAAACCGCCGTGCCAACGAGATTGAGCGCAATGAGGATGGTGCCGACGGGCATGACAAGATCGGGGCTGGCCATGCAGATGGCCTAGAGCCTTTTGCCGGCGAATGGAAACATCTGGCGTCCCGGAAAAGACAAAAAGGCCGGAAAAAAGGGGCGCGATTTCATCCGGTCGGCGCGGGCTCAGAGCGCTCGCACGGCGCGGTTTTGGTGATAGGGTGCAGCGCTGTCCATCAGGAGCCTGCCCCCATGCCCATGACGTTCCTCGTCTTCTACGGATCCTATCGCACGGCGCGCGCCGGCATCCGACTTGCCGACTATCTGGTGCGCGGGCTTGCCGAGCGTGGTCATGAGGTGGAGCTGATCGACGCCAAGGCCGTGGGCCTGCCGATGCTCGACAAGCGCTATTTCGAATATGAGCCCGGCACGGCGCCAGCCGCTATGACGGCGCTCTCGGAGAAGATCGCCGCGGCAGACGGCTTCGTGTTCGTCTGCGGCGAATATAATTGGGGCATCCAGCCGGGCCTCAAGAATCTCGTCGACCATTATTTCAAGGAATTCGTGCGGCGCCCGGCGGGCATCATCAGCTATTCGGCGGGGCGGCTGGCCGGCGCGCGCTCGAATACGATCTGGCATGCGACGCTGACGGAACTGGGCATGGCCGTAATTCCCAGCACGATCACCGTGGGTGGCATCACCAGCACGCTTGACGAAGAAGCGCAGCCCATCGGCGAGGGCGGCGCCGCGCTCGACCGCAGCTTCCCGGGCTTTGCCGAGGAGCTGGAATGGTGGGCCGAGGCGGTCAAGACCAAGCGGGAAGGGTAACGTCCGGAGGCGTGGTGCCGCCGCTTTCGGAGGCGCACTGAGCCAGCCCGACAGGCCTCCCTTAAACGTGGATCGGCTTGCCCCGCACGGCCATGGCCGCTTCCTTGAGCGCTTCGCTATGCGTGGGATGCGCATGGCAGGTATAGGCGATGTCCTCGGACGTCGCGCCGAATTCCATGCCCAGCGCGGCCTCCGCGATCATCGTGCCGGCGACCGATGCGACGATCCACACGCCCAGCACCTTGTCGCTGTTCGCGTCCGCGATCACCTTCACAAAGCCATCCGGCTCGTGATTGGTCTTCGCGCGGCTGTTGCCGAGCATCGGGAATTTGCCGACCTTGATCTCGCCCTTTTCCTTGGCGGCCTCTTCCGTGAGGCCCACGCCCGCGATCTCGGGCATGGTGTAGACCACGCTTGGGATCACATCATGGTTCACGATGCCGGTCAGGCCCGCGATATTCTCCGCGACGGCAATGCCTTCGTCTTCGGCCTTGTGCGCGAGCATCGGGCCGGGAATCACGTCACCGATCGCCCACACGCCGGGGACGCTCGTGGCGAATTCATGATCGGTCTCGATCTGCCCGCGCTTGTTCACGGGCAGGCCGATCATGTCGAGCCCGAGCCCTTCGGTGTTCGGGCGGCGACCGATGGAGACGAGCACGACATCGGCCTCGATCGTCTCGGCCGCGCCGCCGGCTGCGGCTTCGAGCGTCAGCACGGCCTTTTTGCCCTCGACCGTAGCGCCCGTGACCTTGGTGCCGAGCTTGAACTCGAAGCCTTGTTTGCGGAAAATCTTGTTCGCTTCCTTGCGCACGTCGCCGTCCATGCCGGGCAGGATCTGGTCGAGAAACTCGACGACCGTGACCTTCGCGCCAAGCCGCCGCCAGACGCTGCCCAGCTCCAGCCCGATAACGCCGCCGCCGATGACGACCATGTTCGCGGGCACCTTGTCGAGTTCGAGCGCGCCGGTCGAATCGACGATAATGCCCTTCGCGTTGTCCACTTCGACGCCCGGAAGCGGCGTGACCGAGGAGCCGGTCGCGATGATGACATTCTTCGCCGTCACCGTCTTGCCGGCCACGTCGACGCTATGCGCGTCCTTGAACTTCGCATGGCCCTTGAGCCAGTCGACCTTGTTCTTCTTGAACAGATATTCGATGCCGCCCGTGAGGCCCGTGACCGCATCGATCCGCTGCGCCTGCATGGCCGGCAGATCCAGCTCCGGCGTCACCTTGACGCCCAGCTTGGCCATGGAGCCGTTCGCCGCCGCGTCATAATATTCGGATGCGTGGAGCATCGCCTTGGAGGGAATGCAGCCGACATTGAGGCAGGTGCCGCCCAGCGTCGCGCGGCTATCCGCACAGGCGGTCTTGAGGCCAAGCTGCGCGGCGCGGATCGCGGCCACATAACCGCCCGGCCCGGAGCCGATCACAAGGACGTCATAGTCGTAGTCAGCCATTTTGTACTCCATCCAACCAGTGCTCCTGCGAAAGCAGGAGTCCAGGGCGGCTCAGAACAACGTGTCGAAAAGGTCTTTCCAGTGCGGATTGCCTTGTTCGATCAACTCAATTTTCCAGGCCCGCTTCCACTTCTTGATCTGCAATTCGCGCAGGCGCGCGTCCTGAAGATCGTCATGGACCTCGAACCAGACAAGGAGCGTGCAGCAATGCTCCTTTGTAAAGCCGTCAATCAGGCCGTTGCGGTGCTGGTGTGTCCTCGCGGCAAGATCGCTGGTGACGCCCGTATAGAGCGTTCCATTGGCGCTGCTTGCCATGATGTAGACATATCCAGCCTTCGTCGCGCGTCTCCGCCCTGGGCTCCTGCTTTCGCAGGAGCACTATGCATTAAAGATCGATCAGCAGGCGCGTCGGGTCTTCGATCGCGTTCTTGACCGCGACGAGGAATGTCACAGCCTCGCGACCGTCAACCAGACGATGGTCGTAGCTCAGCGCCAGATACATCATCGGCCGCACCACGATCTGCCCGTTCACGACGACAGCGCGGTCCTCGATGCGGTGGAGACCGAGCACGCCCGACTGGGGCGGGTTGATGATCGGGGTCGACATAAGCGATCCGAACACGCCGCCGTTCGAGATGGTGAAGGTGCCGCCGGCCATGTCGGCCATGGTCAGCGTGCCGTCCTTGGCGCGCTTGCCAAAGTCGGCGATGGTCTTCTCGATCTCGGCGACGCTCAGCGATTCCGCATTGCGGATTACCGGCACGACGAGGCCGTTGGGTGCGGACACCGCGACCGAGATGTCGCAGAAGTCGTTATAGACGATCTCGTCGCCTTCGATGTGACCGTTGACGCCCGGAATGTCCTTGAGCGCCATGCAGGCGGCCTTCACGAAGAAGCCCATGAAGCCCAGCCGAACGCCGTGCTTCTTCTCGAAGAGATCCTTGTACTTCGTGCGCGCGGCGATGACGGCAGTCATGTCGACATCGTTGAAGGTGGTCAGGATCGCCGCGTTGTTCTGCGCTTCCTTGAGGCGCTTGGCGACGGTCTGGCGCAGGCGGGTCATCTTGACGCGCTCCTGCCCACGGCCCGGCCCCGATGAAGCGACCGGTGCCGCGGCTGCGGCTGGCGCAGGCGCGCCAACGGCCGAGCCGGAGGCGATTGCGGCCATCACGTCGTCCTTGGTGAGGCGGCCATCCTTGCCCGTGCCGGCGATGCGGCTGGGGTCGAGGCCATGCTCAAGCACGAGGCGACGCACGGCCGGAGAGAGCGTGACGGCCCCCGCGAAGTCCGCTTCGGCTGTCGGGACAGGCGCAGCGGCAGGCGCGGAAGAAACAGCAGGCGCGGGCGCTGCCGCTGCCAATGGTGCAGCGGGCGCAGGCGCAGCGGCTGGCGCTGGCGCGGCGGCAGGCTTGGCGGTGGCAGCACCGGCCGCCTCGACGATTGCGATGACCGCGCCGACATTGACCGTGTCGCCTTCCTTGACGAGCTGTTCGCCCAGCACACCCGCGACCGGCGAAGGCACTTCGACCGCCACCTTGTCGGTTTCGAGGCTCGCAATGGGCTCGTCCATCGCCACGGCATCGCCGGGCTTCTTCAGCCACTGGCCGACCGTCGCTTCGGTGACGGACTCGCCCAGGACAGGCACTTTGACTTCAGTGGCCATGGATTAGCCTTTCTTCTGACGCTTGATTTCGGTGCGGACGCTGTGACTCAGCGCATCTGCGATGAGCGCACCCTGCTCGGCGAGATGCCGCTTGGCGAGGCCCGTGGCAGGCGAGGCCGCCGCCTTGCGCCCGGCATAGCGTGCGCGCATCGGCGCCTTGCCGGCCGCCTTCAGCGCGTCCTCGATGAAGGGTTCGACGAAGAACCATGCGCCATTGTTGCGCGGCTCTTCCTGACACCAGACCACTTCCTCCAGTTGGGGCATGCGCCCAAGCCGGATCGAAAGCGCCTCAGTCGGGAACGGATAGAGCTGCTCGACGCGAACGATCTGCGTGTCCTTGTCGTCCGCCGCGTCGCGCGCCTCGATCAGGTCATAGGCGACCTTGCCGCTGCACAGCACGATGCGCTTGGTCTGCTCGTCGGGCGCGGGATTCGTGTCCGAGAGAAGGCGCATGAAGTGCGTTTCGCCCGTGAAGTCCTCGGCCTTGCTGACTGCCAGCTTGTGACGCAGCAATGATTTGGGCGTCATGATGATCAGCGGCTTGCGGAACGAGCGCAGCATCTGCCGGCGCAGCAGGTGGAAATAATTGGCCGGCGTCGTGCAGTTGGCGACCTGGATATTGCCTTCCGCGCAGAGCTGAAGGAAGCGCTCCAGCCGCGCTGAGCTATGCTCCGGGCCCTGGCCTTCATAGCCATGGGGCAGCATCAGAACGAGCCCGTTGGCGCGCAGCCACTTGGACTCGGACGAAGCGATATACTGGTCGATGACGATCTGCGCGCCATTGGCGAAGTCGCCGAACTGCGCTTCCCACATGACCAGCGATTTGGGGTCGGCCATGGCATAGCCATATTCGAAACCAAGCACGCCATATTCGCTGAGCGGGCTGTCATAGACCTCAAAATGGCCGTGCGGCACGGTCGTCAGCGGGATATATTTCCGCTCCGTGTCCTGATCGACCCAGACCGAGTGGCGGTGCGAGAACGTGCCGCGGCCCGAATCCTGGCCGGAGAGACGCACGCCATAGCCTTCCGAGAGCAGCGACCCGAAGGCCAGAGCCTCGCCGGTCGCCCAGTCGAAATTCTCGCCCGTGCGGAACATCTCCGTCTTGGCATCGAGGATGCGGCGCAGCGTCTTGTGGACATTAAGGTCCGCAGGCACCGTCGTCAGCGTGCGGCCGAGACCGTCCAGCAGTTTGGGCGCAATGGCGGTGTCGACATTCTGGCGCGCCGTCTCGATGTCGGCAGGCTGATGCAGGCCCGACCAGCGCCCGGCGAACCAGTCGGCATGGTTGGACTTGTAGGTCTTGGCCGACTCGAACTCTTCCTCTAGCTGCGTCACGAAATGGTTCGTCGCTTCGCTCAGGAAACTGTCGTCGATCACGCCCTGCTCGCGCAGGCGCTGGCCATAGACTTCGCTGACCGGCGGATGCTGGCGGATCTGCGCATACATCAGCGGCTGGGTGAAGCTCGGCTCGTCGCCTTCATTGTGGCCGAAGCGGCGATAGCACCACATGTCGATCACGATGTCGCGGTGGAAGGTCTGGCGATATTCGATGGCCAGCTTGCAGGCGAAGGTCACAGCCTCCGGATCATCGCCGTTCACATGCAGGATCGGCGCCTGCACGCCCTTGGCGACATCGCTCGGATAGGGCGATGAGCGCGCGAACTGCGGCGAAGTGGTGAAGCCGATCTGGTTGTTGACGATGAAGTGGATGCAGCCGCCGGTATTATAGCCGCGCACGCCCGAGAAGCCGAAGCATTCCCAGACGATGCCCTGGCCTGCGAAAGCCGCGTCACCGTGGATCAGCACGGGCAGAACCTGCTCATGCTTGCCGGCGCCGATATCGTCGCGAAATACCTGCTGCGCGCGCACCTTGCCGAGCACGACGGGGTCCACCGTTTCGAGATGCGAGGGATTGGGGACGAGGCTCATATGAACCTTGATCCCGTCAAACTCGCGATCGGTCGAAGTGCCGAGATGATATTTGACGTCACCCGATCCGCCGACATCCTCGGGGTTCGCCGTGCCACCCGAAAATTCGTGGAAGATGACGCGGAAGCCCTTGGCCAGCACATTGGCGAGTACATTGAGGCGGCCGCGATGCGCCATGCCGAAGACGATCTCGCGCACGCCGAGCGCGCCGCCATATTTGATCACGGCTTCGAGCGCGGGAATCATGGATTCGCCGCCATCAAGGCCGAAGCGCTTGGTGCCGACATATTTGCGGCCGAGGAATTTCTCCCACTGCTCAGCCTGAAGCACCTTGGAGAGAATCGCCTTCTTGCCCTGCTCGGAGAAGACGATTTCCTTGTCCTTGCCTTCCATGCGATCCTGCAGGAAGCGGCGCTCATCGACATCGGCAATGTGCATATATTCGAGGCCGACATGGCCGCAATAATTGCTGCGCAGGATCTCGACGATATCGCGGATGGTCGCCCATTCGAAGCCGAGCGCGCCGCCAATATAGACTTTGCGATCCAGCGCCGCGCCGGAGAAGCCGTGATATTCCGGCGTCAGGTCAGCGGGGACTTCATGCCGCGCAAGACCAAGCGGATCGAGGCTGGCGGCGAGATGTCCACGGACGCGATAGGTGCGGATGAGCATCATGGCGCGGATGCTATCGTCCGCTGCCTTGGCGATGTCGGCTTCGGCCACAGGCGCGCCGCCGGGCTTGGCAGCGGCCGCCTTGATGGCGAGCTGCATCTGCGTCGGGTCGAGCGCTGCCGTCAGATCGTCGGTTGCGTCGAGCGGCCAGCCCTTGCGAGCCCAGCTCGGGCCCTGCTCATGCTCCGGCCCGCCGGCGAAATCCTGATTTTCCAAACCCATGTCGGACCTCCGTCCTGCCTCCGCGCGTTCTCATCGAACTCAGCCGGGACTTTTAGCAGCCCCGGCTGAAGAAATTACCTGTCAGCCGTTCAGCACTTCGAGCAGCGTCGTGCCCAGTTCCGAAGGGCTGGCCGCGACCTTGATGCCGGCCGCTTCCATCGCCGCGATCTTGCTCTCCGCGTCGCCCTTGCCGCCCGAGACGATGGCGCCTGCATGGCCCATGCGGCGACCCGGAGGCGCCGTGCGGCCTGCAATGAAGCCAGCCATCGGCTTCTTGCGGCCGCGCTTCGCCTCGTCGATCAGGAACTGCGCGGCCTGCTCCTCGGCGTCGCCGCCGATTTCGCCGATCATGATGATCGACTGCGTGGCTTCGTCGGCGAGGAACAGTTCGAGCACGTCGATGAAATTGGTGCCGTTGACCGGATCGCCGCCAATGCCGACGGCTGTGGTCTGGCCAAGGCCTGCATTGCTGGTCTGGAACACGGCTTCATAGGTAAGCGTGCCCGAGCGCGAAACAACGCCCACCGATCCCTTGCGGAAGATGGAGCCGGGCATGATGCCGATCTTGCACTGCTCGGGCGTCAGCACGCCGGGGCAGTTGGGGCCGATCAGGCGCGACTTGCTGCCCGAGAGCGCGCGCTTGACCCGCACCATGTCGAGCACCGGAATGCCTTCGGTGATGCAGACGATGAGCGGAACCTGGGCGTCAATCGCTTCGAGGATCGAGTCCGCGGCAAATGGCGGCGGCACATAGACGACGCTGGCATTGGCGCCGGTCGCGGCGACCGCTTCATCGACCGTGTTGAAGACGGGCAGGCCGATATGGCTCGTGCCGCCCTTGCCGGGCGTAACGCCGCCGACCATCTGCGTGCCATAAGCCAGCGCCTGCTCGGTATGAAAGGTGCCGGTGGCGCCCGTCATGCCCTGCGTGATGACCTTGGTATTCTTGTCGACGAGGATGCTCACGGCAACCTGATCCTTTCAATCGTCGCCCCTGCGAAGGCCGGGGTCCATTTCTATGCGAGCGTCGGGAAAAGATCGGTCCAGTCGGGATTCAGCTCCACGATCTGCTTGATCTCCGG
>Ga0247738_10000140_pt1 | contig 32695 bp, 29 predicted proteins | sample UWRJL013104B2_FD_180936 | JGI IMG/M metagenome (GOLD analysis project Ga0247738, IMG submission 180936) | Plant litter microbial communities from Arlington Agricultural Research Station in Wisconsin, United States - UWRJ-L013-104B-2 | ecosystem: Environmental > Terrestrial > Plant litter >...
TACGGCCCCTCTGTGCCCTCCCGCACGACGAGGAAGTCGACGTCGCCGGGCGCCGCGAGCGGTGACGTGACGCCGGGGAAGATCGTGGTGGGGCGCAGGTTCACGTAGTGGTCGAACGCGAAGCGCAGCTTCAGGAGCAGGCCGCGCTCGATGATCCCGCCCTTCAGCCGGGCATCCCGCGGGTCGCCGCCGATCGCGCCCAGCAGGATCGCGTCGTGCGCGGCGAGTTCGTCGAGGTCGGACTGCTCGAGGATCGTGCCCGTCTGGAGGAAGTGTCCGGCGCCGAACGGGAATTCGGTCGTGGAGACCTCCACCCCCGTGGCCCGGAGGACCTTGAGTGCTTCGGCGATGACCTCGGGGCCGATGCCGTCGCCGGGGATGACTGCGAGCGAGAGAGACGTGGACATGGCACAACGATATCGGCAGCACAAGCCCCCTCCTGTCCCCGGGAAGCGTCGCTACCGTGGCGACATGAGTATTGGAACTGGAATCGTCCTGTTTGTCATCGGCGCGGTCCTCACTTTCGCCGTCAACCTCGAGAACGCCGTGATCGACCTCGACCTCGTCGGCTACATCCTGATGGGTGCCGGCCTGATCGTCTTCATCATCGGTCTCGTCTTCGCGCTGCGCAAGCGCTCCGCCACCACGACCGTCACCTCGGGTGTGGACGGCAGCGGCGCGAACGTGCAGCAGCGCCGCACCACCTCCACGCCCGACGACATCGTCTAACACCTTCTCCAACCTGCGGGCAGGTTGCCTACCTGCGGCGAACCTTCGTCGCAACTCGGCAACCTGCCCGCAGAATGGCGTTACGCCTCGACGATGTCGATGGCGCGCAGCAGGTCCGCGTCGATCGCCGTGCGCACCGTCTCGAGCAGCTCGTCGGGCACGGGCGAATCCACGGTCAGCACGCTCAGCGCCTGGCCGCCTCGGCTCTGGCGCGCGATCTGCATGCCGGCGATGTTGATGCTCGCCTGGCCGAACTCCTTGCCGTACACCGCCACGATGCCGGGGCGGTCGGTGTAGATCATCACGATGAGGTGCTCCGCGACCGGAACCTCGACGTCGTAGCCGTTGATCTCGACGATCTTCTGGGTCTGCTTGGTGCCCGTGAGGGTGCCCGAGACGGAGATGATCGCACCGCTCGAGAGCGCCCCGCGGATGGTGAGCAGGTTGCGGTACTCCTCGCTCGTGGCATCCGTCGCCAGGCGAACGGTGATGCCGCGCGCCTCCGCGAGCAGCGGCGCGTTCACGTAGCTCACCGACTCACTCACGATGTTGGAGAACACGCCCTTGAGGGCGGCGAGCTTGAGCACGTTGACGTCGTGCTCGACGATCTCGCCGCGCACCTCCACGTCGATGGTCGTGATGGGGCTGTCCGCGAGGCCCGCGAAGACCTGGCCGAGCTTCTCCATGAGCGGGATGCCCGGGCGCACGCTCGGGTCGATCGCACCACCGGCGACGTTCACCGCGTCGGGCACGAGCTCGCCGTCGAGCGCGAGGCGCACCGAGCGGGCGACCGAGACGCCGGCCTTCTCCTGCGCCTCGTCCGTCGAGGCTCCGAGGTGCGGCGTGAGCACGACGTTGGGCAGGCCGAGCAGCGGCGAACCGGTGGGCGGCTCGCTCACGAACACGTCGAGGCCTGCGCCCGCGATGCGCTTCGACTTGAGGGCCGCGAAGAGCGCGTCCTCGTCGATGAGCCCGCCGCGCGCGACGTTGACGATGAACGACGTCGGCTTCATGAGCGCGAGCTGGTCGGTGCTGATCATGCCCGTCGTCTCCGGCGTCTTCGGCATGTGGATGGTGATGAAGTCCGACTGGGCGAGCAGCTCGTCGAGGGTGAGCAGGGTCACCCCGAGCTGCTGGGCGCGGGCGCTGGTCACGTAGGGGTCGTACGCGACCACGTTCATCCCGAACGCCTGCAGGCGCTCGGTGATGAGGGCGCCGATGCGGCCGAGGCCGATGATGCCGATCGTCTTCTCGTAGAGCTCAACGCCCGTGTACTTCGAGCGGGCCCACGTGCCGGCGGCGAGGTTCGCGTGCGCGGCGGGGATGTGGCGCGCGAGCGACAGGATGTGGCCGACCGTGAGCTCGGCCGCGGAGATGATGTTCGAGGTCGGCGCGTTGACGACCATGACGCCCGCGGCCGTGGCCGCCTTGATGTCGACGTTGTCGAGGCCCACGCCCGCGCGGGCGACCACCTTGAGCCGCTTGGCGACGGCCAGCGCCTCGGCGTCGACGTTCGTCGCGGACCGGATGAGGATGGCGCTGGCGTCCACGAGGGCGGCGAGCAGCGCCGGGCGGTCGGTGCCGTCGATGTTCCGCACATCGAAGTCGGGCCCGAGGGCTTCGACGGTAGCGGGCGAGAGTTCTTCGGCGATCAGCACGATCGGCTTGGCCACGGGATCGAGTCCTTTAGTCGGTGAGAGCAACGCCACAACTTTACCCATGAGCGCATGCCCGCCCGCGCATGTGACGATGGGAGGCATGGATATCGCGCAGTGGGTGATCAGGATCGCCCTCGCCGCGGTCTTCCTCGTCATGGGGATCAACCACTTCCTGCCCGCCGCGGCGAGGGCCATGTCGTCCATGGTGCCGCCCGGCCTGAAGACGCGGCTGAGCGGCACTACGCTCGTGCGGTTCACGGGGGTGTGCGAGATCGCGGGAGCCGCGGGCATCCTCATCCCGCAGACGCGGTTCGCCGCGGGCATCGCGCTCGTGGTGTTCCTCATCGCGGTGTTCCCCGCGAACGCCTACGCGTCGCAGCATCCCGAGCGCTTCGGTCGGGCGGCGTTCCCGTTCTGGCCGCGCTACGCGGCGCAGCTCGTGCTCATCCTCCTGGTGCTGCTCGCGACGGTCGTGTGACCCCCTCCCCTCCCGCGAGGGCCTCGCAGAAGGGCGAGAGTCGCGCACATGTGCGCGTGCCTCGTCCCTCACGGAAGACCTCGCGGGGCGAGGGCGCTAGTTGCCGAGGATGGCCGGCAGGATCGCGGGGAGCAGCGCGTCGCCCAGGGCGAGGACGGCGAGCGTGAGGCACGCGACCACCGCGAGCCCGACGAGGAAGATGAGCGCCTTGCCGAAGACGTTGCGGCGGCGCCCGAGGAACACCGCGACCGCGAACGCGAGCGGCGGCACGAGCACGCCCGTCCACAGCAGCAGCCACGGCACCCGGTCGCCGATGCCGAGCGCGTCGTAGGCGACCGGCAGGTTGAACAGGTTGCCGAGCGCCTCCCACAGGTCGTAGGCGTAGAACAGGCCGAACAGCGCGGCGACGACGAGGCTCAGCCAGCCGTAGCGGCCGCGCTTCGCCTCGCGGGCGTCGTCTACTACCAGCTCCTCGAGGGGGTTCTCCGAATCGGCGATACTCACTGCCACACTCCCAGGATGAACGGCCACGGCAGCGTCGCGACGAGGCCCGCGAGCAGGACGAGCAGCCGGATGATCGGCTTGCGGCCGCGCGTGAGCAGCAGCGTCGCCGCGAACCAGAGCGCCGGCGCGAGCATCGCGAGGATTTGCCCGAGGCCGAACATGAACGCGTTGAGGGGCTCCGGCGAGGTGACGACGGTGGCGTTGTAGCGCTGCACGCTAATGACCCAGCCGACCGTGTAGAGCAGGTAGGCGCCCGCGATGATGCCGTAGGTGACGAGCAGCGGGGCGGGCATCTGGGGCTTCGCCGCTTGCCCGTCCAGACCCGCCTGGCCCGACGGGGGCGAGGTTTCGACAGGCTCAACGCGCTTCGGGGGCGTGACCGGCTTCTCGTCGCCCGCCCAGGCGAGGGCGGCGTCGTCGTCCGGCTCAGCCATTCGCGAGCCGCAGTTCGATGACCTCGACGACGCCGGCGAACAGCGGATGCGACGGCTCGAGCCCCGTGATCGTCTGGGCGAGGGCATCCGGGGCCGCGCCGCTCGTGAGCAGCGCCTGCAGCTCGACGCTCTCCGCGTCTTCCTCCACGTCGAAGCGCAGGGCGGCGCCCACGGCGTTGAGCAGGTTCCAGACCTCCAGGCCGCGCTCGGCGAGCTCGGCGGCGGGGCCGATGAACCGCTCCTTGCGGCTGAGCTTGCGCAGCGGTCCGCGACCGACGCGCTCGCACGTGTCGGGCAGCGCGGGGTTGCTGATGCGCTTGAGGGTCTTCTCGATGTAGGCCTGCTGCTGCTCCGGGTCGAAGCCGTGCTTGACGACGAGCAGTTGCTTGGTCTCGGCGAGCACCGCGCGCACCTCGGCCTGCAACTCGGGGGTCGCGAGCGCCTCGCGGATCGACACCCAGCCGCGATCGATGCCGTGGTAGGCGGCCGCCGCGTGCGCCGTGTTCACGGTGAAGAGCTTGCGCTCGATGAACGGCTCGAGGTCGTCGACCCACGTGACGCCGTAGATGTCGGGCAGCTGCTTGCCCCCCTCCGGCGCCTCAGGGAACGGGGTCTTGTCGACCACCCACTCGAAGAACGACTCGATCGTCACGTCGAGGCCGCCGTGCTGCTCCGGCACGATGCGGTCGATGGCGCAGTTCGCGAAGACCGCATTGATCGCGGGGTCGTGCTTGCGCACCTCCGCGGCGAGCACGTCGGTTCCGCCGATCGCGTTCTCGCACGCGATCACCACGAGCGGCTCCGGGTTGGTGCGCGCGGCGAGCCCCGCCGCGATGACCGGGGCGACGAACTGGAGGATGCGCGCGCCGACCGCCGTGGTCACGATGTCCGCTGCCGCGATCTCCGCGATGACGTCGGCCTCGTGGCTCTTCGAGTTGATGGCGCGGTAGTTGTCCACGACCTTCGTGACGGCGCCCTCGCCGACCTCGATGACCTCGTAGCTGTCGCGCGCCTGCAGCGCGCCGATGAGCTCCTCGCTCACATCGGCGAACACGACCTCGTAGCCGCTCTCATGCAGGAACTGCGCGACGAAGCCGCGCCCGATGTTCCCAGCCCCGAAATGAACAGCTGTCTTCGCCATGGGTCGATCCTATTCGGCGGCGACTGCGATCCAGAGGCCTTCTGTGGCCACGACCTTCGGATGCTGGAACGTCGCGTACGCCGTGAACTCGTCGTCCTCCTCGTCGTAGCGCCCCTGCACGCCCTCCTCGACGAGCCGCCACGGGCGCGCGTTGCTGGGCGAGGTGGCCAGCCCGTTGTCCGGGAGGAACTGCCGGTAGTCGTAGTCGTAGCTGTAGCTCGCGGCCAGCCGCACCGACCGGGTGTCGACGGCGACCGCGCCCGCGTCGAGGTCGAACTGCAGCATGCGGAAGAACCCCGTCGCGCGCTCCCCCGTGTGCGTGCGGAACTCCTGGTAGTCGGCGAGCAGCTCGACCACGGTGTGGCCCTCGATGCCGCCCGCGTTCTCGGTGACGAGCTGGCCGATGCCGTGGAAGTGGCCGGAGAGCACGAACAGCACGTTGCGGTTCGGGGCGATCACCCTCTCCCACAGCTGCCCGCCGTGGGAGACCCAGCGCGAGTTCGTCGAGCGGTGCGCGGCCTCCTCCACGGTCTTCGGCATGACGTGCTCGTGCGTCGCGACGATGATGTTGAACTCGGGATGCGACGCCACGACCCCCTCGGCCCACGCGATCTCCCGCTCGGCGTAGGCGTACGGCAGGGCGAGCATGAGGAAGCGCGAGCCCTCCCACTCGAAGGTCGAGAAGCTGGCGCTGTTGTCGCCCGGCGCGATCGACTCGCCGTACGACGGGCTGCCCTCGTACCGGCTCGGCGGGAAGTACTCGTTGAACAGCGAGCCGTCGACGCCGCGCTTGTTGTCGTGGTTGCCCGGCAGCACGGCGTTGGGCACGCCCGCGTCGTCGAGGATCGACTGGATGGCGGAGGCCCGCTCGAACTCGATCCGCGCGCGCACCTCGTTCTGGTCGGGGTCGACCCAGTTCTGGATGAGGTCGCCCGTGTGCTGCGCGAACGCGATCTTGCGCTTCGCCGCGTTGTCGGCGACCCAGCTCGTGAGCTGCGCGTACACCTCCGGGTAGCTCTCCGAGAGGTACTGCGTGTCGGTGATGTGGGTGACGGCGAAGTCGTAGTCGTCCGGGCTCTCGAGCTCGCCGTCGCGGCCCACGGCGAGCTCCTGCTGCGTGCGCGGGCCGTCCTGCACGAGCAGCACGACCCTGCCGTCACGGATCTCGCCGGCCTCCAGCGTGCCGCGCAGCTCGACGGGCTGCCCGGAGCCCGCCGCGAGCGGACGCCAGCCCGAGCCGGTCCACACCGAGAGCTGCACCTCGTCGCGGGCGGCGGTCGTGCCGCTCCAGCCCACCGCCGAGCCCGGTGCGAGTGCCGCGGCGTCGAGCTCGAAGCGCACGTACGGATAGCCGAACGAGTCGTCGGCGACGGGGGCGGGGGCCGAGGCATCCAGCACCGCCTCGTCCTGCCCCTCGAGGGTCGCGAGCGGTCCGTTCTGGGTGGCGCCCGACCACGCCCGCAGCGCGGTGACCGCCTGCAGGGCAGGGGCGTGGGCGCTGCCGAGGCCGCGCTCGACGATCGGGAGGGCCGCCGTCGACGCGGTGATGACGCGCTCGGTGGGGTCGACCCAGTCGACGAGGTCGATGCTGCCCGGGGTGGCCGCCCGCACGACGAAGTCGCCCGCGTTGGAGCCCGTGAACCGCGTGCGCTGGAAGGTCTCCTCCCTGAGCCGGTCGGGCAGGTAGGTCGTGAGGGCGACGCCCACCGTGCACGGGCTGCCCGTGACGTTGCTCGAGTCCATCTCGTTGGCCGCGTAGATGCCCGCGCTGTCGACGCGGTCGCCGGAGTCGTCGGCCACCCACACGCCCGCACCGAGGAAGTTGAGCGACACGGGGTAGGTGGCGTCAGCACCGGAGGCCGCGGTCGTGCCCGCGCGAGCGGCGAGGTAGACCGCCCCCGGGTCGAGGACGGTGCCGCCCGGCACCACGACCTGCGGCTCGAGGCTGCGCACGCCGTTGGCCTCGCAGCGCCGGATGCTCCAGCCGCCGACGTCGACGGGCTCGGCGCCGTAGTTGCCGAGCTCGATGTAGTTGCGCTGCACGCTGCCCGCGGGCATCCCGTCGATCGACGGGTCTGTGGCGATCTCGCTGATGGCGACGCCCGCCGACGCCGGGTACACGAACGGCTCGCGGAAGACGCTCGACTCCACCGACGCGTTGCGCGCCCCCGGCGTGCGCGGCGCGACGAGGTAGCCGTCGCCCGCGCGCTGGTACGACTCCCCCGCCACCGGGTCGGCGATCGCGGGCAGCTTGTCGTCGCCGTCCTGGCACGCGCTGTCGGCGTGGTCGGAGACGCTCACCCGGTCGACGAGGCGCCCGCCGGCCGACTCGAGCTTGAGGCCGAACGTGACGTCGGCCAGCAGCACGTCGTCGGTGACCCAGAACGCGCCAGGCTTCAGCACCGTGCCCGGCGGGATCGTGGTCTCGAGCGACCCCGCGGTGAGCCGGCCGGCCGCCGTGCACCGGTAGAGCTGCCAGCCCCCGATGTCTTCGGCGACACTGCCCGTGTTGGTGAGCTCGACGAAGTCGCCGGCTGAGGACGCGACCTCCGAGATGACCACGCCCGTAGACTCGCGCGGGGCCTCCCGGGTGGCGTTCGCCGTGCCGATCGTGGCGGGTGCGGCGATGAACGTCGTCGGGCTCGTGCGCTGCCAGCTCTCCCCGGCCGCGAAGTCGAGGCTGTTCGGCAGGTTGCGCCCGACGGTGCACTCGCTCTGGGTCTGCCACGGCTCGTTCGGGTACACGCCGACGGCATCGACGCGGCGGGCGTCCGGGCCCTCGAGGTAGAGGCCGAAGCCCCCGCTCGCGTAGGGCTGCGTCATGTGCGCGTCGCCGGGCATGCCGCTCTTGGAGACCGTGTAGATGCCACCGGGCGGCAGAACTACGCCCGTGAGGTCGGACTCGGGGCGGCCGACATTGCTGCGCAGGCCGTTGACGCTGCACCGGAACACATGCCAGCCCGTGAGGTCGACGGGCTCGTCGCCCCAGTTGCGCAGCTCGAAGAAACTGTCGGAGCTCGACCCGGGCCCGCCGTTCGCGAGCTCATTGATGAGAATGGTGGACGGCTCGCCCGCGTGGGCGGCCGTCGCCGGGATGAGCGCTCCCCCTGCGACGACGAGAACGAGCAGTGCGGCGATCGGGGACCTGAACACGGCGCAACCCTCGCGGGCGCACGTGAACGAAAGGCATCATCCGCGGGTGTGTCGCGTGAACGCGTTACACCCTCGTCACATCCATCAGCGAGACTGGCGAGCGTGGATCTCATCGCAGTGCGCAGCGCGCGCGTGCCCGTGGCACGTGACGAGCTCGTGTTCGCCCCCGGCGAGGTGCCGATCGGCGGCGGGACGTGGCTGTACTCCGAGGAGCAGCCGGGCGTCACGGGGGTCGTCGACCTCCTGGGGCTCGGCTGGGAGCCCGTCACGCGCACGCCCGACACGCTCGTGATCGCCGCGACCTGCACGATCGAGACCGTGCGCGGGCTCGGCGGGCTCTTCGAGCAGTGCGCCGACTCCCTGCTCGCCTCGTGGAAGATCCAGAGGATCGCGACCGTGGGCGGCAACATCGCCACCGCGCTGCCGGCCGGCCCCATGACCTCGCTCGCCGTCGCCCTCGACGCGACCGTCGTGCTCTGGACCGCCACCGCGCAGCGGCGCGTGCCCGCCGCGGACTTCGTGACCGGGGTGCGCGAGACCGTGCTCGGCCCCGGCGAGATCATCCGGGCGGTCGAGATCCCGCTCACGTCGCTGCACAGCACGGCGTTCCGGCGCATCGCGCTCTCCCCGCTCGGCCGCACGGGCACGCTCGTGACGGGTCGCCGGGATGCCTCGGGCCTCACCGTCATCGGCGTGACGGGCGGCACGGCCCGCCCCCACCGCCTCGCGTTCGACACGCCGCCCAGCGCGGCGGAGGTTCGGGCATCCGTCGACGCCATCGACGACTGGTACCTCGACCCGCATGGCACGCCCGACTGGCGACATGCGATGAGTTCGGCGTTCTGCGAGGAGATTCGCAAGGAGCTCGACGAGGTGCCCGCAGAATGAGGTTCGAGATCAACGGCTCGCCCGTCGAGGCCGAGCCCCGGCCCGGGCAGGTGCTGCGCACCCTCCTGCGCGAACTCGACCACTTCGAGGTCAAGAAGGGCTGCGACGCCGGGGACTGCGGCGCCTGCACGGTGCTGCTCGACGGCGGCCCCGTGCACTCGTGCATCTACCCCGCCCACCGGCTCGACGGCGCCTCCGTCACCACCGCGGCGGGACTCGGCACCGTCGAGCACCCGCACCCCGTGCAGCAGGCGTTCGTCGACGCGGGCGGCTACCAGTGCGGGTTCTGCACGGCGGGCATGGTCGTGACGGCGTCGACCTTCGACTCGCACTCCCACGACGACCTCCCCCGGCTGCTCAAGGGCAACCTCTGCCGCTGCACCGGCTACCGGTCGATCGGCGACGCGGTCTGCGGTGTGCGCAACACGGAGGACGCGAGCGCCGGGGATGCCGCCGGCCGCTCCATCGCGCCGCCCGCGGGCCTGCGCGTCGTGACGGGAACCGAGCCGTACACCCTCGACTTCACGACCACCGGCGTGCTGCACCTCGCGGTGCTCGGGTCGCCGCACGCCCACGCGCGCATCCTCGCCATCGACGCCTCGGCCGCCCTCGCCATGGAGGGCGTGCACGCCGTGCTCACCCACCTCGACTCCCCCGACGTGCTGTTCTCGACCGGGCGGCACGAGAGCCGGGAGGACGACCCCGACGACACGCGCGTGCTCGACCGGGTCGTGCGCTTCCGCGGGCAGCGCGTCGCCGCCGTCATCGCCGACACCGTCGGGCAGGCCCAGCTCGCGCTCGAGCGCATCGCCGTCGAGTACGAGCTGCTCCCCGCGGTGTTCGACCCGCTGCTCGCGCGCGCCCCCGGTGCGCCGCTCGTCCACGGGGACAAGGGCCCGCAGTCGCGCATCGGCGACGTCACGCGCAACACGGTGGCCGAGTTCCACGGCGAGCTGGGCGACGTCGACGCGGCCGTCGCCTCGGCAGCGGCATCCTTCTCCGGGGTGTTCCAGACCCAGCGCGTGAGCCATGCCGCCCTCGAGACGCACGCTGCGCGCGGCTGGCTCGACGCCGACGGGCGGCTCGTCATCCGCACGTCCAGCCAGGTGCCGTTTCTCGTGAGGGACGAGCTCGCCCACATCTTCGCGCTGGATGCGGCGCGCATCCGCGTGTTCACGGCGCGCGTGGGTGGCGGGTTCGGCGGCAAGCAGGAGCTGCTCACCGAAGACCTCGTCGCCCTCGCCGTGCTGCGCACCGGTCGGCCCGTGCAGTACGAGTTCACCCGCGCCGACGAGTTCACGATCGCGCCCACGCGCCACCCCATGCGCGTCGAGGTCACCGTTGCTGCCGACGCCGACGGGGTGTTGACGGCGCTCGCCGTCGACCAGCTCATGGACACGGGCGCCTACGGCAACCACGGGGTGGGTGTGATGTTCCACTCGATCCACGAGTCGGTTGAGGTGTACCGCTGCGCCAACAAGCGCGTCGACGCGCAGTCGGTCTACACGAACAACCTGCCCTCCGGCGCGTTCCGCGGCTACGGGCTCGGGCAGGTGATCTTCGCCATCGAGTCGGCGATGGACGAGCTGGCCCGCAGGCTGGGCATCGATCCGTTCGAGTTCCGCCGCAACAACGTGATCGTTCCGGGCGACGACTTCGTCGTCACGTCCGTCGACGAGCAGAGCGACCTCTCGATGGTCAGCTACGGGCTCGACCAGTGCCTCGACCTCGCGCAGAACGCCCTGGATCCTGCGCTGACCGGCCCCGAGGGCTGGCCCGTCGGCACGGGGATGGCGCTGGCCATGATCGCCACGATCGCCCCGCGCGGCCACTACGCCACGGCGTCGGTCACGGTGCTGGAGCCGGGCCGCTACGAGATCGCCGTGGGCACCGCCGAGTTCGGCAACGGCACGACCACCGTGCACACCCAGCTCGTGGCCACCGCGCTCGGTACGACCGTCGACCGCGTCAGCATCCGCCAGTCGGACACGGATGCCGTCGCCTACGACACGGGCGCGTTCGGGTCGGCCGGGGTGGTCGTCGCGGGCAAGGCGCTGCTCGCCGCCGCGGTCGCGCTGAAAGAGCTCATCGACGAGCAGGGAGCGGTCCCCGGCCTCACGGCGACCGCCTCGCACGACGGGTCGCCGCGATCGGTGTCGTTCAACGTGCACGCCTTCCGGGTGGCGGTGAACCCCGCGACCGGGGAGGTGCGCATCCTGCAGTCCATCCAGGCCGCGGACGCGGGCTACGTGCTCAACCCCGAACAGCTGCGCGGGCAGGTGGAGGGCGGCACCGCGCAGGCGATCGGCTCGGCGCTCTACGAGGAGATGATCCTCGACGGCGAGGGCCGGGTGCTCACGACGGCGTTCAGGAACTACCACGTGCCCCAGTTCGCCGACATCCCGGTCACCGAGGTGCTGTTCGCGGACACCACCGACGCGCTCGGGCCGCTCGGCGCGAAGTCGATGAGCGAGGCGCCGTACAACCCCGTGGCGCCCGCGCTCGCGAACGCCGTGCGCGACGCCCTCGGGGTGCGGCCGCACGAGCTGCCCATGTCGCGCGACCGCCTGTGGCGGCTCGTCGCCCGCCGGTAACCGACGCGGCCCGACACGTCCGCCCGTGCAAGTAACCCGTGCACGAGAATCCGGGCCCCGGCAGCGCCGATCTCCGTCATTTCGCAAAGAATGCGAACGGGACGGAGGCCCGGGCGGCTACTCCACGAGCGTCGAGCTGCGACCGTGGATGGAGCCCCGCAGCACGGCGAGCGGCAGGGCGGTGGAGTCGTTCCGTGCGGCGAGGACCTCGGCGAGGATCGAGATCGCGGTCTCCTCGGGGGTGCTCGCGCCGAGGTCGAGGCCGATGGGCGAGTGCAGGCGGCCGATGTCGGTGACGCCCCGCTCCGCGAGCGACGCGATCCTGCGGTCGTGGGTCGTGCGCGAGCCCATGGCTCCCACGTAGGCGACGGGCAGCGCGAGCGCCTGGGCGATCAGCTCGGCGTCGAAGCGCGCGTCGTGGCTCAGCACACAGATGGCGGTGTGCTCGTCGACGGCGGCCGACTCGAGGTAGGTCGTCGGCCACATCACCACGACCTCCGCGGTCGGGAAGCGCACGGCGGTCGCGAACAGCGGGCGCGGGTCGACCACGGTCACCCGGTAGCCCATCGCGTGCGCCGCTCGGGCGAGGGCCGCCGAGAACTCCATGGCTCCGAAGATGATCATGCGGCGCGTGACCGGGCGGCGCTCGGTGAACTCCCGGCACACCTCGATGTCGGCACCGGCGCGCAGGTTCGTCGCGAGCGACTCGGTGAACGGCTGGATGTGGATGCGGATGACCCCGCCGCACGTGAGGCCGACGGCGAACGCGTCTTCGTCGCTCACCCCGAACTCCACGGTGCGGGCCACCCCGTCGGCGAGCACCTCGGTGGCCACCTCGATCACGGCGCCCTCGACACAGCCGCCCGCGATGCTGCCGATCACGGCCTCACCGTCCCACGCCATCGACGTACCCACGGTGCGCGGAGCGCTGCCCTCGATGGAGATCGCCGTCGCCACCGCGAGGGTGCGTCCGGCATCCACCGCTGCCAGCAGCCGGTCGGCGATCTCGTGCATCTCCCCAGCGTTACACAGCCGCGTTTCAGCGGGATTACGGCTTGGCATCGGTTTCGCAGGCCATTCGGGCCTGAGAAACGCGCGGGACACATCCCGGTGCTAGAAACGACCATGCTCACGATCACCGGCGCCACCGCGATTCTGCTCGACGACCGAACGGAATCCGCCGGCGACCTGACCGTCGGTGACGTCTCGACGAACTCGACCCACGAGGTGCTCGACGCCTCGGGCTGCGTTGTCACGCCGGGCCTCGTCAATGCCCACCACCACCTGCTGCAGAGCGCGTTCCGCACCCTTCCGGGCACGCGCGGCGTCGCCATGCGCGACTGGCTGCCCACCATGGCCGCCGCCTACGCGCGGGTGGGCGTCGACGCCGAACTCGCCTCCGTGGCGGCCTCGGTCGGCGTGGCCGAGGGCCTTCTGAGCGGCGTGACGACGGTCGCCGACCACCACCTCACCTGGCCGAGCGGCGCGGACACGGTCTCGATCGCGCGGGCGACCACCGACGCCGCGCGCGCCCTCGGCGGGCGACTCGTGTTCGTGCGCGGGTCGGCGCGCGACGACCCGCAGGAGGCCGCGCTCTCCGCCGAGGCGATCGTCGCCGACCTGCTCCCCGACACGGCGGACGGGATGCTGCAGCTCGCGGTCGGCCCCGCCGGGGTGCACAGCGACTCGCGCGAGACGTTCGAGTTGCTCGGCCAGGTGGCGGCGAAGCACGGGCTGCAACGGCGCACCCAGTCCAACGAGCAGGTCGACACCGAGATCGCGCTGCAGAAGTACGGCAGGCGGCCCATCGACCTGCTCGAGGAGTGGGGCTGGCTCGCACCCGACGTGACCCTGGCCCACCTGTGCGATGTGACCCAGGAGGAGATCGTGCGGCTCGCGGCGGCCGGTGTCTCCGCGACGCACGCCCCGGGCTGCGACCTGCCCATGGGGTGGGGCATCGCCCCCGTCGCCGCGCTGCTTCAGGCGGGCATCCCCGTCGGGCTCGGCACGAGCGGCGGCGGCAGCAACGACGCTGGCCATCTCCTCGCGGATGCCCGGCTCGCCCTGCAGGTGGCGCCCCTCGTGGGGCGTCCCCTCGCGGCGCGCGAAGTGCTCTCACTCGCGATGGCCGGCTCGGCCGCGGGCCTCGGCAGGCCGGAGCTCGGGCACCTGCGCCCCGGCTCCGCCGCCGACCTGTGCGTGTGGGACGTGTCGGGCGTGGCCGACGCGGGCGTGGCCGACCCGGTCGCGGGGCTGCTGTGGGCGAACCCCGGTCGCCGGCCGAGGCACGTCGTGGTGAACGGGCGGGTCGTGGTGCGCGACTACGCCCTGGTGAACGCCGACGAGCGCGAGCTCGTGGCGAGGCTCAACGAGCGCCTGGCGAGCTAGCAGCTGGGCCTAGAGCTCGAGGGTGAGCTTGGGGCCCGCCGAGCGGGAGATGCAGATGTACATGACGTCGTTGGCGTCCTGCTCGTCGGGCGTGAGGATCGAGTCGCGATGGTCGATCTCCCCCGCCATCACGCGCGTCTCGCACGTGCCGCAGGTGCCCTCGCGACAGCTGGAGAGCACGAGCACTCCGGCCTCCTCGACCACGTCGAGGATGCTCCGCTCCGGGGGCACGACGAGCTCGAGCCCCGAGAACGCGAGCTCTACCTCGAACGGCTCGGCGAGAACGGGAGCGCCCAGCGCCTTCGGCTCGAAGCGCTCGACCTTGAGCTGCCGCCCGCGCGCGGCGAGCTCCACGGCCTCGATGAGGCGGGCGGGGCCGCAGCAGTAGGTGGTCGTGAACGGCGGCAGGGTTTCGAAGAGCGCGGCGAGGTCGAGGCGCTGCCCCTCGTCGGCGGCGTGGATGGTGACACGGCCCGGGTGCTCGTCCTCGAGCGAGGTGAGGGCCATCGTCGAGCGCGAGCGGCCGGCGTACTCGAGCCGGTACTCCACGCCCGCAGCCTCGGCGGCGGCCACCATCGCCGAGATCGGTGTGATGCCGATGCCGCCCGCGATGAACAGGTAGCGGGTGCCGCGATCGGCGGAGAACTCGAAGTGGTTGCGCGGCCCCGCGATGCGCAGCGTCGCGCCCTCGACCGCGTGGTCGTGGATCCAGGTCGAGCCCCCGCGCCCGGCATCCTCGCGCAGCACGCCGATGCGCCACGTCGTGGAGCCGGGGGTGCCGCACAGCGAGTACTGCCGGGCGTCGCCGTTCGGCAGGATCACGTCGACGTGGGCGCCGGGCCGCCAGCGGGGCAGCGCCCGCTCGGTCGCAGCCTCGAGCTCGATGAGGGCCACGCCGTCGGCGTCCTCGGTGCGGCGCGTGACCACCATGTCGAACGCGGTGTCGTCGAGGGCGTTCATAGTGCGGTCCTCATAGGTGCGTCGGTTTCTCCTTGACCACGAACAGGCGGTAACCGCCGGGCTCGAGGGCTCTCCAGCGGTGGGGAGTTCCCCCAACGTAATAGAGCGAATCACCCCGCACCAAAACCGAGACGCCCTGCTCGGCCAGGTCGACCTCGACCGAGCCCTCGACCACGTGGATGAACTCGTCCTCGTCGTGCACGAAGTAGTCGCCCGCCGTGAGGTTCGCCCCGGTGAACTCCATGGGGTGGAAGCTGCGCGTGCCGTGCACGAGCATCCGGGCCTCGCCCTCGCCGTAGTGGCCGCGCGTGCCCTCGCTCGAGCGCACGAGCGTCGCCGAGGTGTCGTCGCCGCCCGCGAGCAGTTCGAGCTGACTGCTGCCGAGCGCCCTCGCGATCTTCTCCAGCGACACCATGCTGGGCCGCGCCCGGCCGCGCTCGAGCTGGCTGAGGAACGGGTGCGAGAGCTCGCACAGCGACGCGAGATGCACGAGCGTGTGCCCGCGGGCACGGCGGAGGGCGCGGATGCGCGCGCCGATCTGCACGGCCTGCAGGTCGATCGCGCTGTCGATCGCGGTGGTGGGCACAGCGCAATTCGTACCATGCCGATGCGCATCCGAGACCGGTAATTTACAGGTGGTAATGATCACGTCACATGCCGGAAACGCGACGTCCGTAGATTCACACATGTTGAGGACATCAACATTCCCCTCCCCCGGAGTTGTCTTGTGACCGCACTTCCCCGCCAGCTCTCGCTGCTGAGGAATGCCCTGCTTCCGGACGGTTCGATCGTCGACGTCGAGCTCATCGAAGACATCGTGCGGGCGGTGCGCCCCGCCGAGCCGGATGCCCGCATCGAGGGCGACTCAGTCATCGACCTGACGGGTTTCCTGCTTCTCACGGCACCCGCCGAGCCGCACGCGCACCTCGACAAGGCCCTCTCCTGGGACCTCATCAACCCGCCCGCCGGCAACCTCCCGCTGGCGATCGAGTCGTGGCGCGCCTACTCGTCGGCGATGACGGTCGAGTCGATCGCCGATCGCGCGCGCACCGCGGCGCTCGGGATGCTCCGCAACGGCACGACGGCCGTGCGCTGCCACGTCGACATGCTCGTCGGCCCCGAACCGCTGCGCGGCGTGGAGGCCCTCGTGCAGGTGCGGTCGGAGCTCGCCCACGTGATGGACATCGAGCTCGTCGCCCTCGCGGCCTCCGACGCCTCCGACACCACCGTCGAGGCGGCCCTCGACCTGGGCGTCGACCTCGTCGGCGGCGCGCCGCACCTCGCCCCCGAGCCGCTCGACGACCTGCGGCGCCTGCTCGCACTCGCGGAGCGCCGCGGCGTGGGCGTCGACATGCACACCGACGAGGGCCTCACGGGCGACCCGACCATCCTCGAGTTCGCCCGCATCGTGAAGGACTGGACGGTGCCGGTCTCGGCGGGGCACTGCGTGCGCCTCGGCACCCTCGAGCCGCACGAGCTCGACGAGGTCATCGCGGCCGTCCTCGGCAGCGACATCGGCATCATCTCGCTGCCGATCACCAACCTGTACCTGCAGGGCTGGGAGCACCCGGTCTCCACGCCCCGCGGCCTCACGGCCCTCCGCGCGCTCCTCGACGCGGGCGTGCGCGTGGGCGCCGGCGCGGACAACGTGCGCGACCCCTTCAACCCCGTCGGCCGCAGCGACGCGCTCGAGACCGCGTCCCTGCTCGTCACGGCGGGGCACCTCTCCCTCGCCGAGGCCTACACGGCGGTGAGTGACGGCGCCCGCTCTGTCATGACCCTCCCGCGCGCCGGCGTGCGGGTGGGCGCGCGCGCCGAGCTCCTCGCGGTGCGCGGGTCGAGCATGTCCGACGTGATCGCCAACGCCCCCGCCGACCGGTACGTCATCCACGCGGGCTCGCTCGTCGCCCACAGCCAGGTCAGCTACTCGGCGGCCTCCCCCGTCCGCACCCCCATCCTCGAAACGAGGTGACACCCATGTCCACCGCCACCACCCTCCCCGTCACGACGGACAAGAAGACCGACACCCTGCTCGACTTCGCCGACGTGCAGATGACGTTCCCCGACGGAACCGTCGCACTCTCCGGGGTCGACCTCACCGTCAAGCGCGGCGAGTTCGTCACCGTCGTCGGCCCGTCCGGCTGCGGCAAGTCAACCCTGCTGCGCATCGCGTCCGGGCTCGAGACCGCGTCGCACGGCACGGTCAAGCTCGACACCGACCGCATCGGCTACGTGTTCCAGGATGCGACGCTGCTGCCGTGGCGCTCCGTGCAGGCCAACGTGGAGCTGCTCGCCGAGCTGCACAAGACCCCCAAGGCCGAGCGCCTGGCGAAAACGAAGGAGGCCATCGACCTCGTCGGCCTCACGGGCTTTGAGAACCACCTGCCGCGCGCCCTCTCCGGCGGCATGCGCATGCGCACCTCCCTGGCCCGCTCGCTCACCCTCGACCCCGAGCTGTTCCTGTTCGACGAGCCGTTCGGCGCCCTCGACGAGATCACGCGAGAGCGCCTCAACGACGAGCTGCTGCGCCTGTTCGCGGAGAAGCAGTTCGCCGGGCTGTTCATCACCCACTCGGTCTCCGAAGCGGTCTACCTCTCCACCAAGGTCATCGTCATGTCGGGCCGGCCCGGCAAGATCGTCGACGCCTTCGAGGTGCCGTTCGACATGCCGCGCGACCCGGAGGTGCGCTTCACGGCGGAGTTCGCCGCGCTCGTGGGCAAGGTCTCGCACGCGCTGAGGGAAGGGCACAACTGATGGCCGATTCGACCGGGATCACGCCGACCCTCCGCCGCCGCGGCCGCAACTTCGGCCCCGCCAAGGTCGGGCTGTGGGGGCCGCCGATCGCGCTGCTCGCCCTCATCATCGTCGGCGCCTACGTGGCCAACGCGCTGCTCGGCACGCGCGCCTTCCTGCTGCCGCAGCCGCACGTCGTGCTCGGCAAGCTCGTCGAGCCGAAGACCGCGCCCGACATCTTCGAGGCGCTCGGCAACACGGCGATCGTCGCGCTCACGGGCCTCGTGATCGCGTCCGTGATCGGCATCGTGTGGGCCGTGGCCATGAGCCAGGCCCGCTGGGTGGAGCGCACGCTGTTCCCCTACGCGGTCATCCTGCAGGCCATCCCGATCATCGCGATCACCCCGCTCATCGGCTTCTCCTTCGGCTACGACTTCCCGTCGCGCGTCGTGGTCGCCGTGATGATCGCCCTCTTCCCCATGGTGGGCAACACCCTCTTCGGCCTGCAGTCGGTCGACCGGGCGCACCGCGAGCTGTTCCGGCTGCAGGGCGCCTCCCGCTGGACCATCCTCACCAAGCTCGAGCTGCGCGCGGCGACCCCGGCGATCTTCGCGGGCCTGCGCATCTCGGCGGGCCTCAGCGTCGTCGGAGCGATCGTCGGCGACTTCTTCTTCCAGCGCGGCACCCCGGGCATCGGGGCGCTCATCGCCAAGTACAGCGCGCGACTCAATTCGGCAGAGCTGTACGCGTCCGTGCTCGTCGCCTCGCTGTTCGGGGTGGCCATCTTCCTGTTCTTCGGATGGCTCGGTCGACGCGCCGTCGGCAAGTGGTACGACTTCGGCTAGGAGCCGCGCGAGACCGGCCTCCGGCCCCCAAAACCTGACCCAGCGTTGCGTCGGAACCCTGCACCACCAATCACATCCACCTAAAGGAGATCCAATGCGCATCACCCGTACGCGCGCGATCATCGTCACCGGCCTCATCGCCGGCTCGATGACCCTCGCCGCATGCAGCACCCCCGCAGCCGAGACCGACACCGGTGACAGCGAGCTCACCATCGGTGCGGTCGACCTCGCGGCGGCGGGCTGCCCCACGGACATCAAGATCCAGACGGACTGGAACCCGGAGGCCGAGCACGGCCACCTGTACGGGCTGCTCGGCTCCGACTACACGATCGACGACACCAACAAGACCGTCACGGGCCCGCTCCTGGCCAGCGGCGAGTACACCGGCGTCGACGTGACCATCCTCGCGGGCGGTCCCGCGGTCGGCTTCTCGCAGCCGAACGCCCAGCTGTACAGCGACGACTCCATCTTCATGGCGTACGTCGGCACGGACGAGGCCATCGCGCACTCGGTCGACCTCCCCACCGTGGGCGTCTTCCAGCCGCTCGAGAAGGACCCGCAGATGATCATGTGGGATCCGGAGACCTACCCGGACGTCGAGACCATCGCCGACCTCGGAAAAACGGATGCCCCCATCCGCGTCTTCCCCGGTGGCGTGTACATCGACTACTTCGTCGGTGCGGGCATCCTCAAGGCCGAGCAGATCGACTCCACGTACGACGGCTCGCCCGCCGTGTTCGTGTCGGAGGCCGGCAAGACGGCGCAGCAGGGCTTCGCCTCGGCCGAGCCGTTCATCTACAAGAACGAGGTGCCGGAGTGGGGCAAGGACGTCGCGTACCAGCTGATCAACGACGCGGGCTTCCCGAAGTACGCGGCCATGGTCTCGGTTCGCCCGGACGACGTGGAGACCTACGCCGACTGCCTCACCGCCCTCGTGCCGGTCATGCAGCAGGCTGAGATCGACTACTACGACGGCACCACGAAGGACGCCACCAACGAGCTCATCCTCGCGCTCGTCGACGCCTACGACACCGGCTGGGTCTACAGCGCCGAGGTCGCGGACTACTCCTTCGACACCCAGCTGGCCGACGGCATCATCGCCAACGGACCGGACGACACCCTCGGCAACTTCGACGAGGCCCGCGTTGCGGAGCTCTTCGACATCGTGCTCCCGATCTTCACGGCTCAGGACATCGCGATCGCCGACGGCCTCACCCCCGAGTCCCTGTACACGAACCAGTTCGTGGACGCGTCGCTCGGCCTGAAGTAACAACGAGAAACAGGTAGCACAGCAATGGTTCCGCCCGTGATGTCAGGCCGTCTTGACGGCAAGAGAGTGGTCATCACGGGCGGAGCCCGCGGTATCGGCGGCGAGATCGCCGCCCGCTTCGCGGCCGAGGGTGCTCGGGTGAGCATCCTCGACCGGCTCGTCGACCTCGGTCGGGAGCACGCGTCCGCCATCGGCGGCAGCTTCCACGAGGTCGACCTGCTCGACCCGGTCGCGACGGCCAGCACCACCCAGGCCGCCGTCGACTCGATGGGCGGCGTCGACATCCTCGTCAACAGCGCCGGCATCCTCAGGTTCACACCACTCCTCGACCTCACGGTGCAGGACTGGAACGAGACGTTCTCGATCAACACGCGCGCCATGCTCACCACCATGCAGGTGAGCGTGCGCGCCATGATCGCCGCAGGGCACGGCGGCAAGATCATCAATCTCGCGAGCATGGCGGCCAAGAAGGGCGGTGCGGGCGAAGGCGCATACCCGCCCTCCAAGGCCGCCGTGGTCGCGCTCACCCGCATGGCCGCGCTCGAGTGGGGATGCCACGGCATCACCGCCAACTCGCTGTGCCCCGGCTACATCCTCACCGAGATGGGGGCGGCGACCCGCACCCAGGCGGACATCGACACCTGGTCGTCGTACTCCCCCCTCGGCCGGCTCGGCCAGTCGTCGGACGTCGCCGCGGTGGCCCTCTTCCTCGCCAGCCCCGACTCCGACTACCTCACCGGACAGGCGATCAACGTCACCGGTGGGATGGTCATGCACTAGAAAGACAAACATGAGCACCATCGACGCACTCGAAGCAGAACTCCGCACCCTGATCGGCGAGAAGGGCGTGAGCACCGAGCTCGCGGCCCGCGAGAAGGCCTCGGTCGACGGCGCCAGGATGTCGCCGGTCATCAGTGAGCAGCTGCCCCTCGGGTTCGCGGACCTCGTCGCCTACCCCGCCACGGCCGAGGAGATCGCGCTCGTCGTCGGCGCGGCGGTGCGGCACGGAGTGCCCATCACCCCGCGCGGCAAGGGCACCGGCAACTACGGCCAGGGCATCCCGATGTCCGGCGGGCTCGTGCTCGACACGTCGCGCGCGCGGGAGATCGTCGAGGTCGGTGACGGCTTCATCACCGCCGAGGCGGGCGCGACGATGATCTCGCTCGAGACCGCGGCCTGGAAGAGCGGCCAGCAGCTGCTCATGTACCCGTCGACCGCGCAGTCGTCGATCGGCGGTTTCGTCTCGGGCGGCTCCGGCGGCACCGGCTCGATCAAGCACGGCATGCTGCACCACGGCTACGTGCTCGCGCTCGACGTCGTGCACGGCGTGCCGGACGCGACCCTCGTGCACGTCGAGGGCGAGGCGGCCGAGCCGTACATCCACAACTACGGCACGGCGGGCATCCTCGCTCGCCTCACGGTGAAGCTCGAGCCGCTGCAGGAGTGGCGCGGGTTCTTCGCGAGCTTCCCCACCTTCGAGGGCGCGCTGTCGGTCATCCGTCCGTTCGCGGACCTCGAGCCCACACCGCGCCTCGTCTCCGCTGACCTCGCCACACTCGCCAACGCGCTGCCCGACGACCCGGGCATCGCGAAGGACCGCGCCTCGCTGCGCGGCATCCTCGACGTTGCCTCGATCGAGGAGGCCACGCGCCTCGTCGAGGCCGCCGGCGGGCGCGTGGAGGATGTGCGCGAAGGTGCTCAGACCTCCATGAAACTCAGCATGCTGAGCTACAACCACCCCGTGGAGTGGCTGCAGAAGTCGGAGCCGAACAAGTACTTCCACGTCGAGGTCGCCGGTGACGCGCTCGTCGACCGCATCGACGAGGTGCACGCGGTCTACCGTGGAGGGATGCTGCACATCGAGGCCCAGAAGGGCAGGCCCATCGGGATGCTCGTGGGCGAGTACGAATCGGCCGAAGACGTGTTCGCCGGCTTCGAGCGACTCGCCGCGATCGGCGTCGGGTACCACAACCCGCACCAGTGGTTCGTGGACTACGAGCCCGACCGCACGGTGGAGAAGGCCAAGACCACCGACCCCGACAACCTGCTCAACCCGGGCAAGCTGCAGGCGAAGCCGCCCGTCGCCACGGGGTCGCAGATATGAACCGCGAGCTGCACGAGCTGCCCGGCCCCTCGGTCGCCACCACCCTGACCGCCGACTCGATCATCGTGCTGCCCACGGGCGCCGTCGAGCACCACGGCCCGCACCTGCCGCTCTCCACCGACCTGCTGGTCGCCGACGCGATGTCGGAGCTGCTCGTCGAGGCGGCCGTGAAGTCCGGTCTCGACGTGTGGCGCCTACCGCCCATCCCGTACACGAAGTCGAACGAGCACCACTGGGCGCCGGGCACGATGTACATCGGCTGGGACACCTTCATGCGCACTCTCGTCGACCTCGGCCGGTCGATCGCGAACACCCCCGCGAAGACACTCGTGTTCTACAACGGGCACGGCGGCAACACGGCCCTGCTCATGGTCGCGCTGCGCGAGCTGCACATCGAGTTCGGGCTGCGCACCTTCCTCATCAACGCGTCCATGCCCGCGGGCGACGGCGTTGACGGCCCGGATGAGCGCGGCTTCGGCATCCACGGCGGTCACGCCGAGACGTCCGTCGTGATGGCGCTGCGGCCCGACCTCGTCGATCTCACGACGGCGGAGCGCTGGGTTCCTGACGCCATCGCCGACTACGAGCACATCAAGTTCAACGGCGGCGCCGTCGCGTTCGGCTGGGCGTCGAACGACTTCGGGCCGTCCGGCGTGATCGGCGATCCCACGGAGGCGACCGCGGCGTTCGGCCAGCGGCTCATCGACGAGTCGGTCGCGAAGGGCGTCGCCGAGCTCGCCGAGATCGCCAGGTTCAACAAGTGACCTCGTTCCCGTTGCTCGACGACTGGCTGCCCGCCAACGAGCAGGTCGAGCGACCCCAGATGATCCTCTCCACGGTGTCCGCGGCCGGCGCCCCGGATGCCCGCACCGTGCTACTGACGGAGTTCGATGACGAGGGCCTCTACTTCCACACCGACTCGCGCTCGCGCAAGGTCGCGGACATCGCCTCCCAGCCCGCCGTGGCCCTCACCTTCCTGTGGCCGAACTTCACGCGGCAGCTCGTCGTGCAGGGCACCGCGGCGGTCGCCCCCGCGGGCGAGCAGGTCGACGCGTTCGAGCGCCGCTCCCCCTACCTCAAGCAGCTCGCGTGGCTGAACTCACCCGAGTTCGCCCAGCTGCCGCTGACCGAGCGGGTGCAGCAGTGGGCATCCTTCGGCGTGCCGGAAACGCCGCCACCCACCTGGATCGGCTTCGTCGTGCGCCCCACGCGCCTCACCTTCTGGCAGAGCAACCCCGACACCGCGTCGCGCCGCGAGGAGTACACCCTCGTCGACGGTCGCTGGGTGCTGGGGCACCTCCCGGGCTGACTGCCTCGGGATGCACGTCGCGCGGGGGTTTCCGTGAGATGCGGGGCCGCCCGACGGCGCATCTGGCGGAAACCCCCGCGCGTGGCGCTCAGGCCGTGTGGGCCCCACGGGTGCGCCGGCGCACAGTCAGAAGCACGCCGCCGAGCAGGAGCAACAGCACGGCCGACCAGAGCGGCCCTGCAACCTGCAGGCCCGTGTACGCCAACCCACTCGCGGTCACGCTCACGTTGGCCCAGCCGATGAGCGCGCCGCTCGCGTCAAGGACCGCGATCCGGTGCGCCCCCGCGGGCAGGCTGGAGGGAACCGTCACGGTCACGTAGCCGGTCGGGCCGACCACCGCCTTGCCCAGGTAGGTGGGCGTCGAGTAGATCCACACGTCGACGGTCTCGCCGGCGTGCGAGACACCGACGAAGACCCGGATCGTCTCGCCCTGCTGGGCCGTGGACGGCGCCGTCACGGGGCCGCGGGCGCCCTCGGTGAGCGACCCCTCGGGGACCGCCACCGGGGTGGTCGGGGTCGGACCGGTCGTCGGGAGAACCGTGCAAGTGATCGTCCCGGAGCGCAGGGAGAAGCCGCCGGTGTCGCCGTCATCCGCCCACAGCACGGTCTTGCTCCCCGCGACGCACTGCTGCTGGGGAGCGATCGCGAAGCCCTCGTTGTTGAGGTTGGGCATGCCGGCCGGGCGCTCGAAGTACGCGGTCGGCTGGAACGCGCCGTTGGAGGCGATCGTGAACGTCGCGCTGCGGCCCTGGCAGGTGTCGTCGCACACGACCCAGAGGGCGCCGCGCTCCGCGTCGAACTCGAGGTCGGCGACGAGCGCGAAACCGCTGTCGATCGTCGCGATGAGGGTGAAAGCGTTGCTCGTCTGGTCGAGGGCGAACGCGTGCACGTCGCCGGTTCCCTCGACGCCCACGAAGAACAGGCCGCTGCCGTGGCCGGCGTAGAGGGCCGGGTTGTACGCGGCGCCCGTGGACCCGTCGCGGAAGCCGCCGGCAACCAGGTAGCTGTCGGGCACCCAGGCGACCGCCTCGAGACCGGTGTTCGAGCCGACCACGGGGAGCGCGGCGGTGAGGTTCCACTCGCGCGTCGCCGTGAGCTCGGTCGAGGTGCCGCTCACGTCGTAGCGCAGCACCGAGAGGCGGCTCACCGAGCTCGCCGCACCGTCCCGCTCGCTCGCGACGAACACGCCGCCCGCGGCGCCGGCGCTCGTAAGGGCGATACCCTCCGAGTCGACAGTGCCCAGGCCTGTCGGGTAGTGGAGGAGCTTGCCCGCGGTCCAGCCGTTCGTGGAGTCTGGCACCGACGTCGAGCCCTGCTGCAGGAGGCGGTACAGGATGCCCGAGTTGCTCACAGCCCACACGATGTCGCCCTCGTACGCCAGTCCACTCATGTTGGTGGCGAAGTCCGCGGCGCGGTCGACAGTGGTGATGGATGCCGCACCGGGCCACGGCGACGTCACAAGGTCGCCGGCGCACGCGTTGACGGCGCCCCTGGTCGAGGAGCTCGTGGTCGCGAACTCGCCGGTGCCGTCGGGGCAGCGGCCGTAGGTCGTGCCGGCGTGGGCGGTCCAGGTGTAGCTGTCGATAAGCGTCGTGCCATCGGCCGCGAAGAGGCGGGCCGAGTCGCCCCCGCCCAATCCGAACGCCGGGTCGACAACGAGGTAGCCCCCGGCAGCGATGCTCGCGCCGGAAGCGAACGTGTACGAGTCGTTGTTCGAGTTGTCCTTGAGAACGAATCCGGCGAGCTCGACGGAGGCCGAGCCGTTGTTCTTCAGCTCGATCCAGTCGGTGCTGTCACCGTTCGACTCGACCTCGTTGATGCGCACGGGCGGGGTGCAGTCGTTGACGGCGCCCTTCGTCGGCGAGGTCGTCGTGACGAACTCCGTGCCGCACACGCCGTAGGTGGTGGTCGCGTGGGCGGTCCAGCTGCGGGAGTCGACGAGGGTGACGCCGTCGGCGAGGTAGAGCCGGGCCGAGTCGGGAACGCCGAGGCCGAAGATGAAGAACGACTCCTCGAGCACGTAGTAGCCGCCCGCGGCGATCACCGTGCCGGACGGGATGGACACGGTGCGCGAGTCGTCGTTGTCCTTGAACCGCCAGCCCGAGATATCGACGCTCGTGGAGCCCGCGTTGACGAGCTCGACCCAGTCACCCGGCGTACCGCCGCTCGACTCGACCTCGTTGATGCGCACGGCGCCGACGCTCGGTGCGGCGCAGTCGTTCGTCGCGCCCTTGGTGGAGCTCGTCGTGGTGGCGAAGGCCCCGGTGCCGTCGGGGCAGCGGCCGTAGGTCGTGGAGGCGTGCGCGGTCCAGGTATAGGAGTCGATCACGGTGGTGCCGTCGGCCTTGAGGAGCCGGGCGGAGTCGGCACCGCTGAGCCCGTAGGTCGGCTCGACGACGAGATGGCCGCCGGCCGCGATCGTAGTGCCGGAGGGGATCGTGTACGGCGTCAGGTCTGCGTTGTCCTTGACCACGAGGCCGGAGACGTCGACAGTCGAGGTGCCCGTGTTCTTGAGCTCGATCCAGTCGGTCGCATCGCCGTTGGACTCGACCTCGTTGAGGCGCACGACGGTCGCGGGATCGAGCGCGCACACGTTGGTCGCGCCCTTGCTCGAGGCGAACGTCGTCACGAGTTCGCCGGTGCCATCGGGGCACCGCCCGTAGGTTGTGCTCGCGTGGCTCCCCCACGCGTACGTGAGCACGACGGTCGTGTCGTCGGCCTCCAGCAGGCGCACGGAATCGCTGCCACCGAGCCCGGTGCCCGGCACCACGACGAGGTAGCCGTCGGGGGCGATGACGCTCCCCGCGGGGAACACGTAGGGGGTGCCCTGCTCGCTGTCCCTGACGATGTAGCCCGTCAGGTCGACATCTGCCGTTCCGGTGTTCTTGAACTCGACCCAGTCGGTCGCGTCACCGTTCGACTCGACCTCGTTGATCACCACCGAGGGCGAGGGCACGGCGACGGCCGGCGAGGCGGCGAGCGCGACCGGCGCGAGCAGGAGGAACGAAGCGAGGACGGCGATCATCGATCGGCGCGAGGGCGTGCGCATGGGGGCCTTTCGGGGGCGGAAGTCGTGCGCCCCTCAGAAGGGGGCGCCGACCACTGTTCCCGACCCAATCGAACCGGAGGTTAACGCGCGGCAAACGAGACCGGCGCTAGTCGGCCCTCGCGAGCAGCACGGCGTCGATCGCGGTGCCGTTCGGAGTGACGCGCTCCACCCGCTCGCACCGCACGATGTCGAGCCCGGATGCCGCGGCCCGCAGTTCGTCGACGGTGGTTAGCACGGCGGGGTCGTGCGGCCCGCCGACGGTGTTGGAGCGGTCGTGGTTGATGAGCGCGAGGGTGCCGCCCGGGGCCAGCGAGCCGGCGGCGTTGCCGATCGCGCGCGCGAGATCGGCGGCGCGCAGCTGCAGGTAGGCGATCACGACGAGGTCGACCAACTGGGGCGAGACCCAGGTGGTGGCGTCCGCCGTCACCCACTCGATGTCGACGCCCAGCTCCGCCGCGCGAGCGCGGCCGGTCTGCAGCCCCACCGCGGAGAAGTCCACCGCCGTGACCTCCCAGCCGAGGCCGGCCAGCCACAGCGCATTGCGGCCCTCGCCCGCTCCGAGGTCGACCGCGGTGCCGGGCTCCAGGTGCCCGAGCGTCTCGGCGACCCACGCGTTCGGCTCCCGCGACCACACACTCGCGGCCTCGTAGCGGGCATCCCAGTCGTCAGAGTTCATGAGCGACCACCTCCCGGGAGATCGTGGCGAGCGCTTCCGCGAACCAGGCCTCACGGCCGGGGCCGGCTCCGCCGGAGAGGTTCACGCCCCGCACGCCGTCGATCTCCAGGAACTGCTGCCCCAGTTCGACGGCGGCGGCGATCCCCTCGGCGAACGGATCGCGGGCCGCGAGGATGCGCTCGAGGTAGCCGTCGGGCAGCACGAGCGTCGTGAAGCTGCGCAGCAGTTCGGCGCTCTCCCGGTCGACGACGACGGGGATGCACGGGATGAAGGCCATCGCCGCCCCCAGCTCCTGCGCCCGAGCGATGAACGACGCCACAGGGGCAGCACCGCCCGCGTGGTTCACGAAGCACACCTCGGCGCCCGCGCGGAACTTCTCCAGCAGCCGGTCCGGCCTGCGACCGACCGGTGGAGTGGCGGGGGCCTCCCCCACGCTCACGAGGTGCCCGGCCGCCCGGGCGAGCGAGGAGGCCTCGGTGGAGTCGAGGTCGAACACCGGGGTCGCGTCGGGGCGCTGGCCCGTCGTGGTGTGGTCGCCCGTGACGCAGTGCACCCCGGCGACGCCCACGTGCGCGAGGGCCGCGAGCTCGCCCTCCATCGCCACGCGGTTGCGGTCGCGGCAGGTGAAGCCCGTCCACACCGCGAGCCCCGTGGCCATAATGAGCGACGCGCGGTACGCGGGCGGGAACTGCACGCGGGCGCTTCCCGCGTCACCCGCGAGCACGGCATCCACCGAGCCGGCGAGGATGCCCCCGCACTCGTCGATGGAGGCGGCGTCGAGGGCGCGCGCCGGGAAGTCGGCGACGACGACGGGGCGGGTGGCCAGGAGCGCGCGCATGTCGACCGCACCCGCGGAGACGGGGGCCGGCGGCACGGGGTCGGAGTGCCCGGGCGGCTCGGTCGACGCGATCCCGTGCCAGCGCACCGTCGGCAGGTCGAGGAACACGCACGGGTGCGGCGCGACCTCGCAGGTGCCGTCGAACTCGACGCCGCCGCACGGGCCGTACTCCATGCGCTTGGGACAGTCGAGCAGTGCGGCCATGCCTCATGGTACGAGCGGCGCATTGCGGGCGCGTTACGGCATCCCGCACCCTGCGACCCTGCGCTTCTCCGGAGCTTTCGCACTCCAACCTCAGGAGTTGCGCGCGCGAGCGGCGTGGCGCCGAAGAACTCCGGAGAAACGCAGTGGGGACGGGGCGGGGTTCGGGGGCGGCGATAATTGATGAACACGAGCGAGGGGCGCGGCAGCATGACGGAGCGATACGACCTGGTGGTGCGCGCGGGCTCCGCGCTCGTGGACGGGGTGTTCCGGGCCGCCGAGATCGGCATCCGGGGCGGTCGGATCGCGGCGATCTCCGGCGTGCCCCTCGAGGGCGACGCGCTTGTCAGCCTCGCCGAGGACGAGGTGCTCATCCCCGGCATCGTCGACACCCACGTGCACGTCAACGAGCCGGGCCGCACCGAGTGGGAGGGCTTCGCCTCGGCGACCGCCGCCGCGGCCGCGGGCGGCGTGACGACGATCATCGACATGCCGCTCAACAGCATCCCGGCCACGACCTCCACCGAGGCTCTCGCGTTGAAGAGGTCGGTCGCGACGGTCAAGGTCGACACCGGATTCTGGGGCGGGGCGGTGCCCGAGAACCTCGGCGCGCTCACGCCGCTGCACGACGCGGGCGTCTTCGGCTTCAAGGCGTTCCTCGCGCCGTCGGGCGTCGACGAGTTCGGCCACCTGGACGCCGTGCAGCTCGAGTCGGCCCTCGACGAGATCGCCGCGCTCGGCAGCCTGCTCATCGTGCACGCCGAAGACCCGGGCGTGCTCGACGCGCACGAGAACCACGGCGGCACCGACTACCGGGCGTTCGTGCGCTCCCGTCCCGACGAGGCCGAGACCACCGCCATCGACCGGGTCATCGCCGGGGTGCGGCGCACGGGGGCTCGCGCGCACATCCTGCACCTGTCGTCGGCGGCCGCGCTGCCCGCCCTGCGCGCCGCGCGCGCCGAAGGGCTGCCCATCACCGTGGAGACCTGCCCGCACTACCTGACCATCGCGGAGGAGCAGATCCCCGACGGCGCCACGCAGTTCAAGTGCTGCCCGCCCATCCGCGACGAGGCGAACCGGGATGCCCTCTGGCAGGCGCTCCGCGACGGCGACATCGACATCGTGGTGACCGACCACTCCCCGGCCACCGTCGAGCTCAAGACGAGGGGTGCGGGCGATTTCGGGCTCGCGTGGGGCGGCATCGCCGGCCTGCAGCTCGGGCTTGCCGCCGTCTGGACGGAGGCGTCACGCCGCGGCATCCCGCTGCCGACCGTGCTCGGCTGGATGTCGCGCGGCCCCGCCGAGCTCGTCGGCCTCGCCCGTAAGGGCCGCCTCGAGGTGGGCGCCGACGCCGACCTCGTCGCGTTCGCGCCCGACGCCACCTTCGTCGTCGACAAGGATGCACTGCTGCACAAGAACCCCGTGAGCGCCTACGACGGGCGAGAGCTGCGCGGCGTCGTGCGCCGCACCTGGCTGCGCGGCCGGGCGCCCGGCGAGGGCGAGCTGCTGAGCCGATGACCCTCGACGCCACCCCGCCTCGCGCGTGGGCGATGCTGGGCGTGGGCGTGCTCGCCCAGGTCGCCGGAACGGTGTTCGTCTCGGCGCCCGCATTCCTCATCCCCCTGCTGCACCTGCAGCGCGGTATCTCGCTCGCCGAGGCCGGTCTGCTGGCGGCGGCCCCCACCCTCGGCCTCGTGCTCACGCTCATCGCGTGGGGCGCCCTCGCCGACCGCATCGGCGAGCGCTGGGTGATCGCGGGCGGGCTCGCCCTCACCGCCGTCGCGGCCGTCGGAACGGTCCTCGCGTCCGGGTACGTCTGGCTGGGCGTGTTCTTCCTGCTCGGCGGCATGGCGGCGGCGAGCACGAACGCCGCGAGCGGCCGCGTGGTGGTGGGCTGGTTCCCGAAGCACCGGCGCGGACTCGCGATGGGCATCCGGCAGATGTCGCAGCCGCTGGGCGTGACGATCTCCGCCGTCACGATCCCCGTCATCGCCGCCGACGGGGGCATCGCGGCGGCGCTCACCGTGCCGCTCGTGTTCACGGCGGTGCTGGCCGTCGTGTGCGCGCTCGTCATCGTCAACCCGCCGCGGGCGACGAGGGCCCCTGATGCCGCCGCCCCCGCGAACCCGTACCTCACGAGCGCGTTCCTCTGGCGCATCCACGCGGTCTCGGCGCTGCTCGTGCTGCCGCAGTTCCTGTTGGCCACGTTCGGTCTGGTGTGGCTCGTGTCCGAACTGCGCTGGGAGCCGCTCGCGGCGGGCATCCTCGTCGGCGTCTCGCAGTTCGTGGGGGCGATCGGTCGCATCGGGGTGGGCATCCTGAGCGACCGGGTGGGCAGCCGCGTGCGGCCCCTGCGGTGGGTCGCGATCTCGGCCTCGGCCGTGATGCTCCTGCTCGCGGCGGCCGATGCCGCGCAGTTCGGGGCCGCCGCGATCGTGTTCGTGCTCGCCACGTCTGTGACCGTGGCCGACAACGGGCTCGCCTTCACCTCGGTCGCGGAGATGGCGGGCACCGCGTGGGCGGGCCGCGCCCTCGGAACGCAGAACACGGCGCAGTTCGTGACCGCGTCGATCGCGCCGCCGCTGTTCGGCGCGCTCATCGGGCTCATCGGCTACCCGCTGACCTTCGTGGTGGCCGCCGTCGCGCCCATCGTCGCGATCCCGCTCATCCCCGGGGTCGCCGCGGAGCACGACCACCTCTGAGAAACACACCGGCAACACCGCCCTGCGACAATCTGGGAATGGCAATCATCCTGGGCGACCACCAGTACGGAAAAGCGGAGAACCGCGTCGTGCGCATCGTGCGCGACACCGCGCGGCACGAGATCCACGACCTCAACGTCACCACGGCGATGCGCGGGCCGTTCGCCCCCGCCTACCTGGACGGCGACCAGTCGAACGTGCTGCCGACCGACACCCAGAAGAACACCGCGTTCGCGTTCGCGAAGTCGGTGGGGGTCGAGTCGATCGAGGCCTACGGGCTCGCGCTCGCCCGGCACTTCGTCTCGACGGTCGGGCCCATCGAGGGCGCGCGCATCGAGATCGAGGAGTTCTCGTGGCAGCGCGCGGTGATCGACGGCGTCGAGCACGACCACACCTGGACCCGTTCCGGCGCCGAGGTGCGCACCGCCGCGGTCACCGTGGACTCCACGGGCGAGTACGTCATCGGCGGTTTCAAGGATCTGGTCATCCTCAAGTCCACGGGCTCCGAGTTCGCCGACTTCCTGGAAGACGAGTACACGACCCTGCAGCCCACCCACGACCGCGTGATGGCGACCTCGCTCGTCGCGAAGTGGCGGTTCGGCTCGACCCGGGTCGACTGGAACGCCGTCTACCCCCGGGTCAAGGAGATCATGGTCCGCGAATTCGCGACCCTGCAGTCCCTCGCCCTGCAGCAGACGCTCTGGCACATGGGCAGGGCGGTGCTCGAGGAGCTTCCGGAGGTCGTGGAGGTCACGCTCACGGCGCCCAACAAGCACCACTTCGTCGTCGACCTCTCGCCCTTCGGACTGCAGAACAACGGCGAGGTGTTCATCGCGGCCGACCGCCCGTACGGCCTCATCGAGGCCCGCGTGGTGCGGGATGACGCACCCCCCGCCCACGAGGCGTGGCGTTTCTCGGCGGGCCTGGCATGAGCGACGCGTCGATCGTCGACACCCGGTGGATCGAGCGGACCATCCAGCTCGCCGTCGAGAACGTGGCGAACGGGGGCGGACCGTTCGGCGCCCTCATCGTGCGCAACGGCGAGCTCGTGGCCGAGGGCCAGAACCGCGTGACGGCCAACCTCGACCCCACGGCGCACGCCGAGGTCGTCGCCATCCGCGCGGCCTGCCAGGCGGTGGGCGACTTCTCGCTCGCGGGCGCCACGCTGTACACCTCGTGCGAACCGTGCCCCCTGTGCCTCTCCGCCGCCCTCTGGGCGCGGGTGGACCGCGTGGTGTTCGCCGCGAACCGGGATGACGCGGCCCACGGCGGCTTCGACGACCGCGAGTTCTACGAGCTCTTCTCGCGCGACCGCTCCACGTGGGAGGTCTCGATCGACTCGCTGCGCCCCGCGAACGCGACGGCGCCGTTCGACGCGTGGCTCAGCAAGGGCGACCGCACCGACTACTAGCGGCGGCGCTGCGTCAAAACCCGCTCGCGCGGGGGTTTTGGCGAAATGCGCCGACGGAGAACCCCGCATTTCGCGGGAACCGGCGCGCGTCGCGCTTCCGGAAAGCGGGCGCTCAGCTGCCGCGGTAGGTGCTGTACGCGAACGGGCTCAGCAGCACGGGCACGTGGTAGTGCGAGGCGACATCGGTGAGGATGAAGTCGATGGTCACCCGCGGGTAGAACGTCTTGCGCCCGCTGCCCGCGAAGTACGGCCCGACCTGGAACTCGAGGCGGTAGTCGCCGGCCGGCAGCACGTCGGGCCCGAGGTCGCTCACGCGGCCGTCGGAGTCGGTCTCCCCCACGCCGATCATGGTGCCGCCGGGGCCGCTCAGGGCCACGGCGATGCCCTTGGCGGGCAGGCCCAGGGCAGCATCGAGAACGTGCGTGGTGACGTGGCTCATGGTGTTCCTCCGTACAGCTTCTCGAGGCGGAGCAGGGCGATGTCGCGCAGCTGCTCGCCGACGATCTGGATCTCGATCGCGTCATCCAGCGGCAGCCGGCGGTTCAGCTCCTGCAGGATCTCGGCGCGCGACCGTCCCGCCGCGCGGATGATGAACACGCGCCCGAAGCGCTCCTCGTAGGCGGCGCTGCC
>Ga0247738_10000141_pt1 | contig 32413 bp, 34 predicted proteins | sample UWRJL013104B2_FD_180936 | JGI IMG/M metagenome (GOLD analysis project Ga0247738, IMG submission 180936) | Plant litter microbial communities from Arlington Agricultural Research Station in Wisconsin, United States - UWRJ-L013-104B-2 | ecosystem: Environmental > Terrestrial > Plant litter >...
GATTTTCTGCTGAATCCCACATTTGCGCGGCGAGCCAGGTCGCGACCACGTCTGCCTCGCAATAATGCTCGATGTCGGTCCAACGTCCATCGCAAGCAGCATCCACGACGCGGTCGCCCGAGCAGAGTTTGGCCGGGATAGCGAACGCCGCGCAAATATGGGCGAGCTTGACGCCAAGGCCGGCGGTCCGCTTGAGATCGTCATGCAGATCGCGATGCAGACCCGGGCGGGCGGTGTTGCCGAGCCTAGCAAGCGTAGGGACATCTTCGCCCGCCAATATGGCGCGGGTGAGGAGTACCGGAATGTCATGTCCCCGGCCGTTGTACGTGAGCACTTGGTCAGCGTTCTCGATGAGGCGCTCAACACTGGCGACAATAGCGCGTTCGCTCATGCTCCCCGTCGAGAAGCTTTGGAGGCTAAAGTCGAGATGGTCCCGGCCTCGGGTATTGATTGTCAGCACTGAAGCGCAGGCAAGCTCATGCAGCGGCCATGGCGCGAATTCATCATCACTCACGACATACCCGCACCGCATCATGGCGCGCTCGTCGGGGATCGTCTCGATGTCGAGTACGACAGTCTTCATTTCTTTCTCCGGATATTTTCTGCGGCAGGCACCGCCGTCGGGTTGAGATGCGCTGATCAGGCCGCCGAGCGGATGAAACTCGTCATGGCCCGCTTGGCCATACCGACGCCGCGGACACGATCTTGCTCGTCCGCAAAGGGCGCCCCGCGATCGCACGCTAAACGGCCATCCTCGATCCAGAAGAACATGTTCTGCTCGCGCTCTCCGGGCACAAAGCAGGGGCGCCGACCATCCTGTGGTAGCCAGAGGAGGTAATTGGCATGCCAAAGCGTGGTCCAAAAAAGGCTGACACCAAGGCGAAAGCGCGGAAGTTGGCTCAGGGGATCCGCTTCCGCCAGAATAAGGTCGGCCCTGCGCAGGCTGGCCAAGTCCTCGATCGCAGCCAGCGGGCCATCGGCGGTAAGATCCATGATCACCATGTTGCCGATCGAAAAGGCGGACTCGGGTGGCTCGTGACGGAGATTCAGCCGCCCGCCTTCGAACATAAGATGAGCGGCAGCGTTTGCGTATCCGGGCGTCAGATTACGAGAAATAGACGGGAATTGGACGGTCATTGGAAAGGCCTCGATCCGGGGGGCACGCTCCTCAACCTAAATTTCATCAACTTGGGCGGAGCACTTCTCCCTCAAATCTCATTTCCCCTCCTGGCTCAGCTCGCGGACGCGTCGAGCTGCCCGAGGCGAGGTGGAGCAGTGTCAGGGTGCATCCAGTCGATGCGGCGCACTGACGCTGAAAAATACTCTGGAAATCGTCGTGCAGCATCGTGGAACTTCGGTCCCGTTTATCGTCGCTGCCAGGCGAGGCATTTGTCGCAGAGAGAGCGTGGCGTGCAGTTCGATCGCACTGCCAGCCGAACGGCGTCGAAAAGCGCCAGTCGGTCGGCTGCCCTTGAAGCGCGACGCGGCATTGGTCGGTCAGCTCATGACCGCGCCGCCGCCCCTTTTCATCGAGCTCCAGCTTGACGTCTTGAGTGGCGCTCTTGCCCTTCGCCGCTTTTGCTCGGTGCTCGGGATCGCGCAGAAATTCCGAGCGCACGACGTGGAAAAGCTGGAGAAGGCGTAGTTTTGCCGAGTCCATCACGCCTGGATGGCTCGGCATAAGCACGGCCGGCATTTGCGCGCAGAGCATAGATCGAAGATCGTCTGTGCTCTCCGCCACGCGTGCCAGCGTGGCAAGATGGTACGTGCGCGCGCACACGATATGCGTCTGATGAACCGCGGAGATCGGTGCCCGCAGCATATCCGAGCGCTGGCCGGCGCGACTGCTGCCGTCCGGTGTCTGCTGCAGCGCTTGGAACGCCGCGTGACAGCGATCGGCCGTCGCGCTCGCTCGCTGAAGTTCGGCTGCGAGAGTGTTGCGACGAGTACCAAAAAGTTGGACGATCTGCGCCTCATTGGCGCGATTGAGCCAGCCGAAGCCGAGCTGTCTGGCGTTCCGCTCGATGGAATTGATACTGCGCTTGTCGGTCAGCGCCTCACCGGTTGTGTGAAGCCGCATCATTCGATGGGCGAGTTCATGCTGGCTCGCTGCGGACCCAAAGAGCTGGCCGATGGTTGAGACTTGGTCTTCAACCGGTCCGGGAGTCAGGCGAGAGCGCATCTGTCGCCAACCTAAGCTCGCGGTTCGCTGCTGTTCCAACGCGGCCCAGCATACATATGTCTGCGCCGCCAGTTCGACCAACCGGCGCTGGTCGGCCGGGAATGCACTGACGCGTTCGATCTGGTCCGGGATGTCGTCGAGATCGCCGGCGAAAAGAGCGGCGATGATTGCCGGATGGTGATTCTCCAGCTCGTGGAGCGCTTCGGCCAGATCGTCCAAATCGAAATCGCACTCGGGCGCGACCTGGCCCATCATCACATCGATTGCTTCTTCTGCCCTCGCTCTGCTGCTGAGGTCAGACGAACGCGAGCCAGCGTGCCACATCCAAGCCAGCCGTTCGCGCTTCTCTTCAAGGCTGCCGGGATGTTGTGCAAATCGAACATGGCGGGCCTGAAGATGCTCGTCCTTGACGTGGTGCAGCTTGGTCGTCGCGAGTAAAGCCGCCCCAGCCACTTCGCCGCTCTGCTCTGGAGCTGCCTCGATCGCAAATTGATCGTAGACGAGGGCCTGGCCGATCGTGATGTAGGACCATCCCGACAGCAGCGGGCGGCGGGGATCGAACGAGGTATGTTGTGGGTAGTACATGAGCTTCTCCATTCGGTTCTCGGATGAACCGTGTGAATCAGCCCTGATCGCCCTAAAGTCGTTCGCCCCGCCGCAGCCGTCAAGAACAAAAAGTGATCAACTCAAAATTTATCGAGAATGTCGACCGCGCTGGTAATTTCATCGTCGGCCGCTGCGAGTTGATCGCGCAAACGCTTCAAGATCATCGAACGCATCGCGTCGCCGGCCTGAACGCCTTCGAGTTTGCGGGTGAGGGCCTCAATCTCCTCCTGTCGCAGTTCAATGGAGTCGATCAGCAAAAGGACATCGAAGGCACCGCTCAAGAAGTCGTGGAGGGTCACTCATCGATCTCCCACCATGCGGTAGGGAGCGGCGGCTCAACCCAGAACCGAGGGTTGCCGCCTTGCTTGCTGATGAAGTCGAAAGCCTGCCCGCGGGTAGCCAATGCGGGAGGCTCGATGTCGCCAATGCGGCAGATTTCCCCGATGAGATAATGCTGCGCCGGTGAAATGCTGCGGGTGCGCCAACCCGGACGACGATAGGCATCGGAGCGCCGAAATGCCTCCACTTCGTCACGGTAAAGGCCTTCCAGACGCTTCCACTGCAGCCAGGCTCCCTTCGCGCTGGCCCATTCCAAGACTGCGGGCTGCTTGAGAGCGTGCCGCAGGCAGTCGATCAGCCCTGTCGGGACGTCCTCATCTTGTTCGAAGATCGAGGCAAAGGCTTCGATGGGTAGAGAAAGCAGACCAGCAAGGGCCAGACTATCAAGATCCAACGCTCGATTGACTTCGAACGCGAAGCCTAAATAATAGACGAGATTGTCACGGCTGGCTTCTATATCGCATCGACGTTTGCCATATTGATAGATCTCGCGCTTGAGGTCTTCCGGTGATGTAGCATCATCCTTTTTCGCTATGTTGAATCGATCGAGCAGGGGACCGATCCGCGGGTCAGGTCTATAGAAATCCGTCATTTGAGCTCCTCCAAACGGTGGAGGGCATTCATTTAGACAGCTCGCCACCGGAGCTGGCGACCGGGTGATCTTTTACTTAATGTGCTGAACCGCGACGATGTATAATTCCGTTCTCTGCTGGATGGCGCCGGGACTATGGTCGCAGGTCATCAAAGAATTGCGGACACCGAGCGCGTCACTGACGTCCGCTTCGTCGGACGATCCGGAACGGCAGCTTCGCACATACGAGAAGCGGTAAGCTGCTGTTCCCGCTCGTCGACGTTTGTGCCAGCACAGCGCTTCAATTGCGGAAATTCACATCGCCAAACGCCGTCACCAGAAGCAGTCGTTCGTTCCGCTAACTGATATAGTCTTGTCTCAACTGGCGGGGACCCCATCAAGGCGTTGCCGACGGAACCTCTGCCTCATCTTAAGGCGAATTGTCGTCCGATCTATCGACGAGCGATTGCCACCAGCGCAACAACGCCCCGCGCGTTATGTAAGCAAAGGTGTGAAGGCACATGGGAAGGTCTTCGGCGAGCCAGGTCGCGCTATATGACGAAGCTGCGAGACCCGTTGGTCGCTCCTCGACACGCCCGTCATCGCCACATGCCATCGGTGGCATGCACATCGGATGCGGAAATGGGGTTCCACCATGAAGGGCTCTCGATCGGTAATCGTAGATTCTGTCGATGGCGTCGCGATAGCTCGCATCGTCGAAGTCGAACTTGCCGAACTGGGGTCGGTCGGCCGGAGGGTCTGGTTTGAAGCGCCGACAGAAACCGCGAAATTTACTCGTTGCGCCGATCACTTTGCGCATCTCGGCCGCGACGCCTTCGACAAGCTCATCATCCGCCTTCTCACGCAGAAGGCGGACCATTCTAGGATAGCTCAGTTCCAGCCGCTCGACCGGCGATAACTCAACCGTGTCCCAATGACCGGCAGCGGTCTCGATCGCTGACACGAACAACAGCCAGGCCAGCTCGGGCGCGGTATCCGCCAGCCATAGCGCTTGCTGATAGCTCCGAGCACTCTTTACGAGCGCTGTCGCAGTTTCCGCGGTCATGTCGGGCAAGGTCGACAACACACCTATCTCTCGCAAATCGCGCTGACCAAGCAATGTCGGGATCTGAGCAGCCTGCAGCCGCGGTGGCTGCGCCGGCAATATCCCGGTGGAATGCGTCCGGGGGCGGCCCAGCGGGTCGCCATGGTCTTCAAATTCACGAGTGATCGGGCCCGCAATCACGCGAGCGCCGAAGATCAGGGCGACCAGCGCAGCCACTTCATCTTCCAGCCAGCCCCCATGATAATGCTCGGCATCAGTAACGTTCATATCCGGGTGTTCGCCCGGCAGATGCTGGTCTACGCGAAGCGTCAGCGCCGGCTTCCATTCATACATGCCACCGGCAAAGGTGGTTCGCGCCACTGGATTCAACAGGCTATATGGGCCGTAACCTATGGCCTCGGCCACGAACCAGGCATCCGAAAAAAGGCTGCATTCCGTAATCCCGAGGCGAGGAGCGCCTTCGAGAGAGGCTTGCCAATTTCTCCACATCCTCGGTGCTCTCGGCACCGGAACCTGCGCGGTTGAGGCCACCGCATCACTTCCTTCGTCAGGCATGGTTGATCTCAATTGGTCAAAGGCTGGTGACTGGTAAAGCGAGCGTGCCAGACGCAATCGCCGCAAGCAGCGGTGCGATATCCCGGGCGAAGCGATAGAATTTGAGGGTGTTTCCCGCACCGATCTCATCCTCGCTGATCAGTTCCCAGCCAGGCCCCGGATCAGAACTTTGTGTGTCAATCGAGGGGGTCGCGATGCTCCCTTTGAAGTCATCCCCGGTGAAATTGTACGACCCGTTCACGAGCCAGGCTTCCGTTCTGGCACGGTAGACGGCCCATTGGCTTTGAACACCAATCCGAAAAGGCTCGGTGCCGGGAGTCTCGTAGAGCGTGATCATATTCAGGCGGACCGGCATCGCCTTGCTACCGAGCGCCTCCTGCAGCGCGGGCAGATCGCCCGCGAACAGGGCAGCCAAGGCCTCATGTGCAGGCATTTTCTCGTCATCAATCGCGCTATCGGCGTTGAGCAGCTCCTCCCAGTCGACCGCGCCCGTCAACCCGGTTGCGACCAACTGGGGACGTTCATCAAGGAAATAGGCTTCGAACTGGAGGACTTCGGGTATCGGCGGTGGCTGATTAGCCAGAAGTACGCAGGCCGAAATGCCCCGCGCCTTCGCCTTGGCAAGCGCGTCCTTGGTGAACCCCGACGCGCTATAGAGCACGCCCATGTTGGCGCCCGAAGATCCAAGTTCGCCAAGGAAGGCATCGACCTGCTGGACGGTAACCTTGCGTGCATACCGCTTACAGCTGACCAAGATCTTGACCGGAAAATGTCCGCCGATCAGCGCCTCGATCCATACGTCGCGCTGGCGCAGCGAGCCGGTATCGATGTCGGGTGTCTTCGCGTCATGCGTGACCTCGGCGTTCGGCGCGAGCGCCTGGCACAAAGCCGCAACCGCCTGCTCGAAATCTTGCCACGGCACGGTCATTCGCTGGTGATCCCGACGATCGGGCGCAGGTGACCGCTGCCGTCGCGTAGCGCGAGCAGGAAGACTGTCCCCGCAAGCCCGGCGATGTCAGCGAGGATTGCAACCGCGGCGAGAATGATGGCAGTCTCCGAATATTGCGATGGCGTCAGGACGACCCGCGCCGCGACGAACAGGACGACCAGCAGCGCGATGATCGCGACTAGGCCGGTCGCCAGCCGCAGTTTGAACCACAATGCGTCATGCGCCTTAAGTTGGTCGAAGGTCTCACGCTCCTGGCGTAGCCGCTCCGACGCACGCCGGCGAATCATTGCTCATCCTCGGCATCGAGCTCATGTCCTTCCCGGATGGCCTGCGCGATATCGCGCTCGGCGTCCTTGAGGATTGCTTCGTAGAGCGGATAGGCCGGCGACAGCCTTGGCATGGAGCGCAGAACTTCCTGTGCATCGTCCCGCGCCTTGAGATCGCGTGGCATCGGTTCGCCGTGTGTGCCTGACTTCATGCCCGACATCGCCGCAGCCCCCAGGGCTTCGATCCCCCAGTCCAGCACCTCGCTGTCAGCCGCAGCGCAGCGATCGAGATAACGTTCGACGAAGCGCCGTTGCTTGAATGCGAACAGATGGTGCGTATGGCGAAGGAGTTTGGCGACCCATTTGAGTTCGACCACGCTGGCCGCGTCTAGCTTGGCGTCGAGGAATTCGACGACCAAGTCATCGTCGATGTCGAACATGCCGGCGACAAGTTCAGCGGCGCGATAGACCTGATAGCCGTCGGCATTGTCATGCTGGCGAAGCCATGCCCAGGCGCGGTCGAGCACCGATGCGGCATCGGCTGACTTGTGAAAGCCGAGCTTGCCCTCATGGAACCGGTAGCCCAGCAGCTCGATGTCGCCTTCCTCTTCGCCGAGTGCACGGTCAGTCCGTTCGAACAGGAAATCGGCGAACGGCGCTGGGAAATGTTCAGCCAGCTCGCCAAGCAACGATTCCACCCAATGGCCTTCGAAATTCTTGATGTCGCGCATCCGCGCGAGCAGTTCCTCGACATCGTCGGTGTCGAGAAAGGCGACCAGCTTGCGGCGCCGATCGAGCAGGAGTGACGCGACATCATCGAGCAGATCTGGATGCTGTTCGAACGGCGCCAGCAGCGCGATCGTCTTTGCTTGAAAATCCGACAGATCATTCATCCAGCGAAGCGCTGCCAGTGCAGCACGTGACACGGCCTGTTCGGCGTGGGACGCAGCACAACGTAGCAGATTGAGGTCAGCCTCGCCGAGCGGTCGCTTCAAGGTGCCGAGTGCCGCAACGGCACGTGCCGCCATATCGGCGTCACGCTCTAGATATCGCTCGAGCTGACGCCGACCTTCGGCGGGCTCGTGATCAAGTAGTTGGGCCATTGAACCCCAGATGAAGCTACGAAGCGCTGACCGAGAATCGCTGGCAGCGCGCGAGAGCAACGCGCGCGCAAGCGGAAGATCACTCTGCACCAGAGTGTTGAACAACATATAGGCTGAGCCATCTCCGATGCGGGCCTCAGCGAGGTCTGCCAAGGCGCGTTCGAGCTCGTCGAGCAGCAGCTCAGGGTTGGGCCAAGCGGTACGAAGTTCATCTGCCAGGGCGGGCAGCCACTTTTCTACGTCTTCTTCTTCAGCCTCGCGGTCGACCTGTCCTCTGAAGGCGAAACGGGCGCGATCGACCATTGCCGCGCGCAGGCGGAAATTCAAATCGGTCGGCAGGCGCTTGAGGAACCGTTCGGCGGCTTCACCGGGTTCGCCGCCACCATAATGCGCATGCCAGCTGACTGTGTCGGCGATGGCGAGCATCGTGGTGGCGGTCAGCCCGCCTCGGTCCAGAATAGCGGCAACGCTATCCATCGTTGCGATGAACTCAGCGTTATACTGATCGCGCATATGCTCTGGCGGCGACATGCTGCCGATCCCGTAAGGCATTCTGAGCGCATCATTTAGATAGCGGCCGGCAACAGCGGCCACTGGCGGCTTCGGGTGCTCTAGAAGCCCAATGATTCGGCTGATCACGGCCTGGCGCAGGGGCAGAGCATATTCATAGATGACGAATGCACTCGATAGCATGATGGCGCGTCCGCTCGCCCGCGACTTGTCGATCGTGCCCTTTAGCAACGGCGCCACGATCGATAGGGGCGTATGGGCGCCATCCCATGCCCGATCATCGTCCATCAGGCCGAAGGCGAAGTTGGCGATCTCCTCATTGAACTCGCGTGGCTTGTGCTCGCCAAACTCACAAAGCTCCGCGAGCGCCCGGATCGGGTGACCTGGGTTTGAACCAGCTTCGCGCGCATCGGTTCGCCCCATTTCCCACAGCAATTCCAGGGCTTCGCGCCGATAACGGTCGGTATATGCGATGTTCGAAAGGATCGGGGCTGCTTCACGGAAGCTCTTGCCTCTGCGGAGCCGCTCGCTAACGAAGCGCAGCGCCTGCGCGGGCTGATAGATTGCCACCGCGCGCACGGCTTCGATCCGGGGATCCCAGTCATGGTCGATGTCGCGGAAGCGGGCCCAAGCGGCGTTGAGCAAGGTGCTGTCGGTCGGATCACCGCCATGCCGGCGCCAGTCGAGACGCCCGAGGTTGACCATCACCTGGGTGAGCAGGCGATCGTCGACGGTACTGATCACGCGTTCAGCAAACAGGCTCAGGCGACCGTCATGCTGCACACAGATGTCGTCGATGAGATAATCGCCGAGCAGGTCCGGCATCAGTCGATAATAGCGGCCCCGCTTGTAGAGCACGCCACCATCGATCAGCAGTTTGAGCGCGCGCGTCGCGTCGGCAGCGGCATGCGCCGTCACCGCTTCGAGGAGCTGGCCGATCTCGCGATCGTCGATGCGAACCGGTTGTAGGAGAGCAATCAGGCCGAGCATATCGCGAAGGAGGCGGCTGTCTTCGGCCAACCCGATTCGGCCAGTCAGCACTAGGGTGAATCGTTCGATCACGACGGCGCGCATGTCGTCGGCGTTACGCACCATCTCGGCGGGCAATGCCTGCTCGGTAACGACGCGCGCGGCCATGACCGCAACGAGCGGATTGTCGCCAGCTATGCGCTGAACCACGTCTGCCCACCCCGCGTCGCCGCCGAATTTCGCGAGAGCGTGAGCGGCGAGGTCGAGCATCGCTGCCTTGGGTAGGACGCCAAGAACGATCTCGACCGGCTTGAAGATGGCAAAGCGCGCCAGATCGTTGCGGATACGCTGCTCGGCATATGGGCGCGTCGCGAGCAACAGCCGGGCATTGTTTCTAGGATCGGCGGCATAGTCGATCAGTAGCGGCAGGCCGTCGCGGTCGTGTGCGTCATCTACCACCAGCAGTTTCTTGCCGGTGCCGAGCGCTTCGAGCGTTTCATGGTCTGGATCGCTGACGGGCGATAGAAACCGCACGAGTGTTGCCGGATGGGCTGCGGCGTAGCGCTCGACGCCAGTCTTGATCAGTCGGGATTTGCCCATTCCACCTGGCCCTGAGACAATGACGACCGGTTGATCGCCTTCCAGTCCGGCGCTCAGAGCTTCAAGATCGGCTTCGCGGCCAACCAATTCCCAATTGTGGGTGAAGGCCCCATCTTCCTGGTCGAAGGGCGCGAAGAACCGATCCGTCTTAACCCAAGGGCCTGGGTTGTTGCGCCCGAGCAGGGCGAGCCGCTGTCCACGAAAGAAGACATCGACCAGATTGTCCTGAAGCTCTCCCGGCAGCTGGCGAACCTTGCGGGAGAGGTCGTCCTGATCCCACACCTCCCAGCCGGCATCCTCCAGCACATCCGCAGTTGCAGGGCTGGCGACGCGGCTGAGCGCTAGGATCGCGCGATCGACCGGACGGTCGATGGCGGCAATGACCCGGCGAGCCTCAGCAGGGCCAAAACGCTCGACCTGCTTGCACTGGATGCCGATGGTTTCGCCGTCGCCGATGGTGAGGACGTCCCAGCCACCCTGATCATGGCCGCGCCCCCCTCGCACACGCGTGTTGCGGGCAGGATAGAGATAGCTCGCGAGGTCGCCGAGAAAGCGCTCGAACATCTCTGGGGCGAGCATGTTCAAGGGCAAGTGGGGCGCGACCGCCAGCACGGGCGACGTGTCCGCCTGCCCGAGTTGGATGAGGTGAGCTTCGTCGAGTTTGAGCGCGTTGGCGAGAGGCGCCATCTGATCGATGGAGGGGCGGTGGGTGCCCGCTTCCCACCGGCTGACCGACTGCTGCTTCAAACCGAGAGCGCGGGCCAAGGCAGCCTGCGTCAGGTTCGCATTGATGCGGCCCTCAGTAATGGCTCGCGCCAATGCGGCATATTTCGGTTCAGCAGACATGATACACCTCGTAGCTGTATCAGTGCTACTACGCAACACTCAAAGAGTGTGCGATATCTGTGCCTGTGTTGGGTGCAGGCTGGGTCCGCTCATGCTGCAGCGAGACGCATGTCAAAAGACCATGATGTGCGCCGCCAAATCGCGACGGCAGCCGGTCATGCTGCAGAATTTGATCCAGCAGGCGTGCTGCCCGGCTTTCGATCGCGCCGAACGTGTGTTCCACTTGGCCGTCACGATCGTAGAACCATGCCTTGGAGGCCTGATCGCGGATACTTGCTGTCGGGATGAAGCGCTCGGCGGCGATGTTGAAGACCCCGATCGATGCGCCGTCGCCGTTGCCGAACAGCTTCAAATACATCTTTGGAACGAAGTGCTGATTCTTGTTCGCGGGCATGAATCAGATCTAGCGGCTGAGCCCGACAGTGCGGTAGCCGTTCTATGGTGTCGGTGGCAGAAAGAGCTGATCGATTTCCCGCGCGCATGCTTCGAGCATATCCAGGGCCATGCCGGGCGAATGGATTTCCGATGTCCCGTGCGCCAGGGCGTTGCGCATGTGAATGATCGCCTCGATCGGATCCATCCACGCGCCGGGCGCAACGTCCGCCGGTGGCAGAATGCCCACCTTGCGGGCGCGATCGACCAAATTGCGCAGCGTCTCCTTGCCTTTCACGGGGTTGCCGGCGAGGCGATGTTTCAACGCGAGTTCGAAGGCAGCGAACGCCTGCGCCTCCCCGACCACCAGCAGGTCATAGGCGAAATAGGCATAGAGCAGGATGTTGCGGGCGCGATCGAACACGGCCCGGACATCCGGTGGAACCGCGTTCAGCAGATCGACGGTCCCGATGGCTCGATGATGCTCGGCAAGGTCCACCGCGCGGACTCCGCGCTCGTCGCTGACGACAAGCGTGGCGAAGCGAGGGTCCGCCGCAAGGAGCTGGTCTGGTTTCTTGAAGGTCATGAGGCTTGGCCATCATTGCTGGGACGATCCGGCGTTGCGTCCAGGCCGCGCACCGCCACCGTTATTGGCCCCGTCGCATTGGACGTGATGGTCTCGGCCTGCCTTTGAAGGTCTGCGATCAAATCCGAAAAAGACATCCGACGCCGTTTGGCCTTGTCCTTCCAGAAGCGGGTTTCGCGATGATGGCTGATCACCAGGATGCCATGGCGCCGGTTTACGGGGAGAACATATTGCTCGGCGAGTTGTACGGCGAGCGCCTCCCTGAGCGCGGCCAATGACCAGCCCATGTCGCCATGCTTGACTTCGATCGCGAGCTGGTCGGTCGAACTAGTCGACGACAAGATGATGTCAGGGCGGTCGTCGTGCACGACCTGTGCCTCGCGATGCGCATGAAATCGACCATCGCTGCGAAGGTTGAGCGCGTCGCCTAGCCATTCCTGCACCGCGGCTTCGTTTTCCGCCGTGCCGACCACCGCCCGAGAAGACATGTCGTTTTCACCGAAGCTCGCTTCGATCGCATCCAGAAGATCAAGTGCGACTCCCATCAGGTCGGCACCGTTGACGATCGGCGCAAGCATCTTGTCCTCAAAGGCTTTCAATCTCGCGGCTGGCCATACTGGTCGTTCGGAGTTCCGCTCGGCCATCTCATAGGCGAGTTCACGCAGGCGATGCGCGCTTCGTCCAACCGCCGGCTGCTTCGACAACCACAGCATCTGCTGGTGTGCGTCGGCGCCTTGTATCGCGAGCAAGGCGCTAAGTGCCGACCCGCCCGCTTCGTCGAAGCGATCTCGAACCGGATCGTCCTCATCGCCTTGGGGCGCCGGTCCCCGATCCCGCTCCCGATAGGCCTCGAGAATGATCTGCGCGAGCGTGGCCGGAGCAAGTTCATTCAGCTTGCCCACGATTCCGCGATGCCGGCCGAACAGTCGGGCCAGGAGGCCATAGGCGCGCGATTTGTGCCGGCGCCGGCGTTCAGTCGCAAGGATGTCTAACAACCGTTCGGCCGCCAATGCTTGATCGAGCAGGAACAGGATCGCCAGGCAATTGACCAATGCTTCCCATTGACCCTGACCACGATATTCGGACAGGCGGTGATCGAACAGGCGGCTCAGCGACTGCTGCTCGGCGCTCGACAGATCGAGCCGGGCAAGAATTCTCCCGGCAATATCGATCATGGAAGGGGATCCGCCCTTACCGCTGCGGACCAACTTGAGCAGTACCACTCGAAGCAAGGGCGGTATCGGCAATCCGTGGGCAGTCTGCTCCAACAGCGGCCGCCAATCGGTACCGCGATCCCACTCACGCTTCATCTGAGCGATGATCGGGGGTGCAGCGATCACGGGGTGATGTTCGAGCAAACCGCCGAGCCAAGGCTGGGTGCCCTGATCATCAAGGCAGGCGTGAAGCGCGGCGATTTCGGCATCGGCCGCGGACAGGTTCTTTGCCCAATCGGTATCTTCCGAAGATTCGAGACGAAGCGCCGCTTCGCTGAGGATGATCGTGTATTTCACCGTGCGCGAGCCATCGGGCTTGGTCTTGGGTCGCTCGGGCTTCGTCACGCGCCACAGGATCTTCATGCCATCGCGATAAGCTTGGGCAACCTCATCCCCGAAGGCATCGGACAGACGCTGCCAGCTGCGCGCGCCTTCGCTTCTGCCGCTCTTGGCCCGTTTCGCGAGCCAATCGGTCAAGCGCAACAAGTCCAGCGGACCCGGCCAGCGCTTCAACTTCTCCGGATCGCGCAAGGGCTCGGGGTCGGCCATCAGGCGATCGCGCAGGTCGCGCCAGAACTGATCCTCACGCGCCTTTCGCTCACTGGCCTGCTGCGCATAGAAATCGTTCTTCTCGCGCATCCGCTTGATCTCATCGCTCTCCACATAGGGCACGCGCGCTTCGGCAAGTTGTTCGGTGAGGGCGCTGTCAGTCGAGACGAGCGTGGCGAGCCGATCAAGCGCCTCTTCCGGGGTGTCCGTGGCGCGCGCCAGCTCGATCAACGCGCTCAGTGCGACATGGCGCTCGTCCGGGTGATTGCGATGCAGGCCATCCTCGAGCCACGGAATGTCCGTCATCATGAGTGACCAAAGATCGTGATTGCCGACCCACGCACGTCGCCAGGAGCGCAGGGGTTTGCCGTCCTTCGCTTCCTCGATGGCGTAGGCCACATCGGCCCAGAACAGCGCCTGCCGCAGCGGCGGTCTCGCGGTGATAAGATCCGACAGCGCGGGATCGTCCTCATCATCACGCTCCCAGCCAGCCCTTTCCACTGCCATCAGCAGGCGGATCAGGGGTGAGCCATAGTCGTGCTGGTCGGAGTCGATGACGGCGCGCCGGGCGATGGGCGCAAGCCGTTCGGCAAGCCTCCGATAGCGGCGCGACAATGTAGGCCAGTCATCCAACGGCGGCTCGAAGGGAAGCTTGGCAAGCCCAGTGATCAGCGCTTTGCGATCCGCGAAGCTTGCGCAGGCGTCGAATAACAGAACCAACTCCTCCTTGAAACCGTCGCTGTGATATTCGCGGCCCGGCTTGCTTTTCGCTATGAGGGTGAGGAGACCATCGACCGACAGGTGTTTGGGAAAGAGCTCGACGGCGAGCGACGGGGCGAGCTCCGGCCCCAACTGGTCCGCTTTGGCAATGACATCGGCAGCGACCGCCTCAAGACCCGTATCGTCGTTGAGGCGGCGCAACACGCGGGTCGCGACGATCCGGTGATATGGCCGTGTGCCCGGTTCGAGAGCGGCCGCCCGCGCCACTTCCAGACACCCGCTGATTTCGCCCTCTTCGATAAGACGCAGCATCTCGAAGCGAAAATGCTCGCGGGGATTCGCAGCCACGGCCGCATTAATCGCCGGAGCAAGCGCCTGTTCTGCGAACATCCACAATGATTGATGATCGACGCGCGAATAGGCCAAGTCACCACGAGCGTCGCGTTCGGCGAAAGTGGCCAACAGGTGTTGCTTCTCCTCAAGGCTGAGCGCTCCCGGGTCGCCATGCTCCAGCAGGACCAACGGCTCGCGATCGAGAATATGTCGCCGCAGGGTGGGGCGCCAAAGCGCCAACCAAGCGGCAGTCGCACGTAGCGATGGCGGGATCGTCTGGATGCCGAGTGCGTCGGCCAGAAAGATGCGGTGCAACTCGGGATCGGTCAGCCGATTGCCCATTCGCCGAAACCAGCATGCGGCCAGATACTCCTGGGCCGAGCGATGGTAGAAACGGACAAGTCCGAAGGTGGCCGGGACAAAAAGGCCGCGCTCGAGCAGTCGTTCAATCTCCGCGGCCGACCAGTCGCCTAGCACTTGCCGCGGATCAATCGCTTCTTGCTCGTCCCGCAGTTGTCCGGGCAGGCTGAGATTCATGGAGCGGCCAAGAACCAGCGCTGCCGCAAGCCGTTCCGCCCCAGCGCGAATCTGCTCGTCGGTCAGACTCGACAGGGTCCGACGCGCATCGCCGCGCTCGACTAAGCGCTCGGCGATACCGAGATCCAGCATGTCGGACAGGCTGCCGAACTTGCGATACTTCTGCCAATAGCTGGCTAAAATCTGCAGGTCGCCGGGCCGCTCGGCAAGCTGTTGCAGGCCCCGTGCATAAAGCTCCGTTTCGAAATTCTCGACGTCGGTAACGCTTGCTGCGGTCAAGAACGCCTTACGCTGAACGTCCGATAACTTAGTGAGCGCTACAACCGTGATGTCTGGAATTTCTCGGACTTTTGGAGCCTGGAAAGTTGAGGTTTCCGCGACGCTGAGCAACGCCTCGTCCGGATCAACCACGTCCGCCTTGTCCGGGTTTGGCGGTGGCACCCGCAGGGTTCTTCGTACCAGATCCAGATCGGCCTTGCCCGTCCAGATGCTTCCCCGGCAGGACAGCAATATGCGAGCACGATCATAGGACTGGCCGAGTTCTCGCGCGAAGCGATTGAGCGCTTGTTCGACACCCTTGTGATTCAGCCGAGCCTCATCGACGGAATCGAGAAAGAACCATGCCGGTGCGCTGCCTTGGTGCCAGCTCGCCAGTAGAGCCGCATCCTCGCGCCCGAGCGATCCGTCCAAACCATAGCTTGCCAGTGATTCGACCGTTACGTAGAATGCATTTCGCTTTTCCTGGCGCAGCACATCCACCCGGGCGCGGAATTCGGCGCTCTTTCCGGCTGCCGCCTCTGCGAGAACCACGACCCTGGGGCGTTCGAGCAGGTCATCCCAGCCTAGCCCACCGACGTAGCCGCGGCCCAATCCCTGCCACGCTTCGGCGGAGAAAGGCTGATCTGGCTCGATCGAGCTAAACCGGCGATGAAGGTCAACATAGGTCAAGTCGATATACCCCGATACTCAAGCGGCAATTGGTAGATCATGCGGCAAAACGGATTTCTATCTCCGCCTTTGTATTAAGCTATGCCCTAGCGTGTCGGATCGCGAATAGTCGTCACAAGAGCATTCGCCCCAACAAATCCCATTGCTGGCAAAGCCGGATTGAAAGCAACGCGGTCTACGATGACCAAACTCCTCTATCTCGATCAGAATGCCTGGGTCGCGCTCGCGCGCGGCGCTTGGGACAAGGTGGCATTTCCGAAAGAACATGCTGCGCTGGCGTCACTGATCGACGGGATCAAGGCGCAGGCGGTGACGGTGCCGTTGAGCTTCACGAACATCTATGAAACAGCCAAGATCAACGACCCGGCGCGCCGGGCCCACATGGCCCGCACACAAGCGACAATCAGTCGCGGTCTGGTATTCCGTGGCCGCCGTCGGATCTTCCAAGAAACATTGACCGTCTATCTGGCGGACCGCTTTTCGCTTTCGTATCCGACGCCGGGCGAGGGATGGTTCTTGTCCGACCTCTGGCTTGACGCCGCTGCGGACTATTCGCCGGGCCTCTACGGCTACACCATTTCGCAGCGAGTTCTCGACTTCGTGCGTGCGCGCCCGGCTGAAACATTGTTCGATTATCTCGCCTTCAATGACGAGGATGTCAGGGTTGAGGCGGTGCGACGCTACAGCGCCGGTTCGGCCGAGCTCATTGCGGGTATCGAGGCGCGCCGTTCCCTTGTCGCTGGCGAGGCCTTCGCGCTGCGAAAGCGCGCATACGGCGCTAGACTGATTATCGACGAAATCGATTTCATCCTGGCCACAGGTCGGGAGCTTGGATTGCCTTGGCAGACCGTTACCGATCTGGGTTCATCGTTGGTGCGCAGCCTCACGGTCGACGTGCCCGTTCTCAATATCGAACGCGAGCTGGTGGTTCGGCTGGAAGACCAGACACGCGCCATAGCGGAGAACGATCTGCGCGACCTCGCGGCGTTCACTGTCATTCTACCGCTCGCGGATGTGATGGTCGCCGAAAAGCCGTTCGTGAATCTTGCCCGGCAGGCTCGGCTCGGTGAATGTTACCGGACGACGCTGCTGACTTCGATCTTCGATCTCGCGGACAATGTGCCATAGGCGCGCTCCGACATGCAGAACGAGAACCAGCCGCTCACACCGGACATAAGCTTGTGAATGAACGGCAGGGTTCGGCGAGCGGTTTCAGGCCGGCGAATGTCGGCTATGTTGGCGTTAACCGCAGCGACAAAAAGGCATGACGAGTTCACCACCCTTGCTGTCGTGCACGAAGAAGCTGCAATATCTCTTCGAGTCCAGGTAACCCGTTTTCGATCGCACACTGCAGCGGCGTTTCTCGGCTGAGGGCACTGTTTGGTCGCCGCAGCCAGGATCCCGCAATCTCGTCGCTGTAAAGCTGATGGACCGCAACATAGATTTCGATCAGGAGCCCGCAGCGATAGAGCTGATCTGTCGTCAGTGTTTGAGGGACATCTGCTGCCATCGGTACAGGCCGATCAAGCAGGTTCGACGCTTCAGCTTGTGACAGGCCCCACCGGTCCACAATGTGTAGGAAGAGCTTCAAGGCCGTTGGCGACAGCCTCGCGCGGGTGGGATCATCGAGATCCTGCGAGGGGTGAGGCTTGGTCATGGTTGTGCCTGCAACTCGATCGCCGACAGAATAGAGGCGATGAGCCGCCACGGCCCGTCCGTCCTATCATGGCCCTCAACGCGGAATTCCTGCTCCCATGACTTCACCCCAAGCGATGTGGACCCGGCCTGGATGACGGAACCCGAATAAGAGCTGAGGGCGGTGTTCCCTCCCTCGTTCCAGGCGACGATCTGTCCGATTTCATACGAGCCCTCTGGATCGCCATAAGGCCAGATCTCTACATGCACGACGATCATGCCCTTTCCTGCAGGCCAGAGCAGGCGGTCTGATCCGCATCTTTCAGTGACCCCGCGCGTGTGCGCCAGGCTTCCCATTCGATGTCCATGATCTCGCGACCTTCGTCGGTCGCGAGGGGACGCGCGAACTTACCGAAGCCAGATGGCAGCAATTCGCGGGCCGGAACGAGGATATGGACGTGGGGTGGGCCAGGGCGCGCTGCTCGCGCAGGCACATGCATGATACAAATGGCGGCTGTGCCGTAGATCCGCACCAGGCGGTCGATGGCGAAGGAACGCGCCATCTCCCAGGCCTCATGCAGTCGCATCACCTGCGGTCGGAGCTCAACTTCGGGGAATCGCATCGTTACAACGACCACCAGATCCTTCAGCGAGAAGCCCTGTTCATCATAGGCCTGGGTGAGGCGCCGAGCGCACCATAGCTCGTCGCTCGCACCCGGCGGAAGCAGCACGTCGTGGCGAAAGCATGTCGGCTGAAGCCAAGGCGCGTTGGGATGATCTGGTCTGAGGACCGGGTAAAGGCGCCGAAAAGCTGCGCTCGTCGCGCTGTTCTCATCGCCCTTGGTCGCTTGGACGACCCCGAAGCCGAGCGTCGATGTCGGACCGGTGATCGGAGCATAGTCAAGACCCGGTGGGGCTTTGTGCTTCTTAGTTGCCACGGTCAGCGGCCTGCGCGTGCGAGAGCGCAGCAGGCTTGCGGAACAGGATATTGTTTCATCTTCGGGAACCTCTATTGGCGTTCGGTCAGCGTCACTGCGGCGCTGGCCGGGCTCCCTTCGAATTTCATTTTCTCAGGAAGCTCACCCCTTCCACTCAACTCCTTGATCTGTCGTGTTGTCGGGCCTGGTTCGGACATCCCCTTCGACGTCGCTATCCTATGCCGGAGCCGTCTTTGCCGGCCTGATAGGCTTGGCGGATCAAATCCCAGTCAGCGTCCTCTTCATCTGCTGGTGATTTGACCGGCTCGTTGGTGATAGGAAGCCTTGGGAAGCGACGCAAACTGGCCTCGGCATCCGCCCGAGCCCGAGCCTCTTCATCTCGCTGGCGCTTCAAGCGTAGCGCCGGGATGTGGCAATCGAACATCGCCTGTTTGACGCCCTCCATCGCCACCACCTGAGGAGGGAACATGGGGCGGTAGCGGGGCAGGACGTTCATGCGTTCGTCGAACAGGAGTGTCGGCGGCCCTCTCAGCCAGCTAATCCTTGCCCTTCTGAGCTTTTCTTCTTCGCGGGCCCTCCTTTTCCGGCTTACCTCATTTTCCAGGAGTTGCCGGTGCGCGTGGAGCAGCGCCTCTTGAACAATATCGGGCAGGGCGGTTTCTTCCAGAAGACCCCGCGCTTTTTCGCCAAGCGCGTCAGCAATCAGTTCTGCTTTTCCGTCACGATCAATCACGAATCGTTCAGGCCGGTGCCGAATGTCCGCTGCCAGATTCAATGCCGGGCCATACCAGCGATCGGCAGCATCATCGGCTGGCGTAAAGTCCGTGAGGTCGTGCATCGAGAGGCCCCGGAGCTTCAGCGGGTCAGGGAATTTCTTGCGAAGTGCCGCAAGGCCCGGGGGGAGGGCGGCTGCCGGGATCGCTGCGCGCGCCTTCGGTAGCGCCTTCGGTAGCGTTGCTTCCACGATCCTGCGGGCCATGCCCTCTTGGCGCTTGTCGGCCGCAGCCAGCCGATGCGCGAGGAGTCCGATCAGTCGGTCGCGCTCGGCCTGGTCTTCCTGTTCCCTTCGCATCCGTGCGGTCTTGATCGGGCCGTCATGGGCTTCACCGGTCGATGGCACGTTGCGCTCGGCCTGAGAGAGCCCGGAGTATCGCAGAGCGAGATTTTCATCTCTGAGCGCATGATTGAACGCCTCGGCCGCTTGAGCCCGCAACCAGCGGACGCCGGCGGGTAGATTGATCTCTGTTGCCTTGGCTGCCTCGAAGCTCCACGCAAATGCGCCTTCGATCGCAAAGGGGCGGGGGGCGACAAGGATATGTGCATGGAAGTTCCGCGCGTCGCCTTTCTCATCAGGACGGTGCAGGCCGGCGACATAGGGCAGAGACAGTGCGTCGAGCCTGAAGCAGAAATCTTCCAGAGCCTTTGACCGACCCTCGGGACTGAGCTCATGGGGCATCGCCAGGATCAGATGCGAATAGACGTTGCCATCGGCGTCCGCCTCGGCTTCGAACGCTTCCAACGCGTTCCAGAACCCGACGAGCTGGGCACATCGGCGGTTGTCGATCGTGAGTTCATCACTTTCTTGGAGGGCGTGCTCGCCGCTGATGTTGAGGATGTTGGTGAAGCATGACTGGATCTCGGGTTCCAGAGCATCCTCGCGGAGAATGTAGCGCGCCAGGTCGGCTGCCTCGCCAGCGCTATAGTCTCGGGTGCCGGCTGCCTTGCGACCATAGCCACGAGACGTCTTGCGCAGGACGATGTTCTTGAACCCATCGCCAGCAACGCGCGAAGGTTTCCGGGCGAGGGCTACTCGGTCGGATATCTCGGGATGGAGTCGCGTGTAGAGCTTGTGCGGGCAGACCGAGGTGATCCTGGGCTCGGCGCTGGGGCTCCAACTGACCCGCACCCGCTTCATGGCCTGAGATTCCCGTTCCGACCGGCGGCTCAGATAGCGGATCCTGGCCAGAAGTTTATCGAGCTCTCGCGCTTCGCGCTCCTCCTCGCGCCGCTTCCTCGCCGTGGCCGTGGCCAGCACCTTGGCTTCCTTTTCGTCCTGCGATCGGGTGCGGTGAACACGTCGAGGCGCATCCGGCTTGCTGGGCCTGCGCTCGCGTGCCCAAGCCGTCGACGCTTCGCTCACCTCGGTTTGAACCTGGCTCGGCGTGGCCGGGCGCCCGTCGATTGTCATCGAGGGGCGCTTCATATCCTTTGGCGTCGCAGCTGCATGAGGGAGGGGGTGGTCGAAAAGGGTAAAAAGCGCCCTAACGGGACAGGCGCTTTTTCCCCTTAATTGCGCACCACCCCCTTTAACCCTTCCTACCCCTTTAATTGTCGGCACGAACCGCCCGGTTGAGAGAAGTATCTATCGTAGCGGGTGCAGAACAGGCGGTTCAGAAGGGGGTCGCCCGGCGCGCACTGGCGGCCACGGCGGCAATGTCCTTCCATCGCGGGCGCATCGATCGCCAGCAAGCGGTAGCGCTCTCCGTCGCAGCGGAGGGTGTCACCGTCTATGACGGTGCAAAAGAGGAGGACAGTCAGGATTGCCACCGTCACCTTCTAAAGCAGGGTGGGCGAGGACGCCGCCGGGGTGCGCTTGGCCCAAAGCTCTGGCGTCCGATCCATCAACATCAATTCGGGCGGGAAGCAGCGATCCCGGAACCCCCGGACATCGTCTAACGAGCCGTGCAGCCACTGGTCGTATTCGTCTTCGTGGAGCAGGACCGGCATGCGATCGTGGACCTGAGCCACGAAGTCGTTGCAGTTCGTCATGAAGCCCGAATAGACCGCGCCCCACTCGTCGCTTTCCTTCCACATGCCCGCCCAGGCGAATATGGGCCGATCCTTCAGTGTGAACCATGTGCGCGTCATTCGTCCTTTTTCGCCCTCCGCTTCAGCGAAGGCCGTCAACGGAATGATGCAGCGGTTCTCTGACCGGCCGGCGATGAGCTTCCACGGGAAGGCGTCGATATTGGCGATGTTGTTGACTGGCCTTGGCTTGCTGCCTTCCTTCATGCCCTTGAGCCGCATCGGGAAGCCCCAAGTCATTGCCTGCTGCACCCGCCGGCCCTCGTGTTCCCGGACGACTAGACCGCGCGCACCCGGATATACCTCTGCCTCGCCAGCGTTCACGCTCGCGGGCCGTTCGGCAGCAAACGCATCCTCGATCTGGTTGGCCGACGCCTCAAGTCGATAGAGGTTACACAAAGGGTCTTTCCCCTCTCAGGATGGCCAAGCGAATGCCATTGACTCCCGCAGCGAGCAGCCGATGCTTTTCCATTCGATTGCCGTCTTTCATGAGGACGCAAATATAGGCGCGGGCGATGAATTCTTCCCCGACCGCTGCAGCAAAAGCCATTGCGTTTTCCTCGCACATGTGGAGGCCCTTGGCGCGCCCGATCATTTTATTGTCAGCTTCATCGTCGCGGTCGAGTTGGCGCCAGTACCAGACCTCGTAGTCGGCATCATTTTCCACATAGGAGCAGGAATATTGCGATGCGTATTTGGAGCATCCGCCGATGCCGCACCCATTGAGGAGCAGGCTTGCGGCAATCGTGAGAGGCACCAACGGCATTCCAAGTCGCACGCTGTTCATTTGCATTCCCCCCTGGGAGCGGAGATCATAGCAGTCGCCTCCCATTGATCCAGACCATCCCTCTCAGCCGAACAAATCGCTCACCGCCTTCTGTTTTGGCGCCCCAACGATCTCGAAGCTGCCGGGCGCAAAGGGGTGCAGCATCTCGTCCTTGGGCTTGGTCTCCATGAGCCAGTTGAACCAATGCTCGGGCCGCAGGACCGCCACATGACGCTCCTTGTAGGGCTTGATGTCAGAATAGGCCGGCACCGTCATCACAGCGAAGGATGCAGGCCAGTCGCGGGTTTCAGGGCGCCATAGACCTGCGAGGCAGAAGAAGGGCTTCTCGGTCTTGAGCTTCGCCCGGTATTTGACCTTGCCCTCCTGCTTCAGCGCAAATTCGTTCGCCGGCACGAGGCAGGGCCGCTGCACTTCCCAGTTCTCGGCGCGCAGGAGGCTGATTGGACGCCCGCCGGGCTCGATCGGCTTGAAGCCCCATCGCATGGTAGCCGCGTGATCCTTGCCTTCCTTCCATATCCTGATCGTCGCGTCTTTGCCGGGGCCGTCCAGGAACGGATCTATGTCATAGTTCATCACCGCCTCCTCTTTGGGATCGCTCAAACTCAATCGACGCCTTCAACGAAAGAACATCCGTCCTGAATGGCACGGCCAGCAGCGCCAGCTCATCGTCGGTAGGTGCCGCGCCACGATCAAGCTCGGAGATGCGCGCCGGGGCCAGCTTCGTGTCTCTGCTAAGATTGCGTGCGCTTTGCTGCACGGTCCATGCATAAAACCAGCGGTCGCCCGTTCTGATCATTCTCGCGACGGTGCACGTCTCCGACCAGACGAGCGGCTCATGGACAACGGTCTGCTCGCCCTTTCTGCGTTTCGTGGCCATCAGTACCTCAACTTCTTCAGCTCGCGCTGGACATCGATGCCGCTCGGCATGGGCAATATGATGGTCGGCTCGGCATCCTGGACGAAATCAATGCGTCGTGGAGCCTGTTTCCGGCCCTGCTGGAGGCATTGGGTGCAGCGCAGCCGCTTCGCCACCTCCCATCGCGAATCCTCCCAGCCCTTTTTCCTGCAGAGCCCCCACAGCCCTGGGGCATCGAAGACCGCAACATGACGGCACCGGCTGCAACGGACCTTGACGGCATAGCCCCACAGGGCCGCCTCGAAGATATGTGTTGGATGCCGGAGACCATCACGGTTGTAGCTCAAGCAGCTTCGGCGATCCGCTCAACCGGACGCTGGAAGAGCGGAAGAGCGTGGACTGACTTCTGCGCCAGCACTGTCGCATGGGCGGCTGGTGACAAGGCAAGCCATTCGACAGCCCATTCTACCCGAAGCGTCTGCCCGGCCTCGTCGATCGCAACAATGCCGGCGCCTTCGATCAGCACCTCAAAGCCGGGCTCGTCCCCAAGCTGGGCGCGGATCAGCGTGCCGTCCGATAGCGTGATGAAATAGCGCGCCGCATCCTCGGAAACGCCCAGAACAGCGGGAACGGATAAAGTCGCATCCATGTCGCCCCAAATTCGCAGGCGGGGCTCATTAGGCATAGGTTGAATGGTGATCGCCATATCTGGTCTCCGACTCGACAGGCGGATCAGTGTAGAACAAAAAAGGAACAAATCAAATGAGCGTCGGCCTCCGGCCTCTAGCCAGCCTTGGAGAGCCTATCAGATAGCGCGATACCGACCCGCCGTTTACCCTGCCAGACTTCAACCCCGAGAGGGTTGGCTAGTAGGCGGGCGAGCTCCAGAGCCTCGCCATCGTCGACACAGCGCAGGCGCTCTTCGCTCACGGACGACCCAAGCTCACCAAGAAACAGGAATCGATAAAATTCCATGCCGATGCTCCCGATGCGCGGGATTTTACCCTGAAGCGGCGAGGGATTCAATTAACCCAGATTAAAATGCTTGGTCGCTGGGGAACGGCAGTCTCAAATCGTCGTTAACAAGTTGCCTACCAAGGCAGGAATGGAGTGGTCGTCCCGCACGACGTCGATCTGTTTCTCTTGGAGCGCTGGACCGGCCGCGATTTGAACCCCTGCGTTCCGGCCAGCGCTTCAAGTTTAATTGCGCGGAAATCTTTTGGCGATGCGGAACGCTGGAACTTGCAGGGCATTATGCTCTTCACATCGACAAGGAGAGCGTCATGGCGGATCGCGAACTAATCGACACGGGCAATGACAAGCGGTTTGTCCGCAGGGATGATGAGGGCCGCTTCAAAGAGTCAGATGATGTCGGCAAATCGCTGGCGGCAGATCGGCGCACACACGCGCAAACGACTGCTCCCAAAGGCCAGGGCGACAAGGGCGATCAAAAGCGAAAATAGTCGGCTCGCCAAACCTCTTGCGCGCGGTCATGCAAACAAATGGGTAACCTGGGCGTCGGGCATGAGGGCCTGTACCAGCAACGATCGATGACAACCGCCCGGCTCGCGCTCGAAGCAAAGCAACGCCGTAGGAGCCTCATCGACGAGATCCAATAATTGAGCGCCTTGGGCTATGGCCTCAGGTAACTCAAGTTGGCCCGCATAGACTTCCGCGAGGCGGGCATGATTGCCCTTCCGGGCCGCTTCCCTTCCCTCCGGCGGTGTACCCAACGCTTTCAGGCCCACATACGTAATCCCCGCCTCCCGCAGGCCCGCAGCCAAGATATTCTTGGAAAAGCCGGGTCTACGCGAAAGCGGCACAGCGCGAACATCCGCAAGGCATTTTACGCCTGCGGTTGCCAGTGTCGAAATCACCTCTGCTTGTGTCGCGCCTTCATATCCGATGGTGAAAATCTGCATGAGCCATAGATAGTGGCCGTTACGCCGTTCGCCAGTCAGGGGTAAACAAAGGACGGAGACTCCCTTGTCAGCGCCGGTCACCCGAGCGCAGGAGCCACTCTTCCGCCTCTTTAGTCGTTGCGAAAAAAAGCAGTTTCCGAGCCAAGGACGGCACGTTCTCCCTGCATCTTTGCGAGCATAGATCCCACCACCATTGCCATTCGATCTCGCAGCAATCCAATTTGATCTTCGAGCTGCGCGAATGAATCCGCCACCGGAGCATTTTGGACGGGAAAATTTCGAGCATCGCTCAAAACAAGCACCAACTGATTTTCACTTCGTGCACGTTTCAGAAGGGGAAGCAGTTCATCTCAGAGTGCCCAGACGGTGCCGACCTCCCAAAATCCTTCGACGCTCATTCTGATTATGCATGGGCCCCGTCATATTTTAAGCGATAGGCGGGTGTCGGCATCGGGAGTGTTCCTTGCTTACGTTCCTAGGATGTAGGCCACACTCTCAAACGCTCGATCATTGGTACTTTTGTCCTAATGTCCTGGACAGGTCTCCAGTATAACGAGCAGTGGGAGAAATGGATGGCTAAGCTCCGACAACATGTGCTTGAATTGCGCGAAACCGGCATTGCGCTGGCCCAAGAGGCTCAAGCTGCCCGCAGTGATGCGAGCCGAAAAGCTGCCGTATTTGCCCTAAGGCGCCGCTACGATAATCTTGCGGAGCAGATCAGGGCGGAACTGCTTCTAAATCCCCAAATGCGATCAAATCCAGACCTAGCAGAGGAGTTTGCTCGAAGGCTGGCGGAGATGCGGGGTAAGCGTGGCCTGGAGGCCGCCTTGCGCGATGCGCGGGTCATAGGCTGATTGCCGCTCTTTTCGGGAGCGGCAAAGTTGGGCGATGACGAGGGCGATGGAGCGAGTGGTCATACGAGCGGTCGTATGACCACTCGGATCGAGGTCGTTGGCCGGGTATCGGGCCGGCGGCGCTGGACGGTGGAGCAGAAGCTGGCGATCCTGCGGGATGCCTTCGGATCGGGTGGATCGGTTCGCGATGCGTGCGAGCGGCATGAGGTTGGCAGCGGCCAGATCTACACCTGGCGTCGGCAGGCGATGTCGGGCGAGGTGACCGGGATACAGCCGCCGGCACTGCCATCATTTGCCGAGGTCGAAGTTGCCGGGCCGTCGGCACCGGCCTTGCTGCCTCAACCTGTATCCACCTGTGGCCAGATCGGGATCGAGTTACCGTCAGGCGTCCGTCTGACCGTGGACGCGGCGGTCGATGCCGATGCCTTGGCGCGGGTGCTTGGCGTTCTGACGCGATGATCCCGCTCCCCGGCTTTGCTGACACAGGCTCCACTCGGATATTCCTCGCCTGCGGCGCGACCGATATGCGCAAGGGCTTCGACGGGCTGGCGGTGATGGCGCAGCAGGTGCTCGAGCAGAGCCCGCATTCGGGCGCGCTGTTTGCCTTTCGGGGGCGTCGCGGCGATCTGGTCAAGCTGCTCTGGTATGACGGTCAGGGCCTGTGCCTGTTCTCCAAGAGGATGGACAGGGGCAAGTTCGTCTGGCCGGTGACGAAGACGGGCAAGGTGATCCTCAGCGGGGCGCAGTTGTCGATGCTGCTGGAGGGCATTGACTGGCGCCGGCCGGAACGCACCGCAGCGCCATGCCTGGCTGGATAATCGGCAGATTACCGTTGTTTTTGTGGTGCAAAGAGGCGCTTTATGCTAGCAGTTCGCCGTGTCGGACGCTGCTTCTTCTTGCCTAGACAAGGATGCCCGGATCGCCGAGCTCGAAGCAGCCTTGGCGGCGCGCGACAGCCTCATTGCGGCGCTGCGCGTCCAGCTTGCCCAGCTTCGTCGCATGACCTTCGGCCAGTCGTCCGAGAAGCTCTCCCTGCAGATCGAGCAGCTGGAACTGGCGCTGGAAGAGCTCGAGGGCGAAGCCGAGCTTGCCGACGCTCGCAAGCCCGCGACCGACCGCAGTGACCGACCTACGCCGATCCGGTCGTTGCCGGCGCATCTGCCGCGCGAGGAACGTCGCATTGAACCAGCAGCCGGCACTTGCACCTGTCCCGATTGCGGCGGCGCGCTGCGCCCGCTCGGCGAGGACAGCGACGAGATGCTCGACGTCCTACCCGTGCAATGGCGCGTCATGCGCACCGTGCGTCCCAAGTATAGCTGCCGGGTCTGCGAGAGGATCGTCCAGGCACCGGCACCGCCCAAGGCGATTGCGCGCGGCAAGGCGAGCTTCGCAACGCTGGCCCATGTGGTCGTGAACAAGTTCGATCATCATCTGCCGCTCTACCGTCAGACCGAGATGATGGCCGCGCAGGGCATCGAGATCGACCGCTCGACCCTGGCCGGTTGGGCCGGACAGGCTGCCGCGCTGCTCGATCCCATCATTACCCGCATCCGCGAGGAAGGGCTCAAGGCCGGCAAGCTCCACGCCGACGATACGCCAGTGCCCATGCTCGATCCCGGCAAAGGCAAGACCACCACGGCGCGGCTGTGGACCTATGTCGTCGATGATCGGGCTTCGGGCGCAACGACGCCGGCGCTGGTCTGGTACAGGTTCACGCCCGATCGCAGCGGCATCCATCCCCAGGCCGAGCTCAAGTCCTTCTCCGGGCTGCTGCAGGCCGACGGCTATGCCGGCTACGACAAGCTCTACGAGGATGGCCGGGTGAGAGAGGTCGCCTGCTGGGCGCATTTCCGGCGCAAGATCTTCGAGAACCACGCCACCAGCCCAACGCCGCTGACCACCGACCTGCTGGAGCGGATCGCAGCGCTATACCGGCACGAGGCCGATATTCGCGGGCAGCCGCCCGATGTCCGGTGCCAGCATCGGCAACAGCATAGCAAGCCGCTGATCGATGACCTGCGCACAGCCATCGACGACGCGTTGCGCCGCCTGTCGCCCAAGTCCGCCATGGCCAAGGCGCTCGCCTATGGCCGCAAGCGCTGGACGGCGCTGACCCGCTTCCTTGACGATGGCACAGCCGAGATCGATAACAACATTGCCGAGCGGGCGATCCGGTCCATCGCGATCGGCCGCAAGAACTGGCTGTTCGCCGGATCAAAGGCCGGGGGCGAGCGCGCCGCCGCCATCTATTCCGTTATCGAGACGGCCAAGTTGAACGGCATCGAGCCGCAAGCCTACATCACTGATGTCATCGCCAAGATCGCGAGCGACTGGCCCGCCGCGCGCTGGGACGAGCTCATGCCCTGGAACTGGCAGCCAGATCAGCAGGTGATCGCCGAAGCCGCCTAGCTCCGGGCAACTCAGTCAGTGCGAACGTAAATGGCTATGGCCCGCTTCGCTATCTCGCGGTCGTGGGCGAGATTACCGGTTAGCTCCATTCGAGCCGTCACAACCCAATTCAGATATTCGGCGACTGCCTCAGCAGTCGTGCCAGCGGCCAGCATGCCATGAAGGTGGAGCGCGTATGAATCATACTCATCGACCGCCTCGGGAATACCCGCCACGCCAATCGGATCCCAGTCATTCAGGAGCAAGCCTTTAAGCTCTTCGAGTTCGCCTATCATATCTGAGGTGATACACCTCTGCCCAACCAGGGGCCACGGCCTTCACGCCACGCTTACGATGCGGGCGCGTATCTCCATTTTTCAGGCGAAATGGCCAGCGATCCATCTGGATAGCGGCGACCAGGCTTTCACACGAGAGAATGTGACGCTGCGGACTAGTAACATTCAAAATTTCTATGATTGGGCAACGCAAATTTTGAAAAGCCATTAGGCGAGCATGCACTCGAGGAGTCGCCTAGCGCCCCCAATAACATTTCAAGCACGCCAGAAGTTGAATGTCACAACCGGGTCGTGTCCGACGGTCCGCTTTGAACGGAAATGCCGGATAACGCCATTTTGGCGAAAGCAGCGAATATGTCGGGGCGGCCCAGATGGGAACGGGACGGCAGCGGCATGCGTTGCGGTACTATCTTGATCCTTCCCGGGTCAACCGCCACTACCAGTTTCTTTAGACGCAGATTGGACGGACATGCCGATATCCTCATATTCTGCAGTTGAACGGATTGCCCGCGTCCTCGCCGCACAACGACTGAGTGACAATGCGGAAGGCGAGGCGGCTCACGCTGCCGACGCCGTCGACATGGAATGGACGGATTGCGTGGATACGGCGATCGCAGTTCTGAAAACCTTGCGCGAGCCCGATATGGAAATGGCCCAAGTTGGTGACGTAGGTACTTGGGAAAAGATGATCGCCGCAGCCCTTGGCGACCCACACGATCTTTGACCATTTCGAGCGAATTGCATTCGACGCGCAGCATGTGCGTGCTTAGATGCGCTGTTGAACCAACGCCTCTGACGTGCTCCCAAAAACTCCTCCGGTTTGAGGTAGAGTCCACTTCGAGAAGGAGTGCGACGTGAAGAAGAGCAGATTTACCGAGGAGCAGATCACATCGGGTTCACTTGCCGGATGGCTCTAAGGCCATAGCCTCACTAGGCAGTGCATTAGATGATTCCGACAGATACTAGGCGGCGTGGACAAATTCCAACACTGAATGAACGCCCGATTTCAGGTGACAGTCCAATAGGTTTAGATGGCGAGTTTGTCGTGGTTAGCGGACATTCCGCCGCGCGAATGAGGTTGATCGCCCACTTCCAATGTTCAAGCGCATCCTATCCGCAATGCACCATTTTCCTTCGAATGTGCCGTAGATGACCGAGGTCCGGTAATGGCGGTCCACTGCTCTTTCCGGCCCCACCAGCCTATAAATCTCTTCAAATTTGCACGTCGCCCTCAGTTTATCGCTGCCGACATACGAGCACTTCATATTTTTGATTTCTCTTATGACGGGCGCGGGTTCCACCACGATCCTTACGCAATTCTTATAAATCGCGCAGTGACAAGTTTCAGGATTATATTCGTCAACGATAGGTGGAGGCCAACGCTTGTCGGGCGCTTCGGAGCATCCACAAATCGCCACGAATAGGGACATCCCGAGCCAACGGTTCATTTACGCCCCCCAAGCGTCGACGAAGAATTGCGCGATATAGGCCATACTTGCACTGTGTCCGCAATTGGGTCGGGTCCTGAAAGGCCGCTTTCAAATGAAAAACCTAAAAACCGGACGCCGATAAGCTCGATCGAATTTGTCCACGCCGCCTAGGTCGTTGGGCTTGCTGATGCCACCATGTCGCATTCCGTCCTCGTGGATTTTAAAGCCATTTCCCATTGGAGGGCTGGGACCGACTGGGACCGACGGGTAGCGTTGTTTATGGTATGTTTTTGTTTTGTTCCGGAATATATTCGTGCTTTCTCTAGAAAAACAACGGCCAGAACAACACTGGCAGTGTAGAGGTCAGGGGTTCGATCCCCCTCGGCTCCACCAATCTTCATCCAAGCTATTGAAATGCTTGGAAATCGGCGGAAAAATCGGGTTTATCTACAGGCGTCTGCTACAAACGTAGCACAAGGAACACGCTTGTAATCTGCACCTATCTCCACGGTCCTCGCCAAGGCGGTATGTACTATTTCCGCATGGGTATTCCGGAGCGTCTGCGCCCCCATAATCGGGCAGCGGGAATGGTCCTTCTCGCTTCGGACGAAGGACCGCGCAGAGGCCAAGCGGCGCATCCTGCAAGTCGAATCTCCCCACCTATATTGCTGCTCGAAAGGCCGAGGCCGAGCTGGCAGGCCGTGCACGGAGTGACCTACCGTCGCCACCCGCTCATCCCGCATGATCCATTTTGGGAGAGCACATTCCCAAAGGGGCTTGCCAAAAGCAGCCTTCCCAAGAAAGAGCGAGTAGGGACGAGTAAAGCCGTCGATCATCGCAAGATGCTGTGATTTGTGGCAAAATAAAAAGGCGAAGTGGGGGAGTATGACATTGAAACGGGGCGCGGCGATTGCTGCCATGGCTCTATCTGTGTCCGGTTGCGGCGGCGGAGACAGTTCGGGATCCGGCGGCACGACCTTGCCTCCGATGACCGCAACGCCCACGCCCACGCCCACGGCGACCCCCAGCCCGAACTATTCCACCTATAGCGATCCGCTGAGCGACTGGACGGCGGGCCCACCGTTCGCGTTAAACCGGGTGACGGGCAATAGCGGGAAGAGCGGGTACAGCCAGGTGGAAGCCAGCATCCAGCGGGGCATGGTCGAGGCGGTCTTTGCAGGAAGGCCCAGCGTCACGGCCCATTTCGCGGACTTTGTCAGGGGCAAGTTCTCGAATTTCTCTGCAGCGGATGTCCTCTTCCAGAACGAGCAGGGCATTTTGCTCAACAAACGCAATCCCGATTTCAGCACGACGAGCATGGGTGTCTGGCATCCCAAGGACAATGATTACACATATCAGTATGTCGTGCTGCCCAACGTCCAGCATCGCTACTCGAGCGGATCGAGCGACCCCAACGAATATATCGAACTGACCTATGACTTCGTGATTGGCAGCAGGACGGTGGATTCGGACCTGCCCGCGCCGATCAGCGAAACCGGCTATTCGATTATGATGAGCCTCAATAACCTCACCAACATCGGCACCATTCCGAACCAGATGCTCGGCAACTTGACCCTGAGCAAGACGGGCGCGCTTTCGGGCAAGTTCCCTTACACGTCCCGGTCGGCCTCGGGCGAAGTGAAGACTTTTCTCGGCCTGATCACCGGCAGCATGGACCAGCAGACTCATCGCATCTCGGGCGACATAACGGGCGAAAACGGCACTTACGCCGGTAAGTTCGAGGGCTATCTCTATGGCCCGAAAGGCAAGGAACTGGCGTTCATCGTCTATATGAAGAACGCCGACGGGACTGTTGCGACATCCGGAACCATCGTCGGACATAGTTGACTAGATGGCACCTGCCCACAAACCTCGATTTCTATGACTTCCTGAGAAGCGATGGGATGACAGCGGGCATTGGGCGGCTTGAGCAAGTTGCGATCCGCGAGGCGCTCTGGCGGCCTCCGCGAAACCGCCCGTATATCCAGCCTGCAGTCCTTGTGGGGCCTGCGGGCGGGTGGGGGCCGGGACTTACCTGCTGACCGCTATGCTGGCCTGTATGTCCAAGGGACGGATCGGCATGACAGGCGGGTCGGCCACGACCAGTTTGACCCAGAGGGCGTCTCCGGCCTTGAAATAGGACGTCTCGCTCGCCTTGCGCAACGCGTCCATGCTGCCCTGTGCCGTTCCGGAGGTTGCCTTGGTGAAGCCGGGCAGTTCGAATATGGCCCATGAGCCCTGGTCCATTTCGGCAACGCTGAGATTGAGTTCTTGTCGTTCGGTCTGCACCTGGATCTCGGTGCCGGCACGCACATTGCTCGCGCTGCCAGGGACCTTGAAGGTCTTGCCCTTGTGGATGAGCGTGATGGGCGCTTCCGGCGGGGGAGGCGAGGCGACAGCAGCCAGCAAGGGACTGGGGCCGGATCCCGCCGGTCTCGGGCCGTTAATGCCTGAACGCCCCATAGCTATTCCGCCCGAGCGCATGTTGAAATACAGGCGTCCAACATCACCCTTGCAGACAGAGGCGTTCCAGTCTGGCTTGATCACGCAGCTATCGTCTGTGACGACGCTGTTGTTTTCGCCATCATGCAGGTTGATGTGTGACATCGGAATGCCACCCGTGGTTCCGTCCAGATCGAGAATCGACAGGGTTCTCCACGCGTTGTTGCCGCGGTTGTCGT